>Ga0209487_1001642_pt1 | contig 18720 bp, 18 predicted proteins | sample Poulit2012_FD_187524 | JGI IMG/M metagenome (GOLD analysis project Ga0209487, IMG submission 187524) | Agricultural soil microbial communities from Georgia to study Nitrogen management - Poultry litter 2012 (SPAdes) (version 2) | ecosystem: Environmental > Terrestrial > Soil > Agricultural land...
AAAATAGCTCGCCCTCGCGGTAGCCGTCAATCTGTCCAGAAAAGCGGTAATTGCGCAGGTAATCTAATGTCGCTGGATCTAAAAAGGTCAGGGTTTCTAACTGTTCTTCCGTAAAGCGGAAGTTCTTCACTGCCTCCAACACGCGCGGAATGCCAGCGACAACACCGTAACGACGTTCATTAGACAACCGGCGCGCGAAGACTTCACAGACAACTGGACGGTCAGCGGTGCCATCGGCAAGCGCTGCTTGCAGCATTGTTAGCTCGTACATATCGGTGAGCAGCGCCGTGGATGGAGCCGTGGAGTGGGAATTATTTAACTGAGGGTTCACAGCGAACAAGTCTAGCGCGCGATAAAGCTAATCGGCGGCATCTTGCGCCAAACGCGCCCATTAATCAAATTGCAGAACGAGCCACACAGTGTCATCGCCTGCGGAGTATGTTGCTGAAACTGCCATGTGCACACTTGATGGCTCCATAAACACAGCGGCATGTGGCTCGGAGTTGCGCAGCCTTTCGATGAATTCATATCCGGAAGCCTCGGCAAGCGGCAAATGCGCCTGCAGCATGCTGATATTTTCCTCGACTGGACCTTCTTGCCCCGTCACAGCATTTTCTTGCGCCTTGTACTGCGCTGCGGCCTGGCGCGCAGGATAAACAAAAGCCATTCCCAGATGCTGTTCCTGTCGCATCTCGTTGATTGCGTTATAGACCTCGTCTTCAACGGTGGCCAGCCTCGTCTGCACCTCAAGCGAGGGCGCAACATAATCTGGATACCCAGTTAGGGGAGTTTCCCCAGACGTATCCGCATCGCCAGCATCACTTTCTGGCGATGTGGCGCCACCAGAAGCGACCGCGGCGATTAACGTGAGCGTCAAGGTAGTAGCCGTAATCCCGATCTTAATAAGGTTGGACGGATTAGTGCCAGAGAAAAGTTCCTGGAATTTTTGGGCAATAGACGGTGGCAGTTGCATGTTCTGGGGCCTTTGCAAGCAACGAAGAGGAATGTGCAATGACTGACTCTAGCGAAAATCTCCAATGAAAGTAAGAAAGTTCGTTAAGCTAGAAGCCATGTACGTGCAATTAAGTTCCCCCATGGCTTCTCCGGAGCTAGATGAGGCAGTAGAAGTCTCGGCACAGTCGGAAGAAAATCTCCCGTGGATGTGCATCGTCTGGGATGACCCTGTCAACCTCATGAGCTATGTCGCTTATGTTTTCCAAACCGTGTTGGGCTATGACAAAAAGCGCGCTAATGAATTAATGATGCAAGTGCATACTGAAGGTAAGGCTGCAGTAAGCTCGGGTGAACGTGACAAAGTCGAAGCCGACGTGAAAAAGCTGCAAGTAGCCGGGCTTTGGGCAACGATGCAGCAGGCAGGTTAAAAGATAGATGCAACCATGGAAAAAGAAAAAGGCGCTATTGCGCGGTGCAAAATTTCAAACCGTGCTGGAGCCTATGGAACGAGAAGTCCTCGGTAACCTCACTTCAACTGTCAGTGAAGCCATCATTCAGCGGGCACAGTCTGCACCTAAAGATGAACTGGCAGAAATGATGGACATGCCCAGCGGGCACAAGGATGCCCCTGCAGATCCTTCCTTAGCGCGACTTTTTCCAGACTTTTTCGCAGAAGGCGAAGAAGAATATGACGGGGATGCAGGCCTGATGCGCAGTCTGCATGAAAATGACATCGCCAAAGAAAAACTGCGCAACCTGCAAGTCATCAACCACGCACTCGGGCCAGTCGGTGGGGTAGAAGTCTCCATCGAAGAAGCTGATGCGCATGCATTCCTTGCTGGTCTCAATGACCTGCGCCTGTACTTGGCCAGCGGGCCCACCTTTAGCGAAGAAGATGAACAAAACCGCGACACTTTGGTGGAGTGGCTTGGATATTGCCAAGATTCCTTATTAGAAGCCTTGGTTGGCTAGCTAAGAAAGAAGACGGCAACGTCAGCTGGAGTGGGTTAAACTTAAAGCCATTATGACTTACCCAGCACCGATTCCGCAGCCCGCCGGCAAAAGAACCTCCAACAACGGTATCTCGGCGAATTATACCAAGCGTGGCCGCATCGCCACCGGGTTAACATTTGCGCTCGGCTATGTTGTAGTGCTGTGGCTAGTGCATTTAGTCAATACCTTTATCTTCGGCGGAGTGCTGACAAATTTTGGTATTCACCCGTTAGATTTCAACGGCCTTTTGGGCATTATCACCTCGCCCTTTTTACACGCTAATTTTGAGCACCTCATTTCTAACTCGATTTCAGGCGCCATCTTCTGCTTTTTAGTTGGTCTTTCTGGCCGGCGTGCCTGGTGGGAAGTGACCCTGCTGGTTGTATTAATCGGCGGGATTGGCACGTGGCTACTTGGCGGACCCGGTACAAATCACATCGGTGCTTCCGGCGTGGTCTATGGCTGGTGGGCCTACTTGCTCATCCGCGGTATCTTTAACCGCTCGCTGGGCCAGATTGCTTTGGGCATCCTCTTAGGTATTTTCTACTCCGGCATGATTTTCGGAGTGCTGCCCATATATGAAGGGGTGTCGTGGCAAGCACACCTCTTCGGTGCCGCCGGCGGTGTCTTAGCGGGTAGTGTTATCACTTCAGATGACACCAAGGCGCAGATTGCTCGTCGTAAAGCGAAGGCGGTTAGATAAGTGGACCGCTTAGCTCCCATCGGCATTTTTGATTCAGGTGTCGGTGGTTTAACTGTTGCGCGCACAATCATGGAGCAATTGCCGCAGGAATCCATCATCTATGTCGGGGATACCGCCCACGCGCCATATGGTCCGCGGGAATTAGAAGATGTGCGAAACCTTTCGCGCGAAATTGGTGATGACCTAGTGGCACGCGGCTGCAAGATGTTGGTGATTGCGTGTAATACCGCTACCGCGGCATTTCTGGATGAAGCACGTGAGCGCTATGACATCCCCGTGGTGGAAGTCATCAGGCCGGCCGTACGCCGTGCGCTGGCGACAACACGCAATCACAAGGTCGGTGTCATTGGTACAGAAGGAACTATTAATTCCCAGGCTTACCAGCGTCTTTTTGCCCAAGATGAGCAGGTAGAAGCACTTGCCGTGGCATGTCCGGATTTTGTGCCTTTTGTGGAACGCGGTATTACTTCCGGAAGGCAGATTCTCGGGGTGGCAGAGGCATATCTTGCGCCGCTGCAAGCGGCCGGAGTGGATACTTTGGTGCTGGGTTGTACGCACTATCCCTTGCTGACCGGCATTATTCAGCTGGCCATGGGCGATAATGTCACATTGGTGTCTTCAGCAGAAGAGACAGCGAAAGATGTTTTGCGCATTTTGACCGAGCGCGATGAACTCGCACCGGTGGATAATAAGCCCCTTCGCAAATTTGAGTCCACGGGTGATCCAGAAACTTTTTCGCGCCTGGCAAAGCGATTTCTGGGCCCTCAGCTGTAGCTTTGCCGCGCGGTGAGGATCCCCACATGGGGCTATGGTTAGTGTCTTTGGCAGTTGGAAGGTATGTATTTCAAGCTTTTTGGCCTAATTCATGACAACATAGCCTCATGAAGTTGACCATTCTAGGATGCTCGGGCAGTGTGCCCAGTCCTAATAACCCTGCGTCAGGTTATTTGGTTTCTTTCCCAGACGCACCATCTATCGTGATGGACTTAGGCCCTGGAACCTTTGCGGCGTTGCAGGAAATCCAGGACCCGTGCGATGCACACTTGACCTTCAGCCATCTGCATGCGGATCACTGCACTGACTTTCCATCGTTGATGGTCTGGCGCCGTTTCCACCCGGATGCCCCAGCTGCGTCGCGCAATTTCATGTTTGGTCCCCACGATGCCCCAACGCACCTAGGGCGCATGAGCGCGGATCATATTGATGAAGTGGACGATTTCTCGGATTCTTTCGCGTTCTCTGCCTGGGAGCACGGTAAGCGCGAGCTTATCGATGATGTCTATATGACACCTTTTCATGCCATTCACCCGATTGAAGCCTTTAGCCTACGCATGGAGCACACCAAGACCGGCAAGGTTATTTGCTACACCGGAGATACTGCCTATACCGAAGACTTGGTGCCGGCAGCGAATAATGCGGACATCTTCCTCGCGGAGGCAGCCTGGGGCTGTGAGGCCGAAGGCCGCCCACAGGGCATGCACATGTCAGGCAATCAGGCAGGGCGTTTAGCAACGCTTGCCGATGTTAAAAAGCTCGTTCTTGTTCATCTGCAGCCATGGAGTGATCCACAATCTACGCTTGATGCAGCACGTTCAGAATTTGATGGGGAAATTGTGTTGGGCGCGCCGGGCATGGAGTTTGAACTTTAACGACGCGCGGTACCCTTGAGGACATGACTGATTTTCAACGTGCTGATGGTCGTGACTTAGACCAGCTGCGAAGTGTCCGTATTACCCGCAATTTCACCACTAATCCTGCCGGCTCTGTGCTGGTTGAGTTCGGCAACACCCGCGTGATGTGTACTGCTTCAGTGCAGCAGGGCGTTCCGCGTTTTAAGAAGGATTCCGGTGAGGGCTGGTTGACTGCGGAATACGCTATGCTGCCGTCTGCAACCCATGACCGCATGCCACGTGAGTCCATGAAAGGCAAGGTTAAGGGGCGTACTCATGAGATTTCTCGTCTGGTGGGTCGTTCATTGCGCGCGGCGATTGACTTGAGCCAGCTGGGGGAGAACACCATCCAGATTGACTGCGATGTGCTCCAGGCCGATGGTGGTACCCGTACTGCATCGATTACGGGTGCCTATGTTGCGCTTGCCGATGCCATCGCTGTCCTCAAAGACCAAGGCGTGGTTCCCGGCGAGCCACTGTTAGACCCCATCGCTGCAGTCTCCGTAGGCATTGTCGAAGGCAATGTCTGCTTGGACTTGCCATATGAGGAAGACTCCCGCGCAGAAGTTGACCTAAATGTCGTGATGCAGGAATCCGGCAACTTCGTGGAAGTTCAAGGCACCGGTGAAAACGGTCTCTTCGGACGCGATGAGCTCAACGCCATGCTCGATGTTGCACAGAAGGGCTGCTTTGAGCTCATCGCGGCTCAGCGCGCAGCTTTGGGAATCTAGGTCGCATGAAACTTCTTGTTGCATCGAATAACGCGAAGAAGCTCGGCGAGCTGGAAAAGATTCTGGCTGATGCCGGCATCGATTCTGTTGAGCTAGTTCCACTGCGTGACGTCGAGCCTTATGACGAGCCAGTCGAAGACGGACGCACCTTTGCCGATAATGCTTTGATTAAGGCGCACGCTGGCGCGCAGGCAACGGGTCTTGCCTGCATTGCTGACGATTCCGGCATTGCGGTGGAAGAACTCAACGGGATGCCAGGTGTGCTTTCTGCACGCTGGTCTGGTCAGCACGGCAATGATGCGGCGAATAATGAATTATTGCTGGCGCAGATGGAACATGTTCCGTCCGAACGCCGCCAGGCGGCTTTTGTTTCGGTGTGTGCTTTGGTTACTCCGGCCGGCCAAGAACACGTTGCCGAAGGGCGCTGGCCTGGCACACTGCTGACAGCCCCGCGTGGTGAGGCTGGCTTTGGCTACGACCCGCTTTTCCAACCCGAAGGTGACACTCGTTCCTCTGCGGAGATGACACCTGAGGAGAAGAATGCCGCCTCGCACCGCGGGCGTGCATTGGCACAGCTGGTGCCGGTCATCGAAAAGCTCGCTGCTTCCCGCTAGTTGGCACCGAAACTAGTAGCAGCCCGCGCATAGCGAAAGGACCGTACATTTTTCTAATGCACGGTCCTTTGCTTTGCAATATCCGCAGTTTATTCAGCTAAATCTTCAAGATTTAGCTCTTAGAGCTGGAACATTGCTTTGACTTGGTCGCGGCGTTTGATCTCCATCCAGAAGGAGAAGAACGGAATTACGCCGGCAAGAGCGGTGGTAAACCATTGACCCACGGACCAGCGAGCTTTAGGCGCAAGGTTCAAAATAGACAGCAAGTACACCATGTAGGCAAGACCGTGTGCCTGCGCAATCAGGGTGGCCCAGTCCGGCATTTCCATGCCTATGATGTATTCCAAAACCATGCGGATAACCAGGATGACCAGGAAGATACCGGTGATCGTCGCGGCAATGGTGAAGAATTTCAATGCGGTATCGACGCGCTTTTGACGTTCTGGGTGTACCTGCTGCGGGCTAGCCATTTTAAAGAAAAGTCCTTTTCGGTTGTGAAGGTGTGGTGGAAACTATTGATTTCCAAGCTCTAGCTTTATTAGATTCTAGAAATCCACTTGATGGTCATCTCGGCGCTGCTCGGATGTTGATTGCCTCCGCCGCGGCTGGTTCAGGGCGTTGAACTCTTCAACACTGAGCTGCTTGCGTTGGGGAAGGAAGTTTTCATCAATCTTGGTGACTTGGTCATCAGTCTCTTGTGGTGCCTGGTAGACGAAGTCTTCAGCGCCGGATTGGGCAGCTTCATTTTCTGCATCAATTCGCTGATTCTCGTAATGCAGTGCCGTGCGATATGCGTAAATCACGAAGGCTGCAAAGAGCGGCCATTGGAAGGCATACCCCAGATTTTGGAAGGTGCCGGAGCCGGATTGAAAACGCGTCCACTGCCACCATGCGAGGCCAAGAAAGGCAACTACGAAAACCCCGATGAGCACAAAATGCCACCATCGTGGTTTGATTTTATTTCGCTGCTGACTCACATCTTCCACCCTACCCATGATTTTCCAAAAGCCCTATTTGCTCGATTATTAGTTTGGCCACCATTTGTTGTACTATCAATTCCGCAGGCGCCCGTGGCGGAATTGGCAGACGCGCTAGATTTAGGTTCTAGTGTCCTCAGGGCGTGTGAGTTCAAGTCTCACCGGGCGCACCATGCAAAATAGCCTTCCAGTTATACTGGGAGGCTATTTTTATATTTGCGGCACGGCTGGGCCAGAAAATAGGTAGTGCGCATGAACTAATTTTGTGCGACCATGGATTAGGTAACCCTTTTCAATCAGTTCAATACATAGTGTGAGGCTTCGTGTTCATCGGGGTGTCCACGCCCTATCCAGTCGGTGATAATTTTGACTACTATAATTGTGCTCGCAGTCCTCTTACTTCTCGTTGTGGTGACCATTTTTGATGGCTACTTCATTGTTCGCACTCGAGAGGCCGCCATCGTTGAGCGACTCGGTAAGTTTAACAAGGTCGCGCACGCAGGTTTCCACTTCAAACTGCCTTATATCGACCGCGTTCGTGACAAGATTTCTTTGCAGATTCACCAGCTGGACGTCATGGTTGAAACCAAGACCAAAGACAACGTCTTTGTGCAGATCCCAGTAGCTGTGCAGTATGAAACAGTCGAAGGCCGTGAGCGCGAGGCGTTCTACCGCCTATCCGACCACGAGCAGCAGATCATTGCCTACGTGCAGGACAACGTTCGCTCTTCGGTCGCGAACATGAACCTGGATGATTCCTTCTCATCCAAAGACACCATTGCTCAAAACGTTGGCCTGTCCCTGCGTGACAACATGGCGGAGTACGGCTGGAACTTCGTTAACACCTTGGTCACCGATATTCGCCCAGATGCCCGCGTTCGTGAATCCATGAACTCGATTAACGCGGCACAGCGTGAGCGTGAAGCAGCCGTTGCTCAAGCTGAGGCTGAGAAGATTCGCGTCATTAAAGAAGCAGAAGGTTCCGCTGAAGCCCGCAAGCTACAAGGTCGCGGTGTTGCTGAACAGCGTAAGGAAATTGTTGAAGGTATCGCAGCGCAGTATGAGATGCTGCGTGCCGCAGGTATTGATGAATCTCCAGAAGCTTTGATGCTGGTATCGCAGTACCTAGATGCCATGGTTGATGTTTCCAGCAACTCCCAGTCCAATGTACTGTTCATGCCATCTAACCCAGGAGGTATGGGCGATATCTTCCAAGGCATGCGCGATGTGCTGATGTCTTCGCACGCCCTCGATAAAAACGATGGCTCCGCAAAGGTTGCTGATAACAAGCCTCGCCAGATTTCCCAGTCGCAGCCGCAGTACAATCCGGCGCAATCCCAGCCGAGCCAACAGCGTCAGCAGCAGCCGCAGCAGGTTCAGTCCGCGCGTGAGTACTTCAACGAAATGCGCGACCAGCTCCGTGGTGGCGGCCAGTAAGAACAAGCCCGGCGTTAAACGCTACGAATTAAAAAGGCCCTGCTTCGGCAGGGTCTTTTTGATTCTGGGCTAAGCCCACGGGTTGCGCAGGCTGCGGCGGATAGCCCACCAACCAGCTATCGCCGGGGCTGCACCCACAACTAGAACCAAAAGGAAGCGTTGCCAGGATTCGAGCATAATTGGGAAGACTACGTCTGGATTTTCTGCACGTTGATAAGCAGTCCAGCCCAAGTAGATCGTGACAGCAATGAGAAGGGCAAGCGCAACCACGCCTGATATTCCCATCGTCAGCAGCTGCGGCCAGCGGCGAAGCGAGATTCCCACCGCAAGGCCAGTGATGGTGAAGATTAAGAAAGCCGACATCAAAATCAAGTAGGTCCAGGCCACAGAAGCTGCCGTAATTCCCATATCTGGGAGCACGTATTCCGCGCCATTGGTATCAAGATGCGTAACTGGGCCGTCAGTATTAACAAACCAGTCATACCAGGTGTAATAGGGCGAATTTCTTTGCATGATCAGCGCTGATGCAGCCGCAATCGCCGCCATCACAGCCGACCACAGAGCTGCGGTCGTAAGTGCGCCGCCGACCCAGCGTCGAGCAGGAACGTCGAGTGCATGGAGTTTTGGCCAGTTGTGGCCGGCATCGACAAAGAGCAAACCGCTAAAAATTAGTCCGCCCCATGTCCATAGCCCTCCATCGAAGGCCAACCAGCGACCGAAGGCAAGTGCCATAGAAACGGCTATGAACGTGAAGAGGAATTCGCGCCGGACGGGTTTTAAGAATGCTGCGAACATCTCAGTTCCTTTCGGTAGAAGCTAGCAAGTTGATAAGCGTGGGGTCATCGGCAGTCGAAATATCGATGCCCTCTGCCTGTGCGCGAACAGTTTCCGAAGAAGACAATGCTTCGGCCAGGGTGACTGCGGAAATACCGCCTAAAGCCCGCTTGTCGACGACTTTCTTCCGCGAGACAATCTCTTCAATAACAGCTGTAGAGCCAGTAAGTGTTGGGAAATTCTCGCGGACGATATCTAATTCCACGGGGGCGGACACACTGTTGTCATGAACGGTAATGACGTGGTCGACAAGACCCACGAGGTCCTCGGCGCGGTGTGTAGCAATCACGAGAATGCGCTCGGATTCGGCGAGCAATTCAATGAAGACCTCGCGCAGCATCGTTCGGGAATCGATGTCTAATCCATCGAGTGGTTCATCGAGAAGCAGCATTGGTTTATCGGATGCCAGGGTGCTCGCCAAAGTAAGCAAGCGACGCTGCCCAGCGCTTAACGATGCAAACCGTGCCTTAAGCGGGATGTCACCGAGGATGCGCGGTGCGAGCGCATCATCAAAGTTAGGACGAGCAAGGCGAGCACACACCAGGTGGTCGGCAACCGTGTAACCAGCGAACGTGGCATCGGCAGCCGATGGTGCAATGGACGCATTGCCTTGGGCATGAAGTTTTCGCAGCAACGTGGTTTTACCCGCCGCATTAGGGCCAATGAGGCCATAGGCGCCAGGGGAGAGGTCGAGGGTCATAGTCGGTTCCTTTCCTCATCGAGGAGACGGTCGAGTTCCGCGTCGCTTAAACCAAGTGCGCGTGCTTCATCAAGAAGCGGACGAATAAAGCTGGCGGCAAGATTTTCGCGCCGGGTGGCACGAACTTTCTCACGAGCACCATGGACTACGAACATGCCCAGGCCACGACGCTTTTCGAGCAAGCCTTCATCGACAAGCAGCGTGAGCGCTTTGGCACTTGTGGTTGGGTTGACCGAATGAAACGCAGAGAGTTCATTCGTGGACGGCGCGCGTTCGCCTTCGGGCAAAAGACCAGAAGAAATCTGGTCGCGAATACCCGCGGCGAGGCGCTGATAGATGGGTCGAGTTTCAGGCATTGGCGGCTCCTTAGGTTTATGGGTTAACCACCTATGTGGGTAACCATATAGCCATTTGCAGATAAATGGCAATAGCAAAGGTCAAAATGCTTAGTTTGTGCAGGTAGCGAGCTGGGTGTGTAGCGCGTCTTTTTCTGCGGGGGTTACCCACAGTCCGTATTCGGACTTCACGTCAATGATGTCGCGAGCGTATTCGCAACGGTGCTGGCGCTGCGGTGGGAGCCAGGTCGCGGCATCGCCAGCGCCCTTTTGTGCATTTAGGCGACCTTTTACCGCGCGCAGATTGCGCGGGTCGTTGGCAAAGTTGCGACGCGTTTCCTCGTCCCATTGCTGCGCGCCTTTTTGCCAGGCATCGGCAAGTGCCACGATGTGGTCAATTTGAACTTCCGAAGATGTCGAACGCCCGCGGGTGAAATCGATAGTCTCACCACTGTAAGCGTCATGCAGCGTGCCTGATAAAACCACGCAGCCGTAGGTGCCTTCTTTAATTTCTGTGTGGACCAGGTCGCGGCGCAAAATATCATTGCGGGTATCGCAGCCGTTGTGGCCAAATTCCACCGTGACATCATCGCTCCATGCCTGGCCGAAAAGCTCACGATCATAACCGGTCTTTGGCGCACGTCCTGCAACGCGCAGGCTGTCTAGGGCTTGGTGGTAGTGATTGGAAGCATCCGGCTGGGAAGCGGTAGCTTCCTGCGTAGCTGGTGCCGTTTCCGCGAAAGTTTCAACCGACCCAGGCTGGGCATTCCGGGAATCGGCGTCCTTGTAAAAAGCAACGCCAATGATGATTGCTAAGAGAATGAGAATTTGAACAGCAACCGTTGCCACACGCTTTAAGCCTTTAGTCATGATGGATGCTGATTCTAGACTGCCAGTGGGACAAGCCCGAAGTTGGTGACGAAAGCGTGTTTGATAAAAGCGTGCTTGATAACCGTTCAGATTCGGTGTTGCGACGGGCTATGCGCGGCGCATCCGTGCACGCATAAGAAGAATTGCGCCCAGCGCGACGGGCGCAATTCCAACCACGGCTAGATAGAAAGTTTCCCCAGCTGGGGAATTTGGATCGTAGAACGTCGAAAGAGCGCCGGCGAGTGATGAGCCAATGGCCATCGTGAGAAAATAAAGTGCTGAGAACCGAGTGTTAAAAGCGCGGGGAGCGTGAGTGCCGGCGGCAGCCATCGCGACGGGCCCGACGAAAAGCTCGCCCAGTGTCATGAGCAAAATAGTCCCGCCAAGAATTAGGAATGGAGTCGAGCCGGGGCCTGTGCCAGTAAAGGGGAGCAAGAGAAACATCCCGGCGCCAGCAATGATGACGCCAATGCTTGTCAGTGTGCGGTTGTGTGGGGAGAACTTTGAATAGCGCAGGAAAAATGCTGCAAGCATTGGGCTAAATAACAAGATGAATAGCGGGTTTAAGGACTGAGTCCACGCCGCCGGAACGAGGAATCCGAAGACCTCACGGTTTAAGCGTTGCTCTGAATAGACAGCGAGGACACCATAGATCTGCGATTGCAGGCACCAATAGACCACAGAGCATACGAAGATGGGAAGAAATTCACGAACCTTGATGCGCTCTGCCGCGGTAACCAGTGGCGAGCGGAACATGGTCCACATGAGGAAACCGGCTACGGCCACTGTCAGGGCTAGGAGAACGTAAGAAATGGTGGTGGGATCCAGCCATAGAACTGCGCATATTCCGGCAATGCAACACGCGAGAGCGGCGGCTGCAGTCCGATAGTAGTCCTGGTTTCCTAATGGATGTGCAGGCTTTGCGATGACATCTTTGAGCCGGTCATCCGCATTTTTGATAATAGAGCGACGCCCAACGGCATAGCTTAAAAGCCCGATGATCATGAGCATGCCAGCTGCCATAAAACCCACGTGGTAGTTGTAGCGCTGGGCCAGCCAACCGGTCAGAAGCGGGCCGAAAAGACCTCTGATGTTAATCCCGCAATAAAAGACCTGGAAACTGGCATCGCGCGCGCCGGGCTGTCCACGGCAGAAGAGCTTCCAGGAGTTGTGGATGTCCGCGTCCTCGGCGCCATCGGCGTGATTGAAATGGCGCATGACGTAGATATGGCAGCTACTACCGCAGCTGCAATGCGTAATGGTGTGTGGCTGCGGCCTTTCGGCCGACTGATTTATGCCATGCCGCCGTTTATCTCAACGGATGATGAAGTTGCACAAATTGCACGCGCAATGGTCGCAGCAGCGGAAAGCGCATAAGCCATGATCATTTTTGTAACGGGGACAGGAACAGATATTGGGAAGACCGTTGTTACTGCGGCTCTTGCGAGCCACTATCGGAGTCATGGATATGACGTGGTGGTGGCAAAGCCGGTGCAAACTGGTGAGCCAACAGGTCATGGCGATATCTTCACGGTTAAAGCGCTAACTGATGTAGATGTCGCAGAGTATGTGCGATATCCAGAACCCTTGGCGCCAAACCTCGCAGCTAGGCGCGCAAGTGTGGTTCAGGTGGAGCGTGGTGAGTTGGTGGACTGGGTACAGCAATTAGATGATCCGGAACGTGTGGTCCTGGTGGAAGGGGCCGGTGGGCTCCTAGTGCGGCTTGCCGATGATTTCACGCTTGCGAATATCGCTGCGGATGTTGGCGCGCCGATCATCGTGGTCACCTCCCTCGGTTTGGGCAGTTTGAATTGGGCGGAGCTAACCGTGCGCGAGGCGCAGCGCTGCGGCCTGCAGGTTGCGGGACTAATCGGTGGAAGCATGCCTGCAAACCCCGATCTTGCAACGCAATTGAATATCGAGGAGTTGGAGAAAGTTACCGGTGTTCGCTTGTGGGGATGTATTCCGCAGGGAGCAGGCGCGATGGACGTGAAAGCTTTCAGTGAAGGTTCTCGCAACTGGTTGCGCGATTTGCCGTCAGACCCGTCTAGCTTAGTTAGCTGATGTGAGCTGGGAAGCAGGTAGGCTCTGTTGAGGAATCTGCTGAACAGAGAAGAGTGGAACCGGGAAGAACGGAGACTTTGAGCGTGAGCATTGATTACATCTTTGATGACTATCTGGATGATGCCGGGATTGCTCGAAGCGCTGAAGTTGTCCCAGACCATGCCTGCCAGGTCTTTGATGGGGAAGTCTTGGAAAGTGATAATTCAGTCAAAGAATCTCCTAAGTCTGCGCCCTCACTTGAACAGGCGCGCGATACAGTGGAAAGAATGCTTAGCAGCGATATATAGTTCAGGTCACAAAAGCAGTGGTGAGTGAATTTATCGGTTGATTTGCCCTAAAGTTGCACGTCATTGACGGCGCGGGGCAAAAGATGATGGTTCCCTCATGATTTTGTGGCATGCTAGTAAACCAGCTGAATTTTTGGCCTGCCATTTTCGTTTTGTTCTTCGCGAATTTAATCCGAATCTTTCAATCCGAAACCCTGCCATTGGTCATAACCGATATCACTAGGAGTTAAACGAATCGTGACTATTGACATCTCTAACCACCGCCTGGTGAACCGCCTGGAGACTGAAAAATTTGCTCTCAGCTTTTCAGGGCAGGGTTTTCCTTGGTTGCCAACTTTGCGCACCGTTATTGCCGGTGGCGTGGGGTCGCAGGTGGCTGGTGCGGTAGACGGTGCCAAGAAGCTGCTTGAGCCGCTTGCCGATGAGCTAGTCGCAGCGATGCCACACGGTTTCGACCCCGTGCAGTGGGCAGCAAAGGACGAGGATCCAGCATGGGATCTGTCTGATTCTGCTATTTCTACTCCGGGTATCGTGCTTGCGCAGTATGGCCTTGTGCAGTCTTTGAAGCAGCAGGGTTTAAATTATGAAGAGGCAGCCGCACACATTGGCCATTCCCAGGGCGCATTAGCTACCTTTATCTCTTCAGGCCGTGCACAGGCCTCGGAAGTTATTGCTTTGGCGCAGCTTATTGGCGTCGCTATTTCTAAGACTGCCCGCGCCACCGGGCTTATTCGCACCGCGGCGGGTTCCCCGATGGTGTCGATTGCAGGTATTACCCGTGAGCAGTTAGAAAAGGTGCTGGCTAAGACCGGTGTCGGCAGCATTATTGGTCTGCAGAATAACCGCAATACCTTCGTTATTGTGGGCACGCCGGAAGATAACAACAAGGTTATTGAGGTCATCGAGAAGCTCGCGGAAAAAGACGCGAAGGCTATTGAGAATAAAGAACGCGGCGGCAATCCTTTCGCCCCGCGCATTAATGCTTTGTCGGTACAAGCCGCTTACCACCACCCGAAGATGCAGGCAGCCGTTGAGCTCGTTATTAACTGGGCCGCCCAAATTGGCCTGGATGCAGAGCTTGCGCGCGATGGTGCAGAGGCAGTTTTGACCGATGTTGTCGACTGGCCAGCAACTGTGCAGTCAGCTATCGATGCCGGCGCGCAGTGGATTTTGGAATGCGGTCCTGAAAAGGGCATGTCTTCAGTAACCAAGACGGTTGTGGCAGGCCAGGGCATTGGCGTGCAGGTTGTCTCCACCGACGAGGGCCAAGCAGCGCTTTTCGATGTCGGCCAGGCTCCCGAACTTCCTCTCAACTTCGAGAAGTTCGCGCCAAAGGTCTTCGACGAGGCCGGCAAGACCCGTTTGTCCACGCGCTTTACTGAATTAACTGGTTATTCCCCAGTCGTGTTGGCGGGTATGACGCCATCGACTGTAGACCCAGCGATTGTCGCAGCCGCTGCGAATGCTGGTTTCTGGGCAGAACTGGCCGGTGGTGGCCAGGTTACCGAAGCGATTTTGAATGACTCATTGGAGCGTTTGGAAGAGCTGCTGAACCCGGGCATCAACGCCCAGTTCAACGCGATGTACCTGTCGCCCAAGCAGTGGCGTACCCAGATTGAAGGACGTCGTCTCATCCCGCGTGCGCGTGCGAACGGCGCTTCCATCAACGGTGTTGTCTGCTCCGCTGGTATTCCTCCACATGAGGAAGCTCTAGCGCTGGTGCGCCAGCTCCAGGAAGACAATATTCCGTGGGTAGCGTTCAAGCCAGGTGCAGTGCGCCAGGTTAAGAAGATCCTCGATATCGCAGATGATTTGCCAGATACCACCATCATTATGCAGGTTGAAGGCGGCAAGGCCGGCGGTCACCACTCGTGGGAAGACCTCGATGACCTGCTGATTGAAACCTATCCCGATATCCGCGAGCGCGACAACGTAGTACTCATGGCTGCCGGCGGCATCGGCGCGCCAGAGCGAGGTGCGCAGTACCTGACCGGTGAGTGGGCCAAGGTTTATGGCCTGCCAGCAATGCCTGTCGATGCCATCATGATCGGCACCGCCGCTATGGCCACCTTGGAATCCACCGCATCAGAGTCCGTCAAGCAGGCGCTGGTTGCAACCCAGGGCCTCGAAGACATCCCTGGTGGCGGCTGGGTTCCAGCCGGCGGCGCACGCGATGGTATTGCATCGGGCCGCTCCCAACTGGGGGCGGATATCCACGAGATTGACAACACCTTCGCCAAGGCTGGTCGCCTTCTGGACGAGGTTGCTGGTGACGCCGACGCCGTTGCCGCCCGTCGCGGTGAGATCATCGCAGCCATCGCTGGTACCGCAAAGCCATACTTCGGCGACATTGATGAGATGACCTATGCCGAGTGGCTGGCACGCTACCTAGAGGTCTCCTACATGGGCTCGTGGGTCGATGCGTCTTGGGCACGTCGCTTTGAGCAGATGGTCGCGCGCGTTGAACAGCGCCTGACCGCTGCTGACCACGGCGAATTCGCCGCACAGGTTGCCGTTGATATCGACAATCCGCAACGCGCTATCGCTGATGTCGTTGCGGCATACCCAGCAGCTGAAAAGCACACCGTTACCGCTTCCGATGTCGCCTGGTTCATTGATCTTTTGCGCGGCAAGGGCAAGCCACCAGCATTCGTCCCTGTCATTGATTCCGATGTGCGCCGTTGGTGGCGCCAGGACTCGCTGTGGCAGGCACACGATGAGCGCTACAGCGCAGAACAAGTAGGCATCATCCCCGGCACTACCGCTGTCGCAGGAATTACCAAGGCCAATGAGCCTGTTGCTGAGCTGCTCGCACGTTTTGAAGCAGCCGCAGTCCACGATGTTGTCGCAGCCAATGCTGAAGCTGCTGATGTCGCAAGTTCCGCATTGCAGCGCGTTCTCGCCGCGAAGTCCGTGGAGTGGGCAGGCCGCCAGCGTCCCAACCCAGTCGCGCAGATTTCTGAAGACTGGACTGTGGACGCGGAGGGAACATCGGCACGCGCGGCAGGTGCCGAGCTTGTCACCATCGATGCCGAAACCGTCGAGCTCACCGTCGCTTTGACCGGATCCGTTGCCGGTGCACAGCTAACTCTTCGCATCACCGTGCCTTCCGATGCACCGCTGTCGTCTACCCCAATCATCACCGCTGAAGCTGCAGAAAAGTCCATGGCAGCATTGGCAGAAGTTGCTGCTGGCGGCACCTTGCCAGAGGTCATCGACAGCAAAGCAACTTGGCAGACCACTCTCGACCCTGCTGCTTTGGCAGATTATGCAGGTGTTACCACCGGCTATATCCCAAGCGCAGACACCAATTCCGCTATTGCACCGGATGTGATTGTCGGACGCGCATGGCCAGCAGTATTCGCCGTCATCGCGAACGCCATTGTCCCAGGCACTGACTCTGCACGCGTGGTCGAAGGCCTGCTGAACCTGGTCCACCTCGAGCACAACTTGCGCCTGCACCAGCCGCTGCCGACCCAGCCAGTTGAGCTGACGATTACCGCCACCGGCGGCGAAGTCCGCGATACCTTGGTGGGCCGCGTCGTCGAGGTTTCAGTCTCGATCGACATCGACGGCGCTGACCTCAAGGATGCTCAGCTGGCTAGCCTGGAAGAGCGTTTCGCCATCGTCGGACGTACCGGCGAGCAGGACCTCGAGCCAGTCAATTCCACTGAGCACATCACCGATACCCCTGCTTCTTTCCGCCACCAGCTCACTGTGACCGCACCTGCATCCATGCACCCATTTGCCGTGGTCACTGGCGACCGCAACCCAATCCACGTCTCCGGCGCCGCCGCGCGCCTGGCTGGCCTGGACAACGGCGTTATCGTCCACGGCATGTGGACCTCTGCGATTGCGCAGCTTGTAGCCGGCTTCGATGGCGTTGCCGTTGCTGAATGGTCCGCGAATATGCTCAGCCCCGTACTGCCCGGCGCGCAGGTGGACTTCATCGTCGAGCGCACCGGCATCGATTCCCGCCCACGTGCCGGCGAAGTTCGCACTGTTACTGCCAGTGTGGATGGCGACGTTGTCTTGCAGGCAACCGCCACCATGGCAGCGCCACGTACCTTCTACGGTTTCCCTGGCCAGGGCATTCAGACCCCAGGCATGGGCATGGATTCTTATGCATCCTCGGCCGCCGCGCGTGACGTGTGGGAGCGTGCCGATGCCCACACCCGCTCCAAGCTTGGTTTCTCCATCCTGGAAATCGTGCGTAACAACCCCGACCGTGTCGTGGTTGACGGTGAGGAATTCACCCACCCGGATGGTGCTCTGTTCCTGACCCAGTTCACCCAGGTCGCCATGGCAACTTTGGGCTGTGCGCAGATTGCTGAGTTGGCTGAGGCCGGCGTGAAGTCGCAGGATACTTTCTTCGCAGGCCACTCCGTGGGTGAGTACAACGCCCTAGCTGCCTACGCGCAGGTTCTGTCACTCGAAGCCGTGGTAGAAATCGTCTACGCCCGTGGTCTGACCATGCACCGCCTGGTCGACCGCGATGCCCACGGCAACTCCAACTACGGCCTGGCGGCACTTCGTCCGAACAAGATCGGTATTCGTGCCGACGATGTATTCGGCTACGTTGCGCAGGTTTCTCAAGCCAGCGGCGAATTCCTCGAAATCGTTAACTACAACATTGCCGGTGTGCAATACGCGGTTGCCGGTACCCGCGCAGGTCTTGCCGCATTGGCTGCCGATGCAGAATCCCGCGCGCCGGGCCAACGCGCCTTCATCATGATTCCGGGCATTGACGTGCCGTTCCACTCTTCGCACCTGTTGGGTGGCGTTGATAACTTCCGCGCGCACCTGGATTCTTTGATCCCAGCAGAAGTAGATCTGGATATCCTGCGTGGCCGCTACATCCCGAACCTGGTGGCGCGTCCATTCGAGCTCACCCGCGAGTTCGTAGAGTCAATGGCAGCGGTGGTGGATTCCACCTATGTCAACGACATCCTCGCAGAATTCGATTCCGCCTTGGAAAACCCAGTCAAACTCGGCCGCACCCTGCTCATCGAGCTTCTGGCATGGCAGTTCGCATCGCCTGTGCGCTGGATTGAGACCCAGGATCTGCTGCTCTCCGATACCACCGAGACCGCCGGCGCTGGCACGCCTGGTCTAGGCGTGGAGCGCTTCGTCGAAATCGGCGTAGGTTCCTCCCCAACCTTGGCCAACATGCTGGGCCAGACCCTGCGCTTGCCGCAGTATGCCGGCAACCCAATCGAGGTCCTCAACGTCGAGCGCGACCGCGCAACCGTCTTCGCCGAAGACGCCATCGAGCGGCCGCTCGTCGAAACCGCTGACGCTGTTGCCGACAAGGGTGATAGTGCAACAGCAGCAGAAATTGCTGAAGCCAACGCAGCACCTGCCGCGGCGCCGGAACCGGTTATTTCGACACCGGCACCAGCACCAGCCGCTGGTGGAAGCACGCCAGCCGACAAGGCATTTAGCGCCGCTGATGCCACCGAGATGCTCATTGCTATCTGGACCAAGGTGCGCCCTGACCAGATTGGTGCGGCAGATACCATCGAGCTGCTCGTTGAGGGTGTATCTTCGC
>Ga0209487_1001643_pt1 | contig 18704 bp, 13 predicted proteins | sample Poulit2012_FD_187524 | JGI IMG/M metagenome (GOLD analysis project Ga0209487, IMG submission 187524) | Agricultural soil microbial communities from Georgia to study Nitrogen management - Poultry litter 2012 (SPAdes) (version 2) | ecosystem: Environmental > Terrestrial > Soil > Agricultural land...
GGTGTTATGAACATTATGCTGGTGACGGTCACCGAAAGAACCCGGGAGATCGGAGTGAGAAAAGCTGTTGGTGCAACAAGGTCGGCGATCGTCTCCCAGTTTTTGATGGAATCCATTGCAATCTGTCAGATTGGGGGTGTAATCGGAATCATATTCGGAGCTGCCTTGGGTAACGGAGCGGCACTCTGGCTCGATTCCGCAGTAGTCATCCCGTGGAGTTCTGCTGTGGTGGGAGTCGTTGGCATGACGGTTGTAGGTGTACTTTTCGGGGTCTATCCCGCTTATAAAGCTGCACAGCTGGATCCGATTGAGAGCCTCAGGTACGAATAAGGCCGTATCAGGCAAGTACACACTTCCGAAACGAAGCACCCGGGGGGCTCTATGTCAACTTAAGCAGCTACATGTTACCGGTACAATCTATGAGAAGGTACCGATTGTATAAGCCGGCTGCTACTCCCCACCCCTTAGATCTGTATTACTGAGGATGAGTCCACTCTACTTTATCGGGAACTCCATTATATAAGATGAGTTGATGGAACTGTAATCCGTACAGATGTTCAGCGTACAGGAAAACGATCCCCGGAGAGCAGACTTCTGATAGATAATAAGTATTTAACATTGAGTTTTGCAGATTGGGATCCTAATTTAGGATCTGACGATTTGAAAGATCATGTAATCGTGTTTTCAATTAACCTAAGGAGAATGATATGGAAGAAGAGATTATTAAAAATCTGAATGATGAACTGGAAGAGGCAATAGAACATGGGGTTTCAGCGCTTCGGCAGGCAGATATAGAGGAAAGATTCGATGAACTGAAGACCGAAGCAGAACTCTTGATAAGAAAACACCCTTTAGCCAGTGTGGTGGCGGGGTTTGTGGCAGGCTACGTGATCGGTAAAATTCTCAGATAGAAAAGTTGTTATGAAGGAACAGCAGACGGACGGTCTTAAACAAAAGGTAACGTTGGGTGATGAGATCCGGCTCTATATCGAAAAGCGTCTGGAATTGCTGAATCTGGTCGTAGCTGAAGAGATCGCACAGCTCATTTCGGATGGTATTCAGCAAATGATTGGGGTTCTCCTGTTAAGTGCCGCTCTATTCTTCAGCTGGCTGGCCTTTGCATTCTTATTGAGTGAGTGGGTGAACAGCCTTAGCGGAGGCTTTGCACTTGCTTCGCTGCCCCTATTTTTGCTTACCTTCATTTTTATCAAGAGGCGTTCGCGTTATCTGTCAGAAAAGATACAGGCGGAACTCATAGAAAAAGCTATCCTCAAATTTGATGAGAAAGTAAAAAACAGGGCGGAAGGTACGGTAGAAAATGAGTAATAATAAGGGGATGACTATGGCTGATATTCGATTAAGAAAGCAGCAACTAAAAGATGACCTCGACGTGCTGGAGGATAATTTTGAAGAGCGTATAAGGAGTGCCAGAACCAATATTCTCAAATCCGTTAACTTGTATGAACCGATCCGGAAAAAGCCTTTAAGAGTCGTAGGGATGGCGATTGCTGCGGGGCTGATCGTGGGGTTATCGAGGCGGAAGAAAACCCGGAATAAATCTCGTAGAACAGATCAAAGACCCGTAGAGTACGAAGAGCACGGTTCATTTGAAGTGCCGGCAATAGGGTTTAGAACGCTGTTGGCAGACGAAATTAAAAGAATTGCTGCCCGCAGAGCAGCCCTTTATATTTCAGAAATCATGGATGAAAAATTCCGGTAAGATCCTGAAAAACCTCGCCGCTTCTTTCTTTCTGCTATAATGTTGGCTTTTAATTATTCTGGTATGATGTGGCGATGGTAACCGGCCGGTTAGAATCCAGACGGTATGGGTATCGAATTAAAAAAAGAGTTCTCTCCTGGAGGATGTGGATTCAACGGATCACCAGAATCTTCGATGCCGATCTCCGAAATGATGTGAATACAAGCCAGGTATTCGATAGATTAAAGGTTGAAAAAAGATAGGGTATGATCACAGTGGCGGATCGTAAATCACTTTAAAAAAGAAGGATAGTAACGGGCGGCACCAGTAAATCGAGCAGCAAATTGTTAAAAAACGTATTGTGTTGTGATAAATAACAAAATTCTCTGTAACTCTCACTACACTTCTACGTGTAAAAATCAAAATTAAAAAATTGTTATACAGATGATGCAAAAAGTAATACTTAGTGCGTTAATATTATGTTTTCCAATATTGGTTGCCGCACAGAGCCAGGTAATAACGATCGAAGATGCGATTGAAATCGCACTGGAGAATAATTATCAGCTGAAGCAAGCGGAAAACAATCTGAGTATATCTGAACTTCAGGAGTTGAGTGCAAAAGCAGACTTCTTCCCCAGCCTCAACGCTAATGTTAACCGTGGCCTCAATATCGGTCGACGGTTTGACACAGAGACTACAGGTCAGTTTGTCGATGTCACGACCAACAACCTGAGTGCATCATTGAGTTCGAACATCGATATTTTTAATGGATTTGCAAATATTAACAATCTTCGCAGATCTCGTGAGATAACTGCATCGAGAGAAGAACTGCTTCAAAGAGTCCGTGAAAATGTAATTTTCAGTACCGCCTCTTCTTATCTGGATTATCTGCTCTCATTTCAGCTTCTTGAAATTGCGGAGGAGAATCTTCAGACGTCGCAGTCTCAATTGGAGCAAATAGAAGCTCAGGTGGAAGTGGGATCCAGGCCCATGGTAGATTTGCTGAATCAGGAGTCTTTGGTAGCGAATAACGAACTGGATCTGGTCAATCGGGAAAACGAAGTAGATCTGGCACGGCTTTCTCTCATCAGAATATTGCAAATCGACCCGCTGGGGGAGTATGAATTCGTGATTCCTGAAATCGCGCAAGGGAGTGCAGTCCCGATAAATTATGATCTGGGTGAACTGGTAGGCGCAGCTCTGGAGAATCGTGCAGATCTCAGAAGTGAACAACGTGCGATTTTAGCAGAAGAGTATCAGGTGAAGATTGCGAAGGCACAATACTATCCGACCATTTCGGGAAGTGCCAGTATCCGATCCAATTACAGTGACTTGAGTATGCTCAGTTACACCGATCAGTTCTTTGATCAGAATGTGGCCCGTTCTTTTGGCATCTCCCTCAGTATTCCCATTTTTAATCGGCTGAATGCACGTACGAATGTGGAGATTCAGAAAATTAATCTCAAAAATGCGGAGCTTGGCCTTGAAAATACCAGGCTACAAGTGATCCAGGAAGTGAATCAGGCCTACCGGGATTATCTGGCCAGAGTCAAAGAGGTAGAGTCCACCCAGCGGGCACTTGATGCAGCAGAGAGAGCGTATGAAACAGAATTGCAGCGATACGAAGTTGGAGCATCAACGCTCATCGAATTAAGTCTGGCAAACAACGCTTACGTTCAGGCTCAGGCCAGTCAGGCTCAGGCGACCTATCGTTTTATTTTTCAGGAAAAATTACTTGATTATTTCATCGGCCGCATGGATGAAAATATCTCACTCGAATCTTATTAATCTCCAAATTTAAACACTTAATCCTATGGCGAAAAAGAGATCGGCTACCTCAAGGCTGTTGAGAATCCTACTAATCATTGTTGTGTTGATTATTGCGGGGGGTCTGATCGCTAAAATGACAGGCATGCTGGACGGGGGGTCCGGCGCCTATCAGGTGCAGACAGAGAAGGCAGAATTGAGAACGATAACTCAGTTGGTTTCGTCATCAGGCAGAATACAGCCGGAGACAGAAGTGATTATACGGCCAGATGTCTCGGGTGAAATCATTGAGCTGAATGTAAAAGAAGGGGATTATGTCAGAGAAGGGGACCTTCTCCTCAGGATCAAACCGGATCTGTATGAGGCGAGGATAGATGAGCTGAACGCGGCCCTTCTCACACAGCAGGCAAGAATGGAGCAGGCGCGGTCTGCGATGTTACAAGCGGAGATAGAGTACAGGAAAGTTGAGCCTCTTTATAATCAGGACCTGGTGAGTGAGCTGGAATATCTGCAGATGAAAAATAATTATGAGTCGCAGGAGGCAAACTTCACAGCTGCCCAGTATCAGATAGAAAGCGCCCGTGCTCAACTTCGAAGAGCTGAAGAGGAGCTTCAGCAAACCGTCATCCGCTCTCCTCAGAATGGTACCATCAGCCGGCTTGCAGTAGAAGTGGGCGAGCGTGTCCTTGGCCAGGCACAAACTGCAGGAACTGAAATGATGCGGATCGCCAGAATGGAGCAGATGGAAGTCGAAGTGGATGTAAATGAAAATGACATCGTAAATGTGAGTGTAGCTGATACCTCGATCATTGAAGTGGATGCCTATCCTAACAGGGTGTTCGAAGGAGTAGTTACCGAGATTGCCAATTCAGCCCAGATTAGTGAAACCGGTTCTGCAGATCAGGTGACCAACTACAAGGTGAAAATCCGGATCACTACCCCCCACAATCTGAATATGACCGGTTCCGAATTTCTGGCGGTAAACGTGAGTGAATCACCCGACGATGCAGAGAGTCCCGATTTTAAGCCGGGGATGTCAGCAACAGTGGATATCCGTACCAATACCGTTTACGAAGTGGTATCGATACCGATTCAGGCTGTGACAGTCCGCGATTTTTCACAGGATACGATCCGGAATAGCGGAATGGGGGGAGAGGAAGAATCGAATCTGGAAAATGATACTTCTGATGACCTGGAAGAAAACGGAAATAGCCCGGGAAGAGTTGAAGAGGATTTCAGGAGAGTGGTTTTTGTAAATGACAACGGGATCGCCAGAAGGGTGGAAGTGGAAACCGGAATCAGCAACAACACCCATATACAGATCATGTCCGGGCTGGCTGCGGGTGATGAGGTGGTTACCGGCAGTTACAGAATACTCTCCAGGGATCTGCAGGAGAATGATGAAATCGAAGTGACCAACCCAAATTAAAAGAGTGGCCGGAGTGTGGATGATGGCAAAAAAAGTAATTGAAATTCAGAATATAACCAGACATTACAGAATGGGACAGACCGTGGTAAAAGCACTGGATGGGGTCACCTTTGATGTAATGGAAAATGAATATATCGCCATTATGGGTCCTTCAGGCTCTGGCAAGTCCACATTAATGAACATGATCGGCTGTCTGGATACCCCAACTTCCGGTGAGTACATTTTGAATGGTCATCGGGTAAGTGAGCTGGATGACTCGGAACTTGCTCAGGTCCGAAATAAGGAGATTGGTTTTGTTTTTCAGACCTTTAACCTGCTCCCCCGGACAGATTGTCTGAGCAACGTGGAACTACCGCTTATTTATGCAGGTGTAAAAAAACAGGAGAGAAAACAGAGGGCTGAAGAGACCCTGACCCGGGTCGGCCTGGGAGACAGGGTGCATCACAAACCGAATGAATTGTCAGGAGGTCAGCGACAGCGAGTAGCGATAGCGCGGGCACTGGTCAATAATCCATCCATCCTCCTGGCTGATGAACCGACCGGAAATCTGGACTCTAAGACTGGGGATGAGATTATGATCCTTTTTGAAGAGCTCTACCGGGCCGGAAATACCATCATTTTGGTCACTCACGAGAATGATATCGCCAATCATGCCAGGCGGATTCTAAGGCTGAGGGATGGATTGATTGAGGTCGACGAAACTGTTGAGCATCCCGTTCTGGCCGGCTCCCAACTGGAGGATGTTCAGCCAGTTTAAGTCAACCATTCAGATCTGGAGATGGGAATTTGACCTCATCCCGAAACTCAGGCATAAATTTACGGGAATTCCCCGTATATTCAGTAAATGAGTTAACTTTTCAATAACCGATATCAACCATTGAATCATCCAGGCGACAACTACTCCCCTAATACCCATTTCTCCATATTTCCACCTGCTGTAAAACACCTTCTTATTATCAATGTGTTGGTCTTTTTTGCATTGGGTAACCCATTTCTGCAAAGGCTGATTATGGGATTTGGAGCGCTATGGCCTGTTGAATCGGGCCTGTTTGCGCCATGGCAACTCGTTACCTATATGTTTATTCATGCAGGGTTCAGCCACATTATCTTTAATTTATTTGCACTCTGGATATTTGGTCAGGGTATTGAGAACTACTGGGGAACCAAACGGTTTGCAACCTATTATCTGCTCACAGGTATCGGGGCGGCTCTCATTCACATGTGGATCGGCGGCAGCGGGGCACCAACCGTGGGAGCCTCTGGAGCTGTTTACGGGATTCTGCTCGCTTTTGGAATGATGTTTCCCGACCGCTACATCCTCTTGCTGATTCCGCCCGTACCTATCAAGGCGAAGTATTTCGTGGCTATATTCGGGCTGATCGAGCTCTCATCGGGACTGATGCGCCCTGATAGCGGTATTGCACATTTTGCGCATCTCGGCGGTATGGTAGTCGGGTATCTTCTGATTAAAATGTGGGGTTTGAAGGGAGAAGGGTCCAGGTATTTTTAATCTGTAACAGAGACAGATATGTATCAACAAGAATCGTTTAGCAGTGCATTCTGGCGAGGATTTAATCGCATACCTGTGGTTATCCGGGTGGTTATCGGGATTAGTGTCGTCCTGTTTCTGTTTCAGGCACTTTTTGGCAGGATTCAGATCGGCGGCCTTTCACTGAACTATTACATCGTCGAGTATTTAGGTTTCGACCCATCCTTCAAGACGGCTATTACCCAGCCCTGGAGATTTGTAACCTATATTTTTCTTCACGGAAGCGGCTTCCACCTTCTATTCAATATGCTCTGGCTTTGGTGGATGGGCCGTTTGGTGGAGGAGCAGATCGGCCCGCGCAGTTTTGCAGTCCTGTTTTTTGGTTCGGGCATCGGCGGTGCTATTTTCCATATTGCCCTCTCATTTCTGTACGGTACAAGCCATGTCATCGGTGCCTCCGGTGCCGTTTTCGGCGTGATGGTCGCCTTTGCCTATCTCTTCCCCCGTATCCCGATTATGCTGATCTTTCTGCCGCCCATCGAAGCGCGCTATGTCGTAGCGGGACTGATCGCATTTGATGTTCTTCTGCTGGGTTCTGGCGACAATATTGCAAGATTGGTCCACCTGGGGGGGGCCTTTACCGGGTATCAGCTGATCAAGGCGTATGCCCGGGGCAAGGATCTTTCCGGAATCATCCGGCCGTTTGAAAATATGTGGAGATCCCGAAGCAAGCCGGCCGGAAAGGCTGAAGTCAGACGGAAACCGCGGAACAGAAAGATGCATTCTGTAACGGATGTGGAAGTGATCGATGAAATCAGCCGGGATGAACTCGATCTGATCCTGGAAAAAATTTCGAAGCACGGCTACGACGGCCTGACCAAAGAGGAGAAGCGCAAACTCTTTGAATTAAGTAAAAAAGACTGAAACCAGTTCTCTTTCGTTTTAAAACAGCAAGGAATATAGAATTGCATGTGGCATGTAGTCCATGTGCGTTGTAGATAAATCTGGAAATTAAAGCTTATTAGACAACACTTATGTTTTCACAATCACGCAGAGAATCCATTCCGGTCCAAATCGGAGATGTAACCGTTGGCGGCGGTGCGCCGATTGTCGTACAGTCGATGACAAATACCGATACCGCTGATATAGATGAAACAGTTGAGCAGATAGATCATCTTAACAAGGCAGGATCGGAACTTGTCAGAATTACTGTGAATAATGATGAGGCTGCCAAAGCGGTCCCTTATATAAAGGAGAAACTGATCAACCGGGGGGTCACTGTGCCGATTATAGGTGACTTTCATTACAATGGCCATCTCCTGCTTACGAAATACCCCGACACCGCCAGGGCGTTGTCGAAATTTAGGATCAATCCCGGAAACACCGGTACCAAAACGAGAGATGAAAATTTTTGTACCATTGTAGAACAGGCGCTACGGTATGATAAACCCATACGTATCGGAGTAAATTGGGGTTCTCTGGATCAGCAGTTGCTTGCACTCTATATGGATGAGAATAATCGCAGGAGGGTCCCTAAATCTTCCAAAGAGGTGATGCTCGATACCATGGTCGAAAGTGCGCGGCGCTCCACGGAACTGGCCGAGAGTGTAGGGCTTCCGTCCGACAAAATTGTTGTCAGCTGTAAAATGAGTGGTGTTCAGGATCTGATTCATGTCTATCAGAGGATTGCGGACGACCTGCCGTATGCTCTGCACCTGGGCCTGACCGAAGCAGGGATGGGTATGAAGGGAACGGTTGCGAGTTCAGTGGCTTTAGCGGTCCTTCTGCAAAAAGGTATCGGAGACACGATTAGGGTATCATTGACGCCTATGCCCGGGGCAGACAGGGCTGAAGAGGTTCGTATATCTCAGCAGATTTTGCAATCACTCGGAATCCGGAGCTTTATGCCTCAGGTCACCTCTTGTCCGGGTTGCGGTCGGACCAAGAGCACCTACTTTCAGGAGCTGGCTGATGAGATCCAGAACTACATTGTTGAGATGATGCCGGTCTGGAAAGAGATCTATCCGGGAGTAGAAGAGATGGACGTGGCGGTGATGGGGTGCATTGTGAACGGTCCGGGGGAATCCCGTCACGCAAATATAGGTATCTCGCTTCCAGGTACGTTCGAAGAACCGAAGGCTCCTGTCTATGTGGATGGTAAGCACCATGTGACATTGAGAGGGGACCACATTGCCGAAGAGTTTCGCGGACTTCTGGATGAGTATATTCAGAAAAACTACTCGAGAAAAGAGAATCAGCATGAGACGGTCACCGATTGACCGGGTATTTTGTCGTAATAATCTGTTCAGGGGTTCCGTCAGGCTACAAAATTCCCTTTTAAAATAATTTGGGATTTTGAACGGGAAAGGTATCTTAAGGGCAACGGGCACGGCTCACCGGGCTCCTTCAATGGGGGCTGAGGAAGCGGTAAAGGGAATTTGAAGAATCAGTACCTATGAGTTTTTCTGTACATTTCAGCGGGGTTTCTATAAGGACGCTCATCGGAGCGGGGATTCTCTTCTGGCTATTCTCAGGATGCACAACTTCAGAAGACCGTGCACTCAGTCAGGAGGAGTATATACAGGCTGTATCTGATTTCCATGTCAGCCTGGCTGCTAGTCAGACGGATGAAGCCAGATTCGCATTCAACAAGATGAACGAAGTCGCTGTAGCTTACCCAAAAGAAGCTGCAGCTTGGGCAAACCTGGGTGTCTATGCCATGAGACAGGGAAATTTTGATCTTGCGGCAGAACGTATTGAAACAGCTGTAGAACTGGAGCCGGGGCATGCCGACATCCTCTATCTGGCCGGCCTGATTGAAAGTGGGCGTGGCCATCTGGAAGAGGCCATCAGTTACTTTAGAAGAGCTACCTATGCAGACCCAGATCATCTGAGAGTGCGCTTTTCTCTTGCCAGGGAGCTGGAACGCCTTGATGATACGATCCATCAGGAGGAGATCCGCACGATTCTTCAGAACCTGCTGACCCTTCGTCCAAAAAATCAGATGCTGTTGATAGAGTTTGCACGGAACCAGATCAAGGCAGGAGATACGCAAGGAGCACTCCAGACGGTGGAGACTCTTTCCGCCTCCGGAACTCAATTTACCGAAGAACATGAGCGTTATTTTGATAGTATTGCTGAATTCGCCCGTGACGGTGACGCCGCATCCGCAATTCTGGAACTCTCCTTCCTTCAAAGTTCCCTCTCCGAGACAGCTCACTTTCAAAACGACCAGCTGGAACTATCTCTTCCACCCACAGAGCTTGGTTTTTTAATTACTGAGTTCCTCTATCTGGAGGCGCCGGAAGTCCGGGTTGCCGAACCGGATCTGGAGCTGACATTTTCCAGAAATAGAACGGAAATGCCAGAGAAACCGGTGGTCTGGCTGAAGGGTGTTACACTGCTGGAAGAGCTGCCGCCCTTTCCTATTGCCGTTTCTGAAGGAGAAATTATCATTGATGATTCAACCAGGTTACATTTTCCCGGGACTACGAACTCCCTGTTGCCGCATCACTCTGTAATAGAGGCAGATTATAATAATGATTTCAGAAATGACCTCGTGGCAGTAGGAAGCCAGGGTTTCAGGCTATATGAACTGCAGGATGACCGCACATTTTCGGATGTTACAGAACAGCTTGGGCTCAGCCGCAGGGTCATCGATGGCAGTTATCATGGGGTTTACACGTTTGATGTGGACATGGACGGGGATCTGGATCTGCTGCTCACCGGGTCGGGTCAGCCGCTCATCCTCAGAAATAATGGGGATGGTACATTTAATGAAGTTTCTGCCTTTCCCGAATCAGAAGACGTTTTACAGTTCCTGTGGGCTGATCTCAATGATGACGGAGCGCCGGAAGCGACTCTGCTGACCTCCGGCGGTGAACTTTATGTCTATATAAATGAGCGTGGTAGCAATTTTTCGGAAGGCGTTCGGATTGCAGAGAACATTCAGGCTGTTTCAGCAGGAGATATGAATGTGGATGCCCGTTTCGAACTGGTCACTGTAAATAGTGAAGGTGTCGTTCAGTTACATCATTTTTCAGATGCGACCGGAGAGTCGGTTACAGAAACGCTCTATACCCTTTCAACTCTTCCAGCAGAGGGTAGAGCACAGAGAGTGCTGATTGCCGATGTCGACAATAATGGTGCCCTCGATATTCTCTACAGTGACAGGGATGGAGCAGAGCTATGGTTAGGGGCGGGGGATATGAGATATATCCATCACCCATTCCGGATGGAAGGGGGAGTGATCACGGACCTGCTCGATGTGGAGGGGAGTGAACGTCTCGATTTTCTGATGATCGGCGAGGAGGGGCTCCCGTACTGGCTGGAGAACAGCGGTACGAAAAACTATCATGCCCACTCAATCCGGGCCAGGGCATCGGGCGACAGCGGGGACAACCGCATCAACTCCTTCGGTATTGGCGGTGAGATGGAGATCCGTGCCGGACTGCTCTATCAGAAGCAGCTGATCACCTCTCCGATTGTACATTTCGGCCTCGGCAACTACAGTGAGGTAGATATGTTGCGTATTATCTGGCCGAACGGTTCTGTCCAGGCTGAGTTCTCAGAGCTCGGAATGGGGGAGACCATATTCAATGAACAGATACTCAAGGGCTCCTGTCCATGGCTTTTTACAAATAATGGAGAAGAGATTCAGTTTGTAACGGATGCACTCTGGCGGTCTCCGCTTGGCCTGCGGATCAATGCTCAGGAAACAGCCGGTGTAGTTCAGACTTTCGACCGGGTTAGAATTGCCCCGGATCAGCTGAAGGAAACAGACGGAGTCTATGATCTGCGTATGACAGCTGAGCTCTGGGAGACTCATTTCTTTGACTATGTGGAACTCATCGCCGTTGATCACCCGGCTGGAACGGAGATCTATATAGATGAACGGTTTGTTTTCCCTGCTCCGGATCTCTCAGCCCAAATTGTAAAGAAGCCCCGGCCCGTGAAGCGTGTTACAGGAGATCAGGGTGAGGATCTGACGGAGATCGTTTCGGAAAAAAACAGCAGTTATATCTCCCCATTCACAAAGACGGCCTATCAGGGGCTGGTTAATGAGCACACTGTAACCATTGAACTTCAGGAATCAGAAACCGATGCGGAGTGGCTGATTCTATCTGGCTGGCTGAGGCCAACAGACAGCTCCATCAACCTTGCGCTGAGTCAGGGTACTATCCCACCACCAGACGGCCTTACTGTGGAGGTGAGATCGGCCGGAGGCAGCTGGAAAACTTTGCACAATGATTACGGGTTTCCGGCCGGTAAGCTGAAGACGATTCTGCTCGATCTGGAGAGTATTTTCGATGAGAATGAGCGTCGTGAAATCAGATTAACAACGACATCGGAGATCTACTGGGACAGCATTCTGCAAGCGGAGAAGGAGAGCCCGGACAGGATGACAGAGTTTACGCTCGAGCCGGTTAAAATGGATCTTCGCTTCCGTGGTTATTCACTCTGGAGCCGGGCAGACTCTACCTCTCCGAAACTTCCGGATTACAATGAGATCTCTGGGACAACCCAGAGATGGAGGGACCTGGAAGGATTTCATACCCGGTTTGGTGATGTGAGTGAACTGCTCGAAGAGATTGATGATCGCTACGTAATTATGAATGCAGGCGATGAGATGGTACTCCATTTTGATGCGGCAGCACCTCCGGCAGAAGGGTATCTGAGAAGTTTTATTTTTGTTTCGGATGGCTGGGTGAAAGATGGGGATTACAATACCGAAGCCTCAGCCACGGTTCTTCCGCTCCCCTATCACGGAATGGCGGACTATGAGTACGGAGCAGGAAACTCTCTGGAAGAGGATCCGGTTTATCAGAGGTTTCGTGAGGACTGGATAAACTACCACACCCGGTATATAGTACCTTACAGTTTCAGGACAGCACTCTTACCGGATCCTCGCTATGCTGGAAATTCCCGTGAGGAGCTGTAAGATGAACAGAGCTCCGTTTACTTCCTTCTAAACATCTGAAGATATGATGAATCAAAAATATGCGCGTGCAGTGATCAGCGGCATTTTTGTACTGCTTCTGATGGTTCCTTACGGTATCAGGAAAATGGCCCAACTGGAAGAGCCGGGCATCGGTAGTGACCGTGAAGAAGCTCTGGACCGATATGGGTTCTTTCTGGAAGATGTAACAGAAGAGGCAGGTATCGATTTCGTTCACAAGAGAGCTACTCCCGATGAAAAATTGAACCATATACTGCCTCAGATATCCTCTGTGGGTGCCTCTGTCTCCGTGGCAGATTTTAACAATGATGGATACCCCGATATTTACCTGACCAACAGTGAATTTGGCCACTCCAACGCTCTCTATAAGAATATGGAGGATGGTACTTTCGAAGATGTGGCGGAGGAGCTCGGCGTGGCGAATCTGAACAATTTTGAATCTGGTGCCTCCATGGGCAGCATCTGGGGAGACTATAACAATTCCGGCTTTGAAGATCTGTTTGTATACAGGTGGGGAAGGCCTGCCCTGTTCAGGAATGAGGAGGGGAGAGGATTTACAGAGGTGACCGAAGAGGCGGGCCTGCCGGGCCATATCAATGCGAACAGTGCTGTCTGGCTGGATTATAACAGTGACGGCCATCTGGATCTTTTTATCGGGGGATACTACCATGAAGATCTGAATCTGTTCGATCTTGAACATACCAGGGTGATGCCCGACAGTTATGAGTATGCGACAAACGGCGGCCTGAATTATCTCTTTCGGAATAATGGAGACGGGACCTTTACAGATGTATCGGAAGAGACCGGCATCCGGCAAACCAGAAGATGGACGCTCGCAGCATCGGCTGTGGATCTGACAGGCAACGGGTATCCGGATCTGGTTGTAGCGAACGATTACGGTGTTGATGAGATCTATCTGAACCGTGACGGCAACTATTTTGAAAATGCCGGGGAAATATCGGGCCTTGGATTCGTACCCAAAAGCGGAATGAGCGTCGATTTCGGGGATATCCTGAACCAGGGCAGATATGCCATCTACATAACCAATATCTCTGAGGCAGGCGTTCTGATGCAAGGGAATAATTTATGGATGCCTTCATCTGCAAGAGAGGAGGGCACGTCAGGCAGTGTAAGATACCGGAATGTGGCCGGGAGTATGGGTGTTGAGATCGGGGGATGGGGATACGCCGGGAAGTTTATTGATTTTAATAACGACGGGAATCTGGATCTCTATGTGGCAAATGGGTACATATCCGATGAACCTGAAACCGATTATTGGTATGATTACTCCAGGGTAGTGGGGGGGAACCGCACAATCATTGAGGACGCAGTGAACTGGCCCGCAATGAACGGCCGGACTTTTTCCGGCTATCAGGAAAATAAGCTCTGGCTGAATGATGGCTCCGGCAGATTCCGTGAAGTGGGATCCTCTGTTGGTGGTGCGCTGATTCTGGATAGCCGGGCAATTGCTGTGGCTGACTTCTTCGGAACGGGGTCTTTGGATGTGGTTGTAGCGAATCAAAATCAGCCTGTCAGGTTGTTCAGGAATCGTGTGCGCGGGGATCATCAGTGGATCGGCCTGGATCTGACTGGCAGATCCAGCAACAGAAGTGCTATCGGGACTCTGGTCTTTCTGTATCAAAACGACGGGCGTATTACGAAGAAACATGTGAGCGGAGGCGATGCATTTAGCTCGCAGAGCCAGCGACCTGTCCACTTTGGCCTCGGTAAGGACCCTTCCATAGATAAAATAGAGATTGTATGGCCCTCCGGAATCCGGCAGACGATCCATTCCCCTCAACCCGGGCGGTATCACAAAATAACGGAACCGGAATCGGCGACTGCCGGGAGTTCGGGCGTCCTGTCAAACGGCAATTTCGTCCCTGCTGCGGTCAGTGATTCTGAACTGGCAATTTCCATTCAATCCGAACCACACTCTCTTGAAGAATAGATTTTTTATACCTCCCGGCTTTATTGGGCCTCTTCTGATTACAGCCCTGGTACTGGCGGCACACATCTCTTTCGGTGTGCTGGACGGCTGGGACAAATTTGCCGTTGCTGTCGGTACAGCTGTTGTAGCGGAGCTTTTCTTTCACAGGTTAATAACGGGGGAATGGCGGAATCTCTCCAGTGCCTACATTTCAGGTAACAGTGCGGGGATTCTTGTCCGTTCCCCGATGCACTGGCCTTTTGCATTAACAGCGGCCATTTCCATCGCCTCAAAGTATGTGTTTCGTTTTCGTGGCCGTCATATCTGGAACCCTACCAATTTCGGGGTGGTGGTAATGCTCATGATCGCCTCCGACAGCATGGCCATTCTGAGCATTCAGTGGGGGAGCAATATGTGGGCGATGCTGGCCATCTGGCTGGTAGGAGTGCTTACTATCATCAAGGTCCGGAAATTTCATATCTGTGCTGTGTATGTAATCTCTTTTCTCTTTTTTGCCTGGATCCGGAGCCTGATGGGAGAGGGAGTCTTCCTGGCGGAAATTGCGCCGCTGACAGGGCCCATGTATCAGCTCTTCATTCTCTTCATGATAACAGATCCACGTACCGTCGTCTCCACCAGAAAAGGGCAGATGTTTGTCGCTTTTCTGATTGCTCTGGTTGAGATGTTCTTCAGACTGGGAGAGGCAGTCTACGCCCCTTTCTACGCCCTGTTTATTGTTGGCCCGCTGGCCCTTGTCATCGACATCCTCTACAGGGAGAGAAAAGATGCTGACGTGAACATGGACTCGGGAAAAATTAGCGCCGCCAAGGTCTGAAAAGTACAGGATGCAAACCCTGTAACAGAACGCTCTTTCCAGTTAGGGCCTGCGGCTTCCGTATTGCGATAGAATCCTTCTTTTCAGGGTCATAGTTCACCGACATCGTTTATAGAAACAGAGCGATAGAGATGTGACAGGCCCTGCCTGAGAAGGAGTATTCAGGCGATACTTCCGCCACTTTTTGAAGGAAGCACAATTTAGACTGGTTCTGAATCATTCATCAGCCGCTTTAAAGTGGAAGGGCTTTTTTAAAACTGTGAAAATATTTTATATTCCTGTGCATTTGTAATTCATCATAAATTCACAATTCTAAAATCCGGATATGGACTATACAAAGATACGAGGAGCATTTCGTGGCATGGGATCGCCATTGAAGCCGTTCTGGCGGAGTTGCACATTCAGAAAAAAAACTTTATCAGTCATCCGGTTCAATATAGCTGCAGTACTGGTTATCGTTATGATGGCTGGTAGTGTTGATGCACAGAACCGGGTGGAAATAAGGGGAACTGTTACAGATGGAGCTGATAACACCCCGTTGATCGGAGCCAGTGTGGTGGTGGAAGGATCCGAAGAAGTGGCGGGCACCACTATCGGTACGGTGACGGGCCTGGATGGAACCTATACCATCAATGTTCCCGAGGAGCTGAATACACTGGTCTTTTCATTTGTGGGTTACATTACTCAGACTGTCCAGATCGATGGCCGCACCACGATCGACATTGTAATGCAACCCGATGTGCGAATGCTGGATGACGTCGTCGTTGTGGGGTATGGTGTACAGACGCAGCGTGAAACCACGGGTTCGATTGTCTCACTGAGTGAGTCGGACTTTAATCAAGGTGCCATCGCCTCCCCGGAGCAGTTGTTACAGGGACGTACGGCAGGTGTCCAGATTACAACGGCGAGTGGTGAACCGGGGGCAGGTGCCAATGTCCGGATCCGGGGAACGTCCTCTGTGCGAGGCGGTAATCAGCCACTCTTTGTTGTAGATGGTGTACCCCTCAGTGGAGGGAACGATACACCGGGCGGAGCCAATGTGGGTGCAGGCAGTCAGTCGGCAAGAAACCCTCTTACCTTTTTAAATCCGAATGATATTGAAAGTATCAGTGTACTGAAGGACGCCTCGGCTGCTGCAATCTACGGTGCGAGAGGTTCCAATGGTGTTATTCTTATCACGACCAAAAGCGGAGCCTCTGAGCCAACCCTCTCTATCTCCTCAAGCACCAGTATCAGCAATACGACCAGGAAGCTGGATCTGCTTTCTGCCGATGAGTACGTGAGCATGGCACAGGCAGCCGGTGCCGATCCGGACATTGTGGATTTCGGAAGTGCCACCAACTGGCAGGATCAGATCTTCAGAACTGGAATTTCACAGGATTATAATGTGAGCTACGGTGCGGGTTCAGAAACTGGATCCTACCGGCTCTCACTGGGGTATGGGGATCAGCAGGGGACCATTAAAAACACCTCTCTGGAACGTCTGACTGCACGGATTAATGCCACTCAGCGATTTCTGGACGACCGGCTCATCCTTGATGTGAACTTCACCGGTTCAAGGCTGAATCAAGAGTATGCTCCCATTGGTAATAATGTTGGGTTTGACGGGAACCTGATCGGTGCTGCACTGCAGGCAAATCCTACGCGGCCGATCTACAACAGCGACGGCACCTATTTTCAGTCGTCAGACTTCCGCAATCCGCTTGCGATGTTGGATTATATTGATGACAATTCTGAGACAAGCAAATTGCTGGCAAATGTGGCGGCCACGGTCAACCTTACTGACTGGCTTGCCTACAAAATTAACTACGGCTATGAAAATTCGGACGCTGTTCGCCGGGTAGGAGTCAGTCCGCATCTCGGGTTTCCCGATATTCAGTCTACCAACGGTCGTGCGGTTATTGACAATCTCTATGCGAATTCCCAGTTGATAGAGCACACCCTCAACCTCAGACAGGGTGCACTGGGTGGCGAGATTGATCTTCTGGCAGGTTTCTCTTACCAGCGATTTGAACGGCGGGGAGATTGGTTGCAATCCTCCTATTTTGTCACGGACGAAATTCCACCTGTAGATAATGTGGATGGAGTGGACAATATTAACAACCGGGCATTTCTGGCTTCCTCTTCCAGAAATACAGATGAAATCCAATCCTTCTTCGGGCGTGCCGTCTATAACTATTTGGACAGGTATATTCTGACAGCCAATTTCCGGGTGGATGGATCTACAAAGTTCGGGAAGAACAACAAATACGGTTTCTTTCCCTCTCTGTCAGGGGCGTGGAGGATCTCAGGTGAAGAGTTCTTCGAACCACTCATGGATACATTCTCTGATTTGAAGCTCCGTGTTGGGTACGGAGTTACCGGAAATCAAGAGTTTCCCGGAGGAGTTTCACTGGCAGTTTTCAATGCCAACAGTGACGGATCCATCACTCAGGTGAACAACCCGAATCCGGATATCCAGTGGGAAGAGACAACCCAGTGGGGAATTGGACTCGATTTTGAGCTCTATCAGGGCAGGTTATCGGGCTCGCTCGACTATTTCAATAAACAGACTGATAATCTGATTTTCCGCCAGGATTATGCTCAACCTGCAGCGGTCGACTATCAGTGGGTAAACCTGGATGGTACGGTGATCAACAAGGGCTGGGAGTTCATGCTAAACGCCTATCCTGTAGATGGAACCAGCTTTACCTGGCAGATTGGCTACAATATGAGTTTCCTGGAAAACACAGTACGTGATCTCAGTACATTTGTAAATACAGGTGCTATACACGGACAGGGGCTTACCGGTGCCTACGGTCAACGCATTGCCAGCGGTCAACCGCTCTTCTCCTTCTATATGCGCGAATTTGTAGGGTTTGATGAAAATGGCCTTGGCATCTATGCCAATAACGGTGAGCTTGGATTTGTAGGAGATCCGCTTCCAGACATGACACTGGGCCTCAACAACACCTTTTATATCGGCCGTTGGGATGTCAGTGCATTCCTGGAAGGTGCATTCGGATTTCAGGTTTACAACAATACTGCAAATGCCATTTTCCTGAAAGGGAATCTGAGAAACGGACGTAATGTAACACGTGAAATTGCTCAAAGTGATGAGAATCCAAACAACTTCGGTGAAGCTTCCACCCGGTTTATTGAGGATGGAGATTATTTAAGACTGGCCAATTTGAATATAGGCTATAGTATCGATCCCGCCTCCATCGGTCTGCAGGATGCACTTCGCTCTTTGAGAATCAGCCTGACGGGCCAGAATCTTTTTGTGATAACGGGTTACAGCGGTTTTGACCCTGAAGTAAATACGGATAAATCGATGAACGGTGTTCCTTCACTCGGTATCGATTATACAGAGTATCCCCGAGCACGTACTTTTACGTTTAATGTGAGCCTGGAATTTTAAATCACTTATTTGTTTTGTTAAAGGAGAAATTTATGTTTAAAAAATTAACTTTATTAACAGGTCTTGCAGCTACATTGTTCTTCATGTCGGGCTGTACAGATCTGGCTGACAATATTCAGGACGGAATCGGCAGAGAGACTGGAGATGACGGACCAGCGGAGATAACCGATCCTACCTCTGCTTTGGTAGGTGTTTA
>Ga0209487_1001644_pt1 | contig 18694 bp, 28 predicted proteins | sample Poulit2012_FD_187524 | JGI IMG/M metagenome (GOLD analysis project Ga0209487, IMG submission 187524) | Agricultural soil microbial communities from Georgia to study Nitrogen management - Poultry litter 2012 (SPAdes) (version 2) | ecosystem: Environmental > Terrestrial > Soil > Agricultural land...
AACACGCTCTCTTGTCTGTTTTCTTATACGTTCCATACCTTCAATGTTTTGGTGTTTTTCCCAATTCGTAATTTTTATATAAGATTGATCATCGATTTCTATCATGCCGAATCGTTGAAACGTTTCTAACGCCATTCGTACTGTGTTTAATGGACGATTGAAAATTGTTGCCAACATTTCATCTGTGTACGGAATATTTTCGCTCAAGAAGATGTAGCCACTTGCATTTGTTTTACCGGCTTGAGCCAGAAGTTTGACCCAAATAATGAGGATGGTGTCAGCTTCCGGCATCTTCTCGATCAATCTTATTTTTTCGTCCTCAAACATTTTTGTACTTAGCTTTATCCATTTAATTTCACTCATATTTGGGTCGCACTCCTTAAACTAAAATCGAAATATATTTTGAACGTAATGTTCCATAATCTGTATCGCTTCTCTGGCACATCCGAATGGATCATCGTATATTTCTGAACCTGTAAATCGAATAACAGTTATTCCGTGATTCATTAAATCTCGTTCTCTTTGTCTATCTCTAGCTGCTTGTTCCTTGGTCCTTTCGTGATAGTCGTGACCGTCACATTCAATTGCAAAGGCATACTCAATTGAATCTACTGCAGATATAAACTTTGTTAGTCTGACTAATAAATCCACCCTGTATAATCGTTCTTTAGGTCTTCCTTCATAAACTTCAACTTCCGCTTGAGGGTTAACTTCAATAACGTCAACCATTCTTTCTAAGCGTGATTGTTTGATCGCTTGGTTCAACTCAAGTGAAATCAATTTTTCTATAGGAGATTCGCAATTTTCTATAGCTTGAGCAACTTCTATAAAAAAGTTTTCCAAGTGAACCGATATTCTGTCTGCTAATTTTGATTCTGATTCGCCAATTACTTTCTCAAAATCTGCCTTAAAACGTTCGAATGTTTTACTAATTGGATTCAATCAACGACCTCCTATCTCGGGATCTCACAAACAGCAAACCTGCCTTTGACTTTCTTGACTACATATCCGGGATACCGTGGTTCAATGTATTCCAGGACAAGCTGCTTAAAATGCTCCGTGTTTTGTGCCTGCTCCCAAATCCACCTTGGGAGCAGGACTTTGGATTCGTTAAACATAAATCAATTCACCGACTTCGATTGGAGCATTTAGTTTCTTTGTTGTCTTGCAGTAATCACATTTGCCGCAAGCGACCGGATCCATCTTTCCGCTTTTTACTTCATTGATCCGTTCCAGTTTCATTTGCACGTATTCGTATTCAAAATCGAACCGTGATTCATCAAAGTAAATCACTGCCTTGTTCGGTATCTTTTCCTTGCTAACAGCAACGATGTATGGCGTGTAAAGCTCGCCGGTGTTTGCTTCGATTATTTTGCGATACATTGCCATTTGAAGCAGATAGCCCCATTTTTCAACAAAAGATACCCACCCGTCATACTTCTCACTCCAAAAACGTTCATGCAGGTTTCTGACTGTCTTTAAATCAGAGAAATACTTGTGCTTATGGTTAATGGAGTCAACCTTCATTTTCCAATCGACACCGAATAAATTTGCAGTATAAATTTGTTCTTTTTCGCCTTCCATGGCGAACATGGCAAAGTCATCATTTTTCAATGTCTCAATCATCTTGTCGGCCTGTTCAAAATCTGCATATTTGCCGCCACGTTTTTTAAAAATGGCTCCGCTATGTTTTTCTTGAAACTCTGCAAAAGCTTCATCCGATTCAAACGCCGCATGAGTATAAGAGCCGACCAACATTGCTGTATTTGGAAATTCTGTGTATTCGCCGTTTAAATATGCCATTGCATTGGCTTCACACTCTTCGAATTTCTTGAAAAGGGAGACAGACATATATCGTCTGTCCATCCCTAGTGAATAGTAATTTTTGCGGTTTAATTTGTTCATTTCTTCTTCTGTGATCGCCGGCTGTCCACGTCTCAATCGACTGTAAATGGTGTTTGGATTGACGTTATATAGTTTCGAAGCTTCTTGGACGGTCAATCCTTCGTTGTTAATAACAACCGTTTTTCTTGTGCGTTTCGGCTTATTCAAACTCAATTTCTGTTTGATCGCCTGCATTAGCCTTCACATCCTTTTTAGACTCTTCTTTTTTCTTGGTTTCCTCGAAGGCTTCTGTAAGTTTGGTCTCTTGTTTTGTTTTCACTTCTTTTTTAGGAAACCAGTCTTCGGGTTTACTCATGCCGTCTTTCAATGAGTTGTAGATTTTGATTAAATCGAGTAAATCCCTTTCCGTGAATGCATCGACGTTATAGCCGAACCGTTCCTCGATTTGTTCTTGTGTCACACGGAATTTGTCTTTAAACGCTTTTAGAGCGTTGCTAATGCGGTCTTTTAATGGACCTTGATTATTCCCAGCTAGAGTCTTGTTGCACTCTTCAACAGCTTTTTCGACAATATCGCCCGGAATAATCCCCAAGATGCACGCCCGTAACCTTCTGGCACCGTTATTTGCTACTAATTCGTAAATATCCCTTGGGTCATCAAGTTTTTTAATTTTCCCTTTTGCTTTTCGCGAGTGTGGAACAGTGAACACCTTTTCTTGCCTCACGTTCGTCTCCAAGTCCCAGGCATAAGCCATAGCGACTGATTCTCCAGGACGTTGCTCTAGTTCCTTGATGCCAAACGCAATATTTCCCCAGTTTTGCGCTAAAACCTCAGCCAAGCGAATGGAAGGGCCCTCCACCCGAGTTCCGCCCCTCGGATAGCTGTAAACTGCTGTTTCCGCCAAAGAAGGACGTTTACAAGCATCTAGAATCCTTTGTTCAGCCTGGAAAACATTTCTTGGGAATTGTCGTGCCATAAAGATTTGGCCCTTTACCTCTTCCATCTCACGACTTGCGGATGATTGTGCTTGTACACTTGTATTTGTTTCATTTTGATAGATTTGTGTTAGATCGCTCATTGTTTTTCCTCCTGTAAATGAGTTATAATAGACATAGAAAATATTTGATTTGGAGCGCTCTTTCGGGAGCGCTTTTTCATTCCGCAACTGTGCTTATTGCAGAATTTGAAATGTATTCCATGCAGCACATGGATACTTGATGGATCATGGCACCGTTGAAGTCGTAAATGTCGTCGCCTTCATAAATATCCTCACCGCATCCCTCACAAATGCCGACGACTTCCGGTTCTGGTTCCGGATAGCCTGTTCGCCTGATGCGAGTGATTGTCGGATGTTGAATCATACCCCCACCTCCTTCACATAAAATATCCATTGATCAAGGACCAGTCCGTCCATAAGCTCTTCTTTGCTGTCTGCGATATAAGTCACTGGTGGATGTCCTTGACCTCGGATGATGCCCTTGAACATGTACTTGCCACCTTCGTTTAAGACAGCCGTATTATCACCAATCCATGTAATCGACATCTTTACCCCCCTTTCCTACTTAGTGGATTAATCATCCCTTTTCCGGGCAAGAATGACTGTGTACAAGGAGACATTACACCTCCGAATTGTTATTTCTTGCCCGCAAAAGGAAGGACTAAGCCTTCCAAACTCTAGCAATTTGTGGTAAAATATAAATAAGAAATTCGCCGAAATTGTAATTAAATGTAGCGACTCACGTTTGCCGACGTGGGTTATTTTTTTGTTCTTTTATCCGTCTATTTAACTCTCTTTTGTAATTAACCAATCTCTCATACCGATATGGATTGCGTGGATTGCTTGGATGAATCGCTACATACTCAGCAACCTTCTTCGTGTAGTATGCTATCCGTGCATCGAGTGGTTTCGTCATTTTACCCCTCCTCAACTTATGATCAAAACTAGAATTAAAATGAAAATCGGACTTGCCATGATTCCGTAAAACATCAATTCATCTTTTCCTGAAACTTCATCTGGATCATTGATAAAGTAGTCAACTATGAAGTGTCTGATTTTGTTCACCGAAAAACTCCTCCAATAGATTTTTGTGGGCTAAAATCATGTCCTCATTCTGCTTTGCTTTGTTAAGCCGGATTAGGTTGTTTACGGATTTCAAAGCTTCGTAAAGCCTTTTTTCTGCCCTTTCCAACCCGCCACTGTGTAAATTAAGCAATACAAGCTTCATTAGGTCCTCAATGCAGTTCAACTCTTTTACAGCTTCCGGAATGTCTTGTTTCCGGAAATGTTTTTCGAAATTCATATTAATCCTCCTAACAATGTGATTGTTCCGGTTATCATTTGTGTGATTGGTTCTATTTGTGTAGCAACATCAATCGCTGCATATATAGCCATCAACACGTCCGGATTGTTTGTTATTTTTGCCCATCGGAAAAAGTCGATCGCCTTAATGTCGTATATGTCATTTTCAAATCTTGAAATGTTGCTGATCGACATGTGCAAGGCCTCGGCCATATCCTCTTGACTGAGGCCGGCACGCTTGCGCATTTCCCGCAAAATTCCCCCCAATTGCAACAAAGAGCACCTCCTTCCTTTTTTGCTGTTGAAGCAAATATCATCGCCATCATGGCTAAGACAATAGAGGTGAAATTGCCATATAATGTAATTAACAACTCCCTCAGTTGTTGTTTTGCTAGATTGCTTGATTTGTTTGTTGATCTATCCAGTTCATCAGAGCATTGTACGGAATCCTTATTTTGTGTCCCTCACGAATGCAAGGGAATCCGTTATGCTCTGATTGCTGGCATAGTTCGTAAGCTGCTGTTCTGCCGATTCTGAGAATCTCAGCAGCTTCCGGAACCGTGAGAAAACGAGGAACTTCCTTATAGCCATGAGATTCAAGCAATTTCTTGATGTCCTGTAAATGTTTCTCGTTTTCCTCCCGGATAATCCGGCGGATGGCTTCTTCCATGGACATTTAGATCACCTCCATTCTCTGCTGGCGGTTGTAACTATCAATTTCCATCCGTAAGCTTGTCGATGGCTGCCACATACCGATGAAGCGTAAACCTTCTTCAAAACGCTTCTTCGGTAGATCGCCATAACGAGGGATTTCAAAATGATTCTTGAAATCTCGCCAGAATGCAGAAAATGCTTTGAATGCCATTTGTTTGTATGCGTTTGAGTTCTTGCCGCCAAGCGCTTCAATAACAACCCTATTTGCTCGTTTGCGAATAGTTTGTTCCTGAGCGCTGTTTATACGCATGTTTTCTTCTAGGTAAGTAATGCGCTTATCGTGATTTGTAAGTTCTTCTACTGCCATTTGCATAAGTTCTAAATTTGTTTTTGGTTTTTGAATGATTTGTAATTCCTGTTTACGTAATCTAGAAAGTAGATCGTAAACCCAGTCGTAAAATTCATCTGCTTTTGGTTGGCCACTTTTGCGTATGATTTCGTAAATGCCTTTTTCGTTGTAAATCACCGTTTCTTGCTTTCCTGAGGGGGTGTCAACTTGCGCCCTCCTTGAAAACTTATCTAAACGATCTTTATTTCTAAGATGAATGTCTTTGATTGCACGTCTAGGGTTTTTGTATTCGAGCGCTTGCCCAATTTGTTCACGTGTCATAAAAATGTCGTTGTTCTCATTTTGGTAAATGTTCATTTCGTTTTGACCAAACATTTCTCTGGTAGCTAACGATAGATTCATTAGATTACCTCCTAAATGACTTGTTTTTGTTCCTTTTGGGAACTATTATTTTCAAAAAAAATCACCCAATCAAAATTCAAAGTTTTAGCAATTCTTTTCGCTACTTCTACAGATGGTGTTTTGTTGCCTTGCTCTATATGGGTGTAATGACTACGGGAGATTTTAGACAAAATAGCGACTTGCTCTTGTGTCAAACCTTTGTCATCACGTTTTTCTTTCAACCATGTTCTCATGTCGCACCTCCTAATAGTTCCTATCGGGAACCTTTTGTTGATTCTAATTATAGGTTCTTTTTAGTAACATGTCAACATATAAATTAAAAAAAGATTATACTTTTAGTAACAATTGATGAAGTTACTCAAAGAAACATATACAATATAGGGAGATGAAAAGAAAGAAGTTGATTATATGGATGTATTTTCTAGAAGGCTGAAAGAGTATAGGGAACGCCTCAAAAACCGTGACAAGAAATGGACTCAAAAATACGTTGCAGACAAAGTCAACGTAGCCAGGGTAACATATACGGCTTATGAGAATGGAACAAAATCACCTCCGTTGGAGACTGTTAATAAGATCGCGGAACTATTTGGAGTATCAACTGATTATCTAATGGGTAGAACTGACAACCCTACACCGATCGGAAGAAATAAAGATGATGATGAAGTAAGGAAACAAGCTATTATAGCTAAAATCATAAAAGAGTTCCCGGATGCAGATCTAATGTTCAAAGACCTCGCTAATATGTCTGCCGACCAGTTAGAGGAGGTTTATGATTTTATTAAGTTTAAAAAGAGTCAAAAAGATTAAGGAGGACAATTGATGAAAAAACTATTACTTCTTATGTTTGCTGTTATTGTTATATTTGGTTTGGTAGCTTGTGGAAGTGAAGACGATGCTGGAGGAGACGCTTCAAGTGAAAGTAGCAACAATGAAGAAAATACAGTTGAAGAAGCTTCTACTGAAGAAGTAGTAGAAGATGAACCTATTAATCTTAAAATTGATGTAAATAAAGAGTATAATTTTAAGCAATTTGATGTAGTTGTAGAAAAGGTAGAAGTTTATGAAAAAGATGAACAATTGTTAGCCGACATAAGGCTAAGCTGGACAAACAGAATATACGATTATGATACATCGACCTTATTTATTGCCACACTTTTTGAAGTAAAGCAGGGAGGAGAAACACTGACGGAAATAAACGATGCTTGGAATCCTGAAAACAAAAATTCCAGTGATGTATTCTTTCCTAATGCAGCTGGAGGAACAACTTTGGTAGATTTAACATATGAATTGAAAGATGAATCAACGCCAATAGAAATTGACTTTACGCCTACGACTGAGGAAGAAGGCACTGAAACAATAAAAATTAATTTACAATAAAAAAGGTGTACATTCATTGTGCACCCATTTTTACACCATCTAACAGAACGCACAATCCTATTTTATAAAAAAGATACTAGCCCAGTTCCCTGTTTCCGATGTAGACGCCGACGGCCAATAAAACATTTTCTTAAGGTGTGCATTTATTTGTACACCTAATATTGTACCATTAAACCGAACGTATATTCTGTTTTAGGGAGGGGATGATGTGTATGTATATACATATGTAGAGGAGTACATCAAATCACTTTATCGTTCCCTGGACATTAGAAAGCCAGAACAGTTAAACGTCCCGACCATTGCATCAAAGCTAGGTCTAAATGTTTGCTATGGGGGAATCAGTTTTCGCATCGGAAACCACATCATGATTAAGCGATCGACAAGGCAGAGGGAATGGCAAATGTTCGGTCATGAAGTTTGCCACTATCTCAGACATTGCGGCAATCAACTGAAAATGCATCCTCTATTTCTACAATTACAGGAGAGCCAGGCGAATCATTTCGCTTATCATTTTTGTGTGCCTACCTTTATGCTTGATCAATTTAAGGAGGTGAGTGTTGATGTAGTCATGGAAAAATTCAACGTTGAGAAAGATTTTGCGCTGAGAAGATTAGAAATGTACGAAAGGAAGATGCTACTTGCGAGGTCACGTTGCTAAAAAAGGAAATAACTACTATATCGTTGTCGATTTAGGAAGAGATCATAAAAATAAGCGTAAACAGAAGTGGTTTTCGGGCTATAAAAGGAAAAAAGATGCTGAAAAGGATTTGCCACGTATTTTGAATAAATTACAGAACGGATATAAAGAGCCGGAAAACATGACGTTAGAAGAATACTTCAATCAATGGCTATCGAGAAAGAAAAGAAACGTCCAGCCGGGCACTTATGAGCATTATGAGTCATATATGCGTACTCACATCATTCCGGGACTGGGACACCTTAAAATAAGCAAATTAGAGCATATGCACATTGAATCATTTATGGATGAAGTTCACGAAAAGGATTTATCTCAGCGTAGTAAAAAACATATTTACCGCATATTATCTTCTGCGCTTAAAAATGGGAGAAGATATGGAATTAAAGATGGGATTATGGACGGAATCGAGGCTCCTAACGTAGATCGCAAAGAAATTGAATATTGGACTCAAGAGGAAGTGCAAAAGTTCATGGCCAACTTAAAAAGTAAGAATCACGCTATGCCGATCATCCTTGCTCTCGCTACTGGGATGAGACGTGGGGAGATTCTTGGATTGAAGTGGTCACAAGTGGATTTTGAAAACAAAAAAATATATGTCACGAAACAATTAAAGAAAGATGAAGATGGAAATTGGGATATATCCCCTCAATTAAAAACATCAACAAGCTACAGGACAATTGATATCGATGATGATACAATCGAGCTTCTGAAAGCACATCAACGCCAACAGACGAAGGATAAAATGAAAATCGGGTCAGATTACATTGATTTAGATTTAGTCTGCGCAACATCGACTGGTGATACTATCAAGCCGACTTATCTGCGAACTGTTTTTAATCGGACAATCGAAAAGAGTGGAGTCAAAAAAATAAGCTTTCATGGATTGAGACATACTCACGCCACTCTATTGTTACAAAATGGTGTGCATCCTAAAGTTGTTCAAGAAAGATTAGGTCACCGATCTATTCAAACAACTTTAGATACGTACTCACATATTATTCCTGGCATCCAAGAAATAGCTGCAACAAGTATTCAGCAATCGCTTTACGGAAAGAAAAATCCGGAGCCGGAAAATGTTGTTCCGATTGTTAAAAATAACGAGTAAAAAAGTGTTTCGAGACCCGAAGGTTAGAAATTTGTTAGAAGTAAAGAAAAAAGACAAGGGGTGGGAAAACCTCCAAACCCTTGTCACTATTGACTTCATATAGCGCGCCCAGGAGGACTCGAACCCCCGCAAAACCTGGTTCCGGAAACCAACGGAGCATGTTTCACTGGTTTTCAAAGGCTATCAATCTATCTTTTTTGTCTACTTTCATCTTTTATATGTATCAGTTTGTTCGTGAGATGTTAGATGGTTCGTTAGAAGTTTGGTTAGAGTATAACCATTGCTGACCCGCAGCAAAAACACCTAAATTTGTAAACTGTTTATTAATCATTTTTAAAGAGGACATTTAACATGTCCTTTTCTTTTTGCAAAATAAATAAAAAAGTTTATAAAAAGTGTTGCATTTTTGTATATCTTTTGATATATTAAAAGTAGAAGTTAAGGAATGAAACAAAAACAAGGGAGGACATTAAAATGAAAAACGTAATGGTAAGAGCTTGGGAAATCGCTAAAGAAGGACAAAAGAAATTCGGTGGAAAAGTAAGTGAATATTTATCTGAGGCATTAAAAATGGCTTGGGCAGAAGCAAGGGCACCTCAAACAGTCAAACTAACTACTACATCCGGTAGTCGTAAACACAAAAGCTGGGTCGCTGAAATCGTCGGAACTCATCCACAATGGAAGTTCGACCGCAATTTTCTTGATGCGGTCGAGGAGGGATGGATGGATAAGGAATTTGAACTAAAGGAAGGCAAAGTTTATGAGGTATGTGATGCCGGATCTCGCAAATTTGTAAAAGTTGAAACCGGAAAAATTAATGAAATTGAAGAATATGAAGTAAAGGCAATGGTCGCATGACGAACAAGCGAGAGCTGGCCGGCAGTCGTTTTGGTAAATTGTTAGTCATTAAAGCGACTGACAAACGAAAAAACGGGAAAATCATTTGGCTGTGTCAATGCGACTGTGGTAACAAAATAGAAGTGCCGACAACGTTTTTAACAACTGGCGATACAAAGTCGTGTGGATGTTTAAAAAAAGAATTAGAGCAAAAAAATTTACGTGAAGCTTATGAATCAAAAAGACTCGATGGAGTCGTAGTACCTCTTTTTAAAGGACAAAAACCTCGTAAAGACAGCTCTACAGGTTATAGGGGGGTATCTAAATATCACACCAGAGTATCTAAAGAATTACGATACAGAGCATGGATCACTGTTAAGGGTAAGCGTTACTACAAGTCAGGATTTAAGACACCAGAAGAAGCTTATTATAAAGGGAGATTAATGCTTGAAAGAAAACACCTACCAAGAAAGGATTGATCGCATGTCAAACACAAACAAAACAAACGATGGCTCTTTCATCGTACGTGCACCTAAGGAAGACATTAAGAAGTTTAATGAAGTTGTAAAAAAGAATGCTGCAAATCGTGCAGAGCTATTCCGAAAGTGGATGAGAAAATATATTAAAGAAAATGAATAAAAAGTGTTGCATTTTGTATATCTTTTGATATACTATAATTAACAACAAAGAGATCGCAACAAAGACCAAAATAAGGGTGGCGACCTACCGCTAAGGAGGAAAAGAAATTGAAAGTGATTATTGAGTACAAGAAAAACCATGAAGGTGTCATCGGGAAAGAGCGGAAAGAGGTGTATGGAGAATACGAAGAAAGATTAGCCAAGGAACACATCGAAGAAATCGTAGAAGAACATGAAGCTTATCTACACGAAAACGGTCTTGTTCTTGAAGACCAAGACACGATGAACGACATTGAAGCCGCAACGAATTTGCATGAAGGTGAATACTACTTCGATGTAGGTGACTTCACCTACTACATCACAATCGAAAAATAAAAAGGGAGAGATGCACCTCTCCCACCGGCACAAACCACGCTTATAGCAATATAGCCGGCATGTTTAGTATAGCATGTCGGCTCCAAAAAAATAATTAAAAAAAGGAGAATGTCAAATGAAAAAAGTAATTGTTGTACAATGTAGCGTATGTGATACTCAATTTGTCAAAGAGGACATGGGATGGCATCGTGGAGACGCTGTCCCTCACTGCCCGAATTGCCACGAACATGATATGATCTTCTTCTCCCACACCGAATACGTGGGAGTGGAAGGAGTTGATAAAAATGACTAAAATTATCAACTGCACACCACACGCTATCACAATAACGGACGGCCCGACATTTAAGCCGTCCGGTCAAGTAGCAAGAGTGACGACCCAGCAAACGGATGCCGGCAATATCGCCGGTATCCCTGTAAAAATTCAGACTTTTGGCGATATCATAGACTTGCCCGATCCGCAGGACGATACCGTTTATATTGTTTCCGCTATCGTTCTAACGGCGGTAAAGGAGCGAGGACGTACAGACGTCGTAGCACCTGATACAGCAAACGCCGTACGTGACGACAGCGGGCATATCGTGTCCGTCCCTGGATTCGTTAAATAATTTATCCCGGTAGTATCACACACTACCGGGATTTTTAATGGGTACATTTTTTTATTTAAATCGTCTGTTTACTTCTTTTCTTACTTTTTCATACGTCGCCTTGTCGATTCCTAACGATTTTCTGCGCTGTTCATGACCATTTCCATGCTTACCCTGGATAACTTCGGTTGCCATTTGACTGATTGATTTAGTCGGCTTTTTAATTGTAGATTTACCTGTCAAACGTCTATTTACTTCTGCACGCACTTTTTCGTATGTCGCTTTATCAATCCCTAGCGATCTACGTCTATTTTCGTGTCCATTACCATGCTTTCCGTCTATTACTTCTTGCGCCATTTGTGATATGCTTTTATTCGTTGTTTTCGGCTTGCTAGCAGGTTTTTTTTGTTTAGTTGATGATTTAGCCTTAGTGTCATTTTTACCTGCCAATTTCGCTTTAAAATCGCCCCAAGAAACACCTTTTTCGCCACTTCTTAAATACCTTGGGCAGTTTTTTCCACTAGCTTGATTATGCTGTATAACATTGCTTGCTGGTATATTGTACTTGTCCATCAAGTGTTTAGTTAATTTAGCAGCGTTATCGACTGCTTTCTTAAAATTGCCGTCTGAGTTTACACAAATCTCAATCTGAATGCCGTTTTCGTTATAGTATCTATTTCCTGCACCCCAACACTGAACGTCATCTTCAAAAGACTGAATAATCTCTTTATCGTCAACTTGATAATGCCAAGAGGCTTGTCTGCTGTTTCCACTTGCTTGTAGTCGTGCGTGAGCATTAGCATTTGCACCTTTGCGAGTATTCGCTGTTTCGTGAATTACGATGTATTTTTTGGAGTTTGTTCCGTTGTAAGTTACACGTTTAGCGATATTTTCAGAAACCAGATGTTTGCGTATATTAAGCATCATTTCTACCATCACCCTTCGAATTTAACGTCTCAACCGCTTTTTTTAACACATCCGGAATCGGTAGGTTTGTTTTTCCGACACTTTCTAAAATGCTTAACAACTCGTTTGCAAGATAGAAAAAGATGACAGAATCTCTAATGAGTGAGCCATCTCCTAATAAAAGATCGATTTGATGTGCGACCGCCACTAAAAGTAAAATCAACACTTTTTTAGCGATGCCTTTAAATCCTACTTTGCTATTTAACTGACCGTGATATCCTGCTACCATAACCCCTATCACATAATCTAATGCGATGAATAATACAAGCGTTTGAATCAAGGCCGACCAACCTCCAAAAAGAAAGGAGGCTAGTCCGCCTCCAAGTCCTACAGTGAATTTTAGGATATTCTCCACTTTTTTCACCCCTTCTTTTGCACAAAAAAAGAGCAACCAAAATAAATTGGCTGCTCTTTTTTTACCGTTTAGTTAGTTCGCAGTATGTTCCAATTATTTAGTTACATCAATCAACCATGTTTTATTAAATCTTAAATCTTGTGTTCCAAAGTTGTATAATTTTATAACGATTTTTCCGTAACTATTAATACTGTAATTAAAAAAAATATTGTCAGGTAAAGGGTAAAGCGGTACAACATTGATATTGTCTGTACTGTTGAATGTGTAATCATCAATTACATAAGTTTTTGTTTCTTCTGTATTAACAACAACTTCATGACTATATTCGTATCTTTCAACAGATAAACCTAATCTTTCCCATTCACTAAATTCACCGCCGTTTTCAAGAAAGCGAACATACCGTTCATTTTCACCAAAAACATTATAAATTTGATAATTATAACCAGCGTAATAAGTGTCTTGGTCAACTACTTTAAAACTAGTTAAAAGACCGCCCTTGTCTACTGGAGCATTTGTTTGTTGTGCCCTAACGCCTGTTACTGGTGAACAAAAAACGCCGAATGGTAAATCTTTAAAGCTTGTATTTGGATCTATTTGGTTTACATGTAATACATTAATCCCATAAGCTAGACCGTCAGGCCCCACTACAAAACTGTTTTGTGCGGGTGCTCTAGTGCCTTGCCCGTGTTTTGTAAAATCGCCAACATCGACAATGTTACCGTGTTTATCAATTGCTTCATCTAATGTCAACACATCTAAATTATCTCTAGCATACCCGACAACTTGCCTAAGAACCGTTTGACTATTTTGGACTTGATGACCATGTAAACCTATGATTAATAAAGCGTTCTCTTCTTTCGCTTTGTCAATATGCTCTTTAAAGTAGTCAAAGTCAGTTTCTCCAAAAGTTTCATCAAACCATATTGTTTTTAATTCGTGCTGCTCAATTGGAGAATGGTTTAACCCATCTACACCGTAGTCACTAACACGCATTGCTCTATAATATTTTTTCCCTAACAATCTTTCCCTTGTGTTGTATGCACCCAACGGAACTGCAAAGTTGTTTACCTTAAAACCCAAATTTTCTAATTCAATTTTACTATCACGATAAGCACTTTCAGCATCCGAATCACTCATCTCTGCTATGTTAGCGTCTGTTAATCCGTGTGAAACAATCTCAACTCCATATTCATACATTTCTTTTATTTCGTCTAATGATAAATGAAAACCTACACCGATATTTCTACTAATAACACCCATTGAAAACTTCAAGTTATAATCCTTAAAAATAGGAAATATGATGTCATAGTCGCCACGGGAGGCATCATCAGTTATAAAAACAACACTACCCGTTAAATCGTTCCTTCCTTTTGAACTTAATTCCCAACCCTTCAAATTAAGTTTTTCATCAGTTTCCGCCAACTGTGCAGTAACATCGTTTTTAAATCCAGTCCATTCTGGTTGTAAATTTGCTATTTCGTCATTTAATCGTTGTTCAAAATTCGCTTCAAGCGCTGCACTGTCGAATGTTTCGTCAAGTAAATCTTGAGTGATTTCGTGCGCTTCTTCTGCTTTTTGCTTACTTTCTTCTGATTCTTCGTTTATTTTTTTAATCCCATCATGAATCGAACTTCTAACTTCTCGACCATACACAGCGTTCTTAATGTTGTTTAATTCTTTTTTAATATCAGCCATCCATATCACCTTCCACTTTCTGTCTTAATTCTTCCGCTTTTTGTTTTAGCATTTCTGCCAATTCTTTAATTCTTTCGGCTAAAGTTTTTTGCATAAAAAAAGACCTCCTTTTAAGGCCCTTCGAGTGCTGCCACTCTTGCTTCAAGGTCATCTAAATTAATCGCTTGAGTAACGGTTATTAAATCAAGTTTTGCTTTCAAACTGTCTAAATCAATACTGTTTATCACTTGAATTAGGTCTAGCTTCGCTTTATCTGCAGCAGCCATTAGTCCATCTTGTGTTGGTGTTGCTACATCATATATAGGTATACCATCCAAAGCATCGTTTAAGTCCTGTATCGCTTGTTCTAATGAGTTTATTGCTTCCGGCAATTCTTCTAAGTCTGCACTGTCAATGATTTGTTTTACGTTATTTACTTCGTTGTTGACGTTGTTGATTTCGTTTAATAATTGTCCTATTCGTTGAGATTGACTGGACACAATACCTTCTAATTCAACAACTTTCCTTTCCGCTTTTAGTGCATCTCTTTGATACTCAGATGCTTTTTTGAATCTGTCGCCGATAGTTAGCGCATTATTGTTCGGTTCAATAATATCAATCGTTTTTCCGACAACACGGAGTTTGTCGTCAATACCCATAACCGGGTTAATGACTGGGTACCAGCTCCCAACCTCAAAACTATCAGTATCCAATCCGATTAATGATAAATCCAATGCCGTGATTTGATGTTGTTCCTTTATTCGATTCTGCTCTGCTAGCCATTGCTCACCTCGTGTTTTCAAAATTGATGGAATGGTGACATCGTCCCACGTTTGTGTACCATATACGATTGTACCTAGTGCTTGTTCCATTACTTCATCGACAATATAGTCTTTTCCGGCGTTAACCGATTCTATCGTCAATCTCGCTTGTGACGCATCTGTTGCATCTGGATCATCTGATTCAATTCGTTCACCTAGCGGTATTAAGCGTGTAACAACCTCCGTTGGATCAATTTCTTTTGTAACAGATTTTAAATTCTTAGCTAGTCTTATTTCGGTTGTTTTTTGTTCACCGATCGACCATAAATAATCTAAGTAGCGCACTCCATTTTCTTTTCTAATTCGTAATTCTCCGCCTAAACGATCAAGTAGTTTGTCTTTTATCGTCTCGAATGTATTTTCATAACCGAGGTAGCGATAAAGCGTTCCTGTACTGGAATCCACTTCAACAATTCCAACTTCAAATTTTTTATCGATTGGATCATCAGCAACATCTGCGTTGTGATTGTCAATTATTACTTGAAGGAAATCACGGACGGTTATATCGTGATATTCACCATGTCGTTGACAACTTTGTTTTAAATAACCTAATTCATTGACTGCTGTAAATGATTTCCCAAACACTCCAGCTTCATCCATAATATCATTTGACATATAAACAAAACCGTCAAACTCTACTTGTCCAGTTTTTATATTTTCAACTGTAACAAGGGTGCTTAACGGTTTGATTAAATGATAACCGGGATTGTTGGGCAAGATAGAAAATGTAAAATTATCCGCAACGTTTATACTTTGTTTTATGCTTCCTGTAGTTAATTTTCTATCGCCAAAATAAGGGCTATGAATAACTGTTTCTTCGTTTCCGTTTATTATTGTTACTTTGTACACTAAATCAACTCCTTTCTGAAAAGGAATTGAATGTGTCCATTTCCTACTATGGTCAATTTATTTTCGAGATTTTGTAACACAAAATCGTGTGATTCTGATTCACCGGAAGGAATAATATAGGTTGTTCCATCTTTGATTATTTGCATTTGAGCACTTGATATAATCCTCGGTTGAACTACACTTGCTCCAGGATTGTATAGTGTTACTTCTAGCGAGCCATAAACATTGAATTCAGTAACTTGTGCATAATCAAGTAAAAAGTTGAACTCATCCCAGATATCATGCCCCTCATACAATTCACTTATCTTAAACGGATAAGCAGTGAACTGCACAGTTATCAATCCTCTAAATCTTAGTTCTTCAAAATCAATTTCTTCCTCAACCTCTGCCAAGAAATAATACCCAGGAATATGGTCATCTATTAGTTTTATTTTTTCATTCGGCTTCATAAGCCAATTAAGCACTTCAACTTTTTTGATGTTTAAATCGATTTTCTCGTAATCTTTCACTTGAAAAGTATAAGTCAGCAATCTTTCATCGTATTCTTGACCACCATAAATATTACTAAAATCATAAATTTTGTTTGAATATGGTACTCGCTCTTTACGTTTAATTTTTGGTGGGTTGCCTATCTGCCTGCTAATTACTCTTACTCCAAAATCTTCGTACGAATGCTTATTGTCAAAAGTTATTCCAAAATAACTAGTCAATTGCAACCCACCCTTCTAATAGTTTAATTCTGCGAGCTTGTTCTTCGTCCAAAATTGAGCCAACTCTTTCACGATCAATATACACATTTCCATCTTTTTCCACTAATTGCTTTAATAATTGGATCACCCTTGAATCGTCATATCTATCTGCGTTGGCGTGTTTGTGTATAATTTCTTGCTGAACTGCAAAACTTGTTGGAAGCAAGCTACTTAATACCGAGTTTGCTGTATATCCTCTTATATCACCTAATAAATCATGTTGCGGTTGCGCACTTTCAAACAATTCACTTGCTAATTTATCCATTTCTTTTACCGCTGAATTTCTGCCTTTTCTAATTGCTTCAGCGATTGATTCTGCGATTTTTACGTTCATAATGTCACGCAACGGGCCTTCTTTTGCTGGTGAAAAAGGCAGGAAATCACGAACCTTTTTTGTCACACTTCCGATTGCGTCAGTAACTGCTCCAATTGCGCCTTTTATTCCATCGGCAATGGAAGTAACGATATTCTTTCCTGCTTGCTTAAATTTACTAAACATATTCTTGATAATGTTCAATGCGCCGTTTATTCCGTTTTTAACAGCGTTTTTGACGCCATTAAATGCGTTTGAAACAATCCCTTTTAAAGAGTTGAAGATATTTCGAATTGTGTTTCTTATTGCATTTACTACATTCGTTGTTGTCCCTCGTATGCTTGACCAGATATTAGAAATAATAGAACGTATTCCGGACATGATTGTTGAAATGATGTTCCGAATGAAATTGAATCCAGTGCTGACAACATTTCTTGCTGTGTGTACTCCGTTAGTAAACAAAGATTTTACTGCATTCCACAAATTAGAAATGATGGATCGCAAACCGGTAAATAACGTTTTACCTGCTTTTAAAATTTTTCCAACAAACCACAACTGAATGAAGTTCCACACAAATTGTACAGCACCGCTTACTATTTGTTTAATGGCATCCCACAAAGCGCTCCAATCCCCTGTAAATAGCGCACTAAACGCTTGGATAATTCCTGTTATAAATGTTATAGCGCCCTCTATAACGCCTTTTATTGCGTTCCAAGTGTCAACTATCAAGAATTGAATCACTGGCCATACCGCTTGCATGATGCTCCAAATACCATCCATGAAGTTTTGAGCGCCTTGGGTGATCATTTCGCCATGCTCTTGCCACCACGCAACCAATCCGCCCCATATTTCCATAATAAAGTTTACAACTTCGGTTATAATTGGAATAACAATAGATTGTATCGTTTCAAACGCATTTGTGAACATATTTTTTATTTCGTCGATTGACGGTCCCCATTCTTTGAACAAATCAATCACGAACCGTATCGCTTCGGCAACCGCCGGAATCGCCGTGTCAGCTATCCAACCAAACACACCCTGAACGACCGGTTTCAAATTGTTTATAGCATCTTCCAACGAACCAGTTCCGCCAAGCGCATCATCTATTGCCGCAATAATATCCGTAACACCCATGACCACCCATGTTTTCATGTTAGTCCATGCTGTTTTAATACCGCCACTTGCAGTTTGGGCTGTTTCAGCAAATCCACCTTGTGCCTGATCTAATTCAATAAGTTTATCATTAAATTCAGACATAGTGATGTCGCCGGACTTTAACGCTTCATAAAAGTCATTTGTTGCACTTTCTCCGGTAAATCCAAATGCTTCAGCAGTTTCACGCAAAGCAAAAGGCATTGTTTCCTGTAGTGTTCTCCATGATTGTAAATCTACTTCACCTTTAGATAACATTTGCACGTACTGGTCTAAACCACGCTGGGCATCTTGTGCGCTCGCTCCACTAGCTAAAAATGCGTTGTTGAGTGCTAATGTCGTATCGACAGCACCATCCAAATCACCAGTCATGATGGCTATACTTTGCGCTGTTGCCGCAACTTCATCCAATCGAGTAGGTAAACCTTGAATTCCGTCAGATAGTCTGTCAATCGCTTCTTGTGACGTATCGGCGTCAAAGCCGATTTGCGCCATCACACGAGGAAAGTTATTTAATGTATCATAACGGTCAATTGCACCGTCTAATGAGTTTTTGACCATATCGATACCTTTATAAGCAAGCCCAATGAGACCTAGCGCTCCGGCTAATTTACCAACGTTGGCAAATCCTCTTTTTGCGGTGCTTGCAATAC
>Ga0209487_1001645_pt1 | contig 18689 bp, 16 predicted proteins | sample Poulit2012_FD_187524 | JGI IMG/M metagenome (GOLD analysis project Ga0209487, IMG submission 187524) | Agricultural soil microbial communities from Georgia to study Nitrogen management - Poultry litter 2012 (SPAdes) (version 2) | ecosystem: Environmental > Terrestrial > Soil > Agricultural land...
CCTACTTTCGCCCGACGGAGGTTGACTTCCTGATTGGAGATGCCACCAAGGCACGCACTAAGCTGAAGTGGGAGCCTGAACATAGTTTGCACGATCTGATTCACGATATGGTCTGTTCAGACCTGGCTCTTTTTATGAAACAGAAGACCTTGTTGAAAAATGGCTACAAAATTTTAAAGCAGGCAGAATAGGAGCCGTCTGCCTGTAGCCAACGCCTTAATAGGAGAGGAGCAAGCAGAGGCTGTGGTGACTCTGCCCCTTCATCCCCTTCAGGAATTTCATCTTTCTGCTTCTGAAATCAAAAGATTGCCGATGAGATCATTATCAAGAAAAATATTTCTGCTCCTTCCGAAAGGAGACCGGCTCCGGATCGGCCTTCTTATTGCAATGATGCTGATCGCATCGCTTCTCTCCCTGCTGGGTGTGGGCATGATCCCTGTTTTTGTGCTCGCAGTCATTAATCCCGACTATATACTGGAAATGCCTGTTGTGGGTGAGCTCCTCTCTTCACTCAACATAACCACTACAGAGAGGCTGGTTGTTGTGGGCGCCCTTTTTCTGCTGTTTGTTTTTGCCGCCAAAAACGTCTACATGATCTATTACGATTATGTGAAAACCAAGTATATGCTTCATCGGAAAGTGTATATACAGAACAGGCTTTTCCGTGCCTATATGAGTTCTCCCTATCTGCTATTTCTCTCAAGAAACTCATCTGAACTGATCAGGAACATTGATGGTGAGTCGACGCGGGTGATGGATGGTGTACTGAAACCTGCCCTGGACATCACACTGAATGGCATGATGACCCTGATGATTATTGTTGCGCTGATCTATGTTGAACCGTTTATTTCCGGAATGGGAATTCTGCTATTCGGGGGTGGATCCTACATCTTTCTGAGATCCTCCAGAAGCAAAATGAGGAGCTTTGGTTCCAAAGCCCTCCATCACCGCCACCTTAAAATGAAAGCCCTGATGCAGGGACTGGGCGGTTTCAAGGATGTAAAAGTGCTCAACCGGGAGTGGTATTTCCTGAAAGATTTTGATACCAATATTAGAAAAATCCTGAAGTACGACCTCTGGAACACTATTTTCAGAGCCCTGCCTGTCCACATCATAGAACTTCTGGCTCTCAGCGGGGTACTCTTTATCGCCGTAACCATGATTCTGCAGGGCCGCAGTGCAGATGCCATTGTGCCGGTCATTGCCCTTTTTGGTGCCGCAGTGATGAGATTGAAACCCTCGATTTTCAGCCTGATTGAAGGCGTGAACTCCCTCCACTACAATACGCACTCCATCGATACGATTCTGACGGATCTGCATAAACTGGAAAACCAGAAAGGCTCCACCTTGCCTCCGCCCGGAAAAAAGGGAAGTTCAGAACGGCTTGAGATCAGGGATCACCTTGAATTGAAGAACGTGGCATTCAAATATCCGGGAAATGGTGAGTACGCTGTCGAAAATATTAATATCAGAATTCCGAAAAATCATGCCGTTGCCTTTGTGGGAGCTTCTGGTGCAGGAAAGACCACGCTGGCCGATGTAATTCTGGGGCTGCTTAAACCACAGAGAGGGGAAATTCGTGTAGATGGGGTTAACATTTTCGATGATATTCGGAAATGGCAGCATAACATCGGGTATATCCCTCAGGACATCTACCTGCTGGATGAACCCATCAGAAACAATATCTGCTTCGGTGTAGAGGAGCATGAAATCGATGAAGAGCAGCTGAAGATGGTGATCGAAACTGCACAGCTCTCAGATTTGATAAGAAGTCTCCCGGAGGGTGTGGATACCTTGGTGGGTGAGAGAGGCGTACGGCTTTCCGGAGGACAGCGTCAGCGTATCGGTATCGCACGGGCCCTGTATCACGATCCTCAGCTCATCATTATGGATGAAGCCACCTCTGCCCTGGATAACATCACAGAGAAATATCTCATCAGTGCGATTGAGCAACTTAAAGGGGAGAAGACCATTATCATGATTGCCCACCGACTCACAACCGTACAGAAATGTGATACGATCTACCTGATGGAGGGTGCTGAAATCATCGCCGCCGGACCCTATTCTCATCTGTTAGAAAACAGTCCCGAATTTCGGGAGATGAGCCTGATCGGCGACGAAACCTCAGCGGATCTATTTGAACCCGAAGGGTGATCAGATCCGGATTTTGCCGGTCAGTGAGGCTGCCCGATCATACACCGATGCATCCTCTCCAAGCAGGGTGTAGTGGGCCATCTTGCGCCCCGGCTTGCTCGAAAGTTTCCCGTAAAAATGAAGGTGGCCATCTTTTTCCAGCAGAGCCTCTTCCGCATGGTCTATCCGTGCACTCCGGTCATCCGTACCGAGCAGGTTGATCATTGCCGCATGAGGGGCTGTCATTTCTGCACTGCCGGGTGGCAATCCGCAGACTGCCCGCACATGATTTTCAAACTGGGATGTGAGGGCCCCTTCGATGGTGTAATGTCCGGAGTTATGGGGACGCGGAGCCGACTCATTGAGTAGCAGCTCACCTTCCGTTGTGAGGAAGAATTCGTAGGCAAAAATACCTTTGCCATTGATCGCTTCTGTAGCTGCAACTGCCAGTTGCTGTGCTTTTTTCTGTATCTCTTCAGGAATAGGTGCCGGTGACTTTACCGCCACACAGATGTGATTTTTCTGGATAGTTTCACAGCAGGGATAAACCACATGTCCATGCTCATTTCTGGCCACCTGGACAGCCAGCTCATGGGTAAAGTTTACAAATCCTTCTGCCAGGATCTCTCTTCCTTTGTCCCCGCCCAGCTTCCTGAAAGCCTCTTCCGCCTCCTCAGTGTTGTGTACAGTTTCATTGCCGTAACCGTCATATCCTCCCTTGGATGACTTCAAAAGAAAAGGCCATCCATACTTCAATCCAAAAGATTTGAGATCGGCTGCATTTTCGACGACGGCATAGGGTGTGACCGGTATGCCCGCTTTCTCGAAGGTCTCCTTCTCTATCCGTTTATTTTCTATCAGCGCAAAACTTCGTGGGTCGGGAAAGATCGGAGTTCCAGACGCTTCCTGAAGACGGAGCAGGACTTCGGAATCAATAAATTCATTTTCAAGAGTGATCACATCGCAGGCTTTTGCAAACTCAATCATATCTTCTACACGTGAGAAAGAGCCTGTAAAAGAGTGGGGTGTCATGAATTGAACAGGTTCATCTTCCGGACGGTCTGAGAAGACTGCGACTTGCATTCCGTAACGGAACGCCTCAATTGCAGACATCCGGGCCAGTTGCCCCGCTCCGAGAAAACCGATAGTAAAATCGGAAGAGAGTGGATTTTTCATCTGTAATAGGTGGTTTTAAACGGTTGATAATTTTCTGTTAAAAGGTATCGGTTTTTTTTCTGAATAACTGGTGGAGGTCGGAATTTATCCGGAATTAAATAATCAGGGTCTCATTTTATTAAAAAACCATTCCGGAGGTCAGCTGAAAAATGGTTATATTTTAATAAAATGTTACGATATGGATATTGAGGACAAGCTTAAACAAGTTAAAGACCGTTATCATGAGATAAGCCAGGCCATGGCGGATCCTGCCATCTATGACCGGCCGCAAGAGTATGCAGAATTAACCATTGAATACAACCAGCTCAAGGAGCTGGTAGACGATTATAACAAATGGCTGGAGTTGAAGGAGTTGCTCTCAGGCAACAATGAGCTCATCGAGGACAATGAGGATCCCGAGCTGACGGAGATGGCCCGTGAAGAGAACGAAGAGATTAAATCATCGCTGGATCATCTGGAGCAGCAGATCAAGATGAACCTGATCCCGAAAGATCCGGATGACTCCAAAAACTGTATTGTTGAAATCCGGGCAGGTACCGGCGGTGATGAGGCAGCTATTTTTGCCGGAGATCTGTTTGATATGTATCGAAGATATGCGGACAGCCATAACTGGCAGGTGAGTGTGCTCTCTGTGGCAGATAGTGAAAAGGGAGGCTTCAAAGAGATCGTATTTCAGCTCTCAGGCCAGGAGGTTTATGGTAAAATGAAGTATGAGAGTGGTGTGCATCGCGTTCAGAGAGTGCCGGCAACCGAATCCCAGGGACGTGTCCATACCTCTGCTGCAACCGTGGCTGTGCTCCCCGAAGTGGATGATGATGTAGATATCCAGCTGGACATGAAGGATATCCGGGTAGATACATTCCGGGCAAGTGGTGCCGGCGGGCAGCATGTCAATAAAACGGACAGTGCTATACGATTGACTCACGAGCCTACAGGTGTTGTGGTAGAGTGTCAGCAGGAACGCTCCCAGCATCAGAACAAGGAGAAGGCACTGGTCATGCTGAAGACCAAGCTATACGATATGGAGATGGAAAAAATTCGGTCGGAACGGGCTGCAGATCGTAAAAGCCAGGTCTCTACAGGGGACCGGAGTGCAAAAATACGTACTTATAACTATCCGCAGGGCCGGATGACAGACCACAGAATTAACCTCACCCTTTACAATTTGGATGACATCATGAAAGGGGATATTGAGGAGGTGATCCAGGCACTTCGGGTAGAAGATAATCTTGAAAAACTTAACGCCATTATGAATTAATAGCGTAACTTATACATGTATTTATTAAATCTTTAAATAAAAAAATCCATAATGAATTTCCCTAACCCTTTCTACCGATGGCGTCCACATCCGTGGCACGGACTTGAGGTAGGAAAAAATGCACCCTCCATCGTCAATGCGTTTATAGAAGTGACATCCTTTGATGCGATCAAATATGAGGTTGATAAATTAACCGGATATATGCGCGTGGACAGGCCTCAGCAAAGCTCTTCCATGCCGCCGTCACTTTATGGATTTATACCACGCACCTATTGCGGAGACCGGATCGGTGCATTGTCGGACCATACGGAAGTAGGTGACGGGGACCCCCTGGATATTTGTGTGTTAAGTGAACGGCCCATCGACCGTTCAGAAGTTATTTTGAGTACCCGTGTGATTGGCGGGCTTCATATGATTGACCGCGGTGAAGCCGACGACAAGATCATTTCAGTACTGGACAATGACAGATACTACCATAATGTACATGACATCAAGGATCTTCCGGAGGTCCTGATTGAGAGACTGACTCACTATTTCAGTACCTACAAGCTGATTCCCGGTAAGGCAGACAACAATGTGTTTGTAGATCATGTCTTTGGAAAAGAAAAAGCGGAAAAGGTAATCGAAGCAGCCGTTCTCGACTACCAGGATATGTTCGGAGAGTAACTCTCTGGCAGAAACGGGAGAGGGGTGTTCGTCCTTTCCCGATTCCACTCTTTCGCAGTCGGATACCACAGAGGCCGGCGGTATACAAACGGCCGGGGAGATCCTGTGAGTAAAGGTTGACTGCAGGATTTTTAGCCTTAAATGGGAGATTGATCACCACAGGCCGGGGAGAGGTAAGGTTGATTAAATATTTTCGTATCTTACAACGATCTATAAGAATCAAAATAAATTTTTATGCCGACCTGGACACTTCATACAGAATTTACGTTTGATGCTGCGCATTATATAGATGGCTATGATGGAAAATGCGGGCGAATGCATGGCCACACCTACAAGGTTCATATTTCAGCCAAATCGCATCAGCTCAATCCGTCAAAGTATCTGAAATCGGCGGATATGGTTTGTGATTTCAGAGAGCTGAAATGGGCTGCCCAGGATGGTGAAAAGGGCGGACTGGATCATACAGTTCTCAATGAGTCGATACCGGTTCCAACGACTGCAGAGCGTATTGCAGAGTACATTCACCAGAAAACCAAAGAAAGAATACCTGATAATATTGAGTTGACAGTCACTGTCTGGGAGACGGAGAACAGCTGGGTAGAATACACAGATTGATATGTATCCAACGGAAACAACAAGAGAAAAAAATTCCTCGCCTGTCCATAGCGGACTCATGGATGTTGAGTACCCCGTGATGGAAGATTTCTACACGATACAGGGAGAAGGAACTCATACCGGCAGGGCGGCTTATTTCATCCGTCTGGCAGGTTGTGATGTACAGTGCTGGTGGTGTGATGTCAAAGATAGCTGGGATGGAGACAAACATCCGAAGATAAAGACGGCTGATCTTGTGAAGAGAGCTGAAGAGAGCGGCAGCGATCTGGTTGTGATCACTGGCGGGGAGCCGCTGATGCACGATCTTGGCCCGCTCACAAAGAGCCTTAAAAGCAGGGGGTTGAGGGTTCACATTGAAACCAGCGGATCTTCACCGCTCTCCGGGGAACTGGACTGGATTACTCTCTCACCCAAACGCTTTAAAAAGCCGCTGGATGAAGTTTTTCCATCCGTTGATGAGCTGAAAGTTGTGGTCCTCACCAATAAAGATCTGGAATGGGCTGAATTAAATGCGAAAAAATGCCCTCCGGCGACCCGGCTTCTGCTTCAGCCGGAATGGGAGACGCCCGCTTCGGTCGATCTGATCGTGGAGTATGTAAAAAATAATCCGCATTGGGGCATCAGTCTGCAAACCCATAAGTTTTTGAATGTTCCGTAAACAGTGATGCAGCGTGCCTGTTTTTCCGGAAAGAAAACTTTATTCCCAGGAGCTGCATTTCTTCAAACCATGAACACTGAATCGGAGTCTGCCAAATGTCCCAAAATGAATCGTCGGTCATCATCACCGGAGCCAGCCGCGGAATAGGCCGTGAAATCGCCCTCGCCTTTGCTTCGAAAACAGATCACCCGCTTCTGCTCGTTGCCCGAAGCAGAGAGGGACTCGAAGAGACGAGACAACTCTGTCTGGATCGTGGAGCGGGAATGACGGGCCTTCTGCTATGCGATACAACAGATCCGGCAGAGGTAGAAAATCTGGAGTTGCCTGACGGGTTCCCCGCACCGGGAGTGATTGTCAATAATGCGGGAAGCTTTCTCTACAAAAAACTTGCGAATACAACTCCTGAAGAGTTCAGGAAACAGATCGACATCAATCTCTTTTCAGCCGTTCACATGGTGAGCCGCTTTCTGGATGACCTCATGCAGGTATCCGGCGCCAGAATCATCAATATCTGTTCAGTCAGTGCGACCCATGGCCTGTCGGACAGCGGTGCCTATTCAGCTTCTAAACATGCCCTTCTCGGGTACACCCGTTCACTCCGTAAAGAGTTGAAGCATTCGGGTGTGGGTGTGACGGCAATCAACCTGGGGCAGACCTACTCCACCTCATGGGAGGGATCCGATATCGATCCGCAGCAGCTGATCGATCCGCGGGATGTCGGGGATCTGATTGTATCGATCACCAGGCTTAGCCCCAGAACGGTAGTAGAAGAGATTCTGATTCAGCCGCAGCAGGGCAGAGTGCCCCCTATGTAGAGGTTGCAAGAGGGGAGAGGCAGTGTCTCTATTGCCCAGCCGGGCCCCTATTTGAAATGGACAATCGTACATCCTGTACCGCCCTGATTGAGCGGGGCAAAATCGAAGGAAGCAACTTCAGAACGTTCTGCCAGATGTTGATGCACAAGCTTCTGGAGAATCCCATCCCCTTTGCCATGTATGATTTCCACCTGATGCAGGCCGCGGGCAATCGCCCGGTCCAGATATTGAGTGAGTTCATTCACCGACTCTTCGCCCCGTTTCCCCCGCAGATCGAGCGATGGCCTGACAGACAGGTCAGCATCAGAGTGATAGCCGGCCGCACGGGTTCTTTTCGTTTTCTTTTGCTTTGCAGGTTTTGGCTGAACGGTCAGATCTTTTAGCTTAGAACGGATTTTCATCCCGTTGGTCAGAACCGTCGCATGTTTCCCCGAAATTTCGATCACCTCTCCTGCAGTCCGGCTTTCCCCGATGGTAACCAGATCCCCGACGGTAGCGGTGGCCTTCTTTCCGGCAGAACTTTTTCCAGTCCTCTTCTGTTGGTCTGAAATCTCTTTTTTTGCCTCCTGAATATCCCAGCGCACTTCTCTGATCACCTCTTTATCTTCCCGCCCCTCACTCACCACCTTTTCCACCGCCTCTTCGATCCGGCGATTCGCCCCCTTCATCACTTCACCGGCATACTGATACGCCTCTGCGATAATCTTTTCCCTCTTCTGGCGGAGGGACTCTTCCAGCCGTGAAGCCTCCGACTCCCGTTTTACAGCATCCGCAAGTTTCGATTTAAGTTCCTTCTCCCGGGTTTCAGCCAGCTGGATTTTCTGTTCCAGGTCGGTGAGGAGATCCCCCAGTTTGTTTCTTGCACTCCCTAACAACTCCCGGGCCCGTTTCATCAGATCCGCCTGCAGATGGAGGCGGTCAGCAATTTCGAATGCATAACTGCTTCCCGGAACACCTTTTCTGAAAAGGTAGGTGGGAGAGAGATTCTCCTGATTAAATTCCATTGCACCATTCACCATCCCCTCGCTCTCCTGGGCGAACACTTTCAGCGCACCATGGTGGGTGGTCACGATCACACGTGCCCCTCTCTCTGTCACGATTTCAATAAAGGCCTGAAAGAGTGCGCTCCCTTCATCGGGGTCTGTACCGGATCCCGCTTCATCGATCAGAACGAGGGCATCCCTGAGCTCCTGTTGGAGAGTGTGTTTCATCCAGATCAGTCGTGAAGAGAAAGTACTCAGGTCATTCTCGATCGACTGATCATCCCCCATATCCAAATACAGTCCGCTGATGACCGGGAAGACGGAGTGAGGGACTGCAGGAACAGGCAGGCCAAACTGCAGCATCATCGTGAGCAGGCCTGCCGTTTTCATCGCCACCGATTTACCTCCTGCGTTGGGGCCGGTGATGATCAGTCCTTTCTCACTGTTTAAGAGCTCCAGGTCGAGCGGAACCACAGGTTCCTCCGATTCAGCATGGAAGTTTTTTAATAGCAGATTGGGGTTTCTTCCCCGGACAATCTGAAGAGTACGATCCTTCGTCAGCTGCGGGATCGCTCCCTCCATCCGTTGCCCCATCTTTGCCATACACTGTACAGCATCCAGATGTCCGATAAAGTGTGTATTCTTAATCAGTGTATCTGAATATTTTTCCACCTCGGCCGTCAGTTCGATCACAATCCTTTCAATCTCACGCTCCTCTTCACCCTGCAGATGCCGTATGTCGTTGTTTATCTGCAGAGCCTCAATCGGCTCCAGATAAACGGTACTGCCTGTCGAGGAGACATCATGGATAAACCCATCTACCTTCCTCTTGTATTCAGCCAGAATCGGAATGACCATTCTGCCACCCCGTATCGTGGGCCCCTCATCGGAGGCCATGCCTCTCTCTGAGACTCGTCTCATGACACGTTGGATGGTACTTCTGAGCTGATTCCGTTCCCGGTTGATCTGTCTTCGAATTCTCTGCAGCTCCTTGCTTGCATCATCCCTCAACTCGCCCCGCTCCGTGATGACCCGGCCGATCGCATCCTCGAGAGGTTTCATACTCCATATGTTCGAAGCGATCTCTCTCAGTCCCGGGGACTCACTATCTGCCGCCTCTCTGACGAAGAAATCCCTTAGCAGACGGGCCAGGCGAGCGTTATTTCTGACCACCAGAAAATCTGTCAAAGCGAGGCGTCCTCCTGAAATCTTACTCTCAGATGCGATCTCCACGACATCCCCGGCTTCCTCCAGGGGAACCCGGGTATCTGTCTCTATAAAATTCAGCCACTCCCTGGTCAGTGAAAGCCGGTACTCAACCTCTTCAAAAGAGGAGGCCGGAGCAATGGAGGCGAGGTACTCCCGGCCGTATGGGGTATAGGAAAAAGAGTATGTTTCATTGAGAACAGCCTCAAATCCGATCTTATCGGCTGCAGATGGCGGCCATATGGGTAATCTGTTCATCATGGAATTTAGTTTCGTATCTTCCCGGACTCTCTGTTACAGATGAATCGTTACAAGAAGATATCTTCAAAAGGAGTCCTTTCAATATAAGGATTTCCTGCAGAGAAATTTGGAGCGGCGGGCAGTTGTTAAAACATCCGGGGCATTAAGATTTGCCAGATGGTGCATTCAAACAGAAACTTTCAGAGATAGCCTGGAACCGGTCGTCGTCATCGGGGAAACGCAACCCTGCCTGAGAGGAGGTCTACCTGTCTGAATCAGAAAGAAGGCTCTGGAGAGGAACCTTTATACCGCCCTTTCCATATTCTGTAGCTCCCGGGGTTAAATATTTTCAGGTGAAAGTGTAACAAATGAAAGGTTCGTGCATCTATATCATGAAGCTAAAGATGTCAAAGCTCTTAAAAACTGAGTTCAACAATGAAAACGTGCGTACTTTTTCCAAATGCATTTGGACAACCCTACCTGGAAGGGTCGGCTGCACTTAAATCAACGATTCCCCCCTCCTTCGAGCTCTATCTCAATCCTCAGGAGTTAGGCCGTTCAAAACGTCCGGAAAACGGGAATGGCCACCTCTCCCTGCTCTCCGGAACCCGCCGTGCTCAGGGCAGAAAATACCCCAGGTTGTTGCATGTGGAAGACAGTCCGCAACTGCGTCTGTTACTCTCCGTCTTTTTGAAAGATCATTTTGAGGTGGTCAGTGCATCCAACGGACTTGATGCGCTGTATGAAGCTGAAAACTCCAGATATGATATGATCTGTATGGATATCGATCTGGGGGCGGGGATGGACGGTTTTGAAACCAGCAAGCGACTCAGGGCGATGCAGACCTATCAGCATACACCTATTATCGCCCTGACGACACTCGAATATCCGCATGTCAGGGAAGAGTGCTTGCAATCACGGATTAATGCCTACATTCAGAAGCCATTTGATAAATCGTGTCTGCTGGGAACGATGGAAGAGCTGGATAACAAAGTACTAAAAAAAATCAGGTGTGAGTCCCATGTCTGAACCTCAAAACAGAACATTGAATAAAATTCATGACTACCTGGAGGGGAGTCTGAATGAGGAGCAGGTGGATGAACTATGGGCAGAACTGCTCAGTGATGATGAAGCATTTGATTACATGCAAACGTTGGCAATGCTCAGAAAAATGGAGAGGAGTGAAATCCGGGATCCTTCTTCTGAGCCTGTACCGTATGAGTTACCCCGGGAATCACGCAAACCTGCGGTCTACTTTCTAAGGGTAGCTGCAGCTGTTGCAGCAGTCCTGTTGATCACCGTTTTTACCATCTATCAATCTCCTGATTTTGGAAATGCCGGCGTGTCAGCGCCACTTACCTCTATTGATTACGGAATCGAGCGATCGGGAGATATCCCGAATCGGGTGGAGTCGGTGAAAAGCCGTGTCATTGAACTGTCAGTCCTGGACAAAACGGATGAAGCTATTCTCTATATCGATCAGGAGCTGGGAGATGGGGATCTAACAGAGGCAGAGACTCGCGAACTTCAGATTTTAAAGGGATCCATCTATTACAACAACGGCCGCTACAGGGATGCGAAACTTGTCTTTCAGAAAGGGCTCGTTGAGATCGACAAGCAATCAGATGGTTTGAATTATGAGAAAAATCTCTGGTATCTAGCCAATACATTACTTCAGCTAAAAGAAAACGAACAAGCTCTGGAACTGGTCGAGGAGGTGGTTCGCCTGGATGGTTCCTACGGCAGGGTTGCTGAAAATCTGCTCAAAGGGTACACCGAATAGAAGAGCTTTACCTCTCCGAATCACTCTTTCGAATGTGATATTCTGCGGTACCCCGCCAGCATCAGAAAGAGTGACCCTGTTACCAGGATCATTCCGGAGATCAGCTGAATCAGTGCGGGGTGCTCGCTATCGTTAAAAGGCGATTCTATATCTCCATAGATCACCATACTACCCCAGAGATAGGGATCACTGTTGGTGTGATTCATGAAATTGAGCTGCGCCTCCCGCAACGCCTCCGCTTTATTCAGCCCGCTATTCAGTTTGTCGTAGAAATCTGTTACAATGTGAGCCGCTGTCTGATCCCGGACGGGCCACAGATTTAAAGAGATACTTTTGGCACCCGCATACTCAAAGGCCCGCGAGAATCCGAGTATTCCCGCTCCTTCCAAATAGCCGCCGGCCCCCGATTCGCAGGAGCTCAGAAAAACCAGATCGGCATTCAGGTCCATATCAAAGAGTTCGTATGCCTGGATGATCCCTTCACTCCCCGAATCCCCATCGCTTTGCTGATGGAAATAGAGTGTTGAAAAGAGCGGGCTGTCTGTATTCACCTGACTATGGGTAGCCAGATGGAGTATTCTTGCGTGTCCTGCTGCCGCACGGAAGTTTTCCTCTGTACTCTCCCCGTTCAGGAAGATCTCCTTTTTGTAGGATCTGCTCAGATTCGAAAAACTGTTCTTTACCTCGATGGGACTGAAAGGCAGATTTTGCAGTTGGGGGTGGCCGGCTGACGAGAAATCGTGAATACCGAATCCCGCAAATTCCACATCAAATTCTCTGTTTCCCGGTTTTGATTTCTGATTCAGTTCCGTCGGTGTATTTAAATAACTGATGCTGATTCTTTCCAGCAAATATTCTGTGGTGGAAAAACTATATGGCCCCTTCGGTTCGGAGACTGGAAGAATTTCCATGGGTATTCTGTAAAATTGATTATCGGGAACAAAATAGAGATGAGAGAACTCTTTCCGGGTCTCTATCAGATCACTGAAGTAGAGAGTGTATACATCATAAAGCTTCTCCAGATCCGTGGAGCCGTAACCAATCGTATCTGCTGCACGAATCACACCATTGTCGGGTCTGCCCGATACAGGAAATACTTTCATACCGATCTCCTGCCTGGTAAGGACGTAGCGGAAAACCTGATCATTGAACACTGACATAAAGATCAGGAGTTCATCGGCTTTCAAAGCCTCCTGGACCGATAGAATTTCAGAGAGTAAATCTGAACCTCCGGTAGCCGGCACGACCTGGTTCTGTAACGAGTTTCGTTCAGAAATGGCATTCAGCAGTTCATTGCCAATTCTTATCCGCTCATCGGAAGAGGCGAAACGATATTGCTGGCGAAGCGATTGTATCCGTTCACTGAGATTATGATCCCGGATCAGCTCCGGTTCCGAGAGCATTTGCGATTTTAAAAGCGGATTATTGTAAAATCCCGATCGTGACAGCTCCCGCAATTCGATGGCATCAGCCAATCCCTGAAGGTAATTGCCCGTATCGTGCATCATCTGGCTGTGAAGCTGGTACGCTTCGGAAAATTCCTTATCCATTCTCATATGACCGGTCTGGTGATCGATGCTCTCTTTGAGCCAGTCGGAGATTTCTGAGATCATCTCAGTGGAGAGTTTTACGGCGTGGTCATAGTCGTTGTAGTGCAAATAGATTTTAAGCAGTGTATTGGTGGCGAGGACCTGCAGGTTGAACTGCAGCTGATTGAAATCCTCCAACTTGTAGGGTTCACTAATGGCGGCTGCAAGATCAAATCTATCGGTCTTGGTATAAAGGTTCGCCAGCCTCATGACCGCCTGAATAGCCCCCGCATCATCCTGTCGGTTTTCGCTCAGATTCCTCGCCCGAAAAAAATAATCTTCTGCCAACTCTACGTTGCCGGTTTCAACGTGCAACTCACCCAGCTCGATCAGGCTGTTGTAGTAATGGTGAAAGTTGTTCGCATTCTGCGCCACCTCCTTTGCCCGTTCAAAATGGGTCAGTGCGGTGTCCGGATCCTTCTCAACCTCCAGAAAATAGATTCCTAATGAGAGCAGGATTGAGGCGGTTTCTGATCTCAGGTTCTCCTCTTCTGCGAGCTGGAGTGCTTGCTGAAGGTAGCTGTAAGCCAATTCTGTCACATTTTGCCTTCGGTAGAAAATAAAGAGGTTTCTGAGGATGGAGAGCTGCTGGCTGAAATTGTTATCCGACTTCGCGATATCATAAGCTTCCAGCTGGAACTCCACGTAGCGTTCGAAGTTACCCGAATTGAGATAGGAGATGGCCAGATTGTTAAACAGGGCACTTCGGTAGCCAGGTTTTGTCAGAAATTCAATGTTCTTGTAGATCTCCTCATACTCCTGCAGAGCCGTGTTTACCCTGCCGATGCGGAAGAGGGTGGAAGCGTAATCTAGCTTGATGGTCTGCACGAGGCTTTCATCCCCGATAGATTCTGCAATGGGGACCAGATATTTTTGATTGATTTCCAGCGAACGAGTGTAGTACCCCAGTGTACGGGAGGCGTAAGATATGATTTCATACAGGGTGAGGGTGAGGTCGGTTGGCGGGTAGTATGCTTTCTCGAGGATAAAGCTGCCCGCCTCAATCACCTCTGCAAAGTCGTTCAACTGATCGTATCCCCGGATTACGGCCTGGGCCTGCAGTGCGCCTTTCGCTCTGCTCTGCTCAAACGCCTCCGGCAATCTCTTTTGCCACGCATCGAGCAGTTCCCGTGCCTGAGCTTTATTTTCGGGGGGAATGTCTCCCAAAAAGAAAAGGTAGACGTCAGAGGGGCTGAACTCTCTCATACGCACATCTTCCGGGCTCAACAGATTCGTATCGATAATATTTAGATGAGGGTGAAGCTTTTCCAACTCCTCCTCACTCAGTTGGCGGAGGATATCGCTCTGCATCGCATGCCCCCCTTCACTTAGGGCAAAATTGAGATAGACAATCTCGCCGGTCTCCCGATAGAGCTCCAGAAAGCCGGCTGCGATCCTGTCGTAAGTGGGCACAGACTGGGCAGCCGAGTTCTCTAACGCCTCATTAATTACGGAGAACCAGTTATCATAGGTGTCGTTCTCCCCTGCATTCCCGTGTGCAGAGGAGAGGGCCGGTAGTTGTAGAAATAGGAGTGTAAGGCCTGTTAAAAGGAACCTCATAAATATATTGCTGATTTACCGAGCAATATATTCAATATCAGGGTCTGTCTCTAATACGATCTTTTGGCCGGACATCGATAATATCTTCCTGATCACCGCTGTTGAAGAAATCACCTGCATCCTGATGGGTGACCTGATCCCTGCCCGATTCCTGTAAGAACTCTTCCTCCGGAAGGTTTGTATCTGTGATGCTGGCGCAGCTGGAGAGAAGAGCGATAGAGAGGATAAAGAGTGAAGCCTTGAGAGATTTCATAATAAGAGTTGTTTTCTGTTTGTCGTTTGTCTGATTGATTGCTGGTGATCGGTCCGGCCACGGAGGCAGGAGGGTATGATCTGACCCATTCCCGATACCATCTATGGATCAAGTAAGTAAATCCGTCTGATCAAAAGAAAAACTTTGATCTTTTTTGAACGGTTTTACAATTTTGTTTAATACAATATTCACTCTATAGATGCGTGAGAATGTAAAATGTTACGCTATCAGAATAATTGTACACAATAAGAAAGGATTCATATTCAATGGTGCAGTTCGTATTAAAAGATCCTATTTTCAGTCGCTGACGATGACTGATATCTACAGAGATCTGTCCGGCAAGGGGTCGCCAGATAGAGAACAGGAATGATGTTCATTCCATGCGGCTGATTGAGTCTCTCAACACACTCAGTGAATGGGGCTTGGAACGGGCGGTCAAAAAATTTGTCTTTCTGTCCCGGGATTTACCGCTAAAGTTCATCCTCAACACAATAATTCACTTGCTTAATCACTTTCAAAAATTCTTGCTTATAATTTTTTGAAACAGAAAATATCTTCCCGGGAATTTTATCAGATGGTGAAATCGGCGGATCCATCCGGAATCAACCGACTCACGGAAGTATACACCTACAAGTTGGCAGGGTATCTGAGAACGGTTCATCAGGCGGAGCCGGAAATTGCAGCAGATTGTTCTCATCAGGCGTTCATGAAGGTGTTCGAAAAAATCAGAAATGGCGAACTGGCTGACGTTGAGAATATCTATAGTTATCTGATACGTACGGTGAAGAATGAATATCTGATGACTCTACGAAAAACGAAGTGGGAAGTATCGGGAGAGAAGGAGTTCCTGGAACAAATGGAGGGGGATACAGCGAGTGATGTAGCTGAAGCCCTGCTTAACGAAGAGAAAGAGAGAGCCTTGAGAGAGTGCGTGGAGACACTCAGAGAGAGCCGTCAAACCTTCTACAAGGAGATATTAAAATATATCGATGAGCGTGATGCAGATACGGCAAAGAAACTCGGGATGAGCCATGCTGGTTTCAGGACACGGAAGTTCCGGCTGATAAAGTCTCTCCAGGATTGTGTCAGGGAGAAAGGGTTCTGACCCTTACGAACCTGAGTAGATCAGGAAAAGGGCCGGTTTTTTCTGAATATCCGGCACCTCCGACTTCTTCCACTCGTAAATTGTTTTGGTCGAGATGAACTCATCCGGCAGAGTGAGTTGGCAGGAGATACTGAGAAGGGTTCCCGATTTACAGCTCTGCATGATCTGTTGAAAGAGAGCTTCATTCCTGAACGGTGTTTCCATAAAGATCTGGGTCCGGTTCAGACGCATTGATTCACTCTCCAGCTCTTTCAGTTTCTGATCTCTTTTCTTCTCATCCAGGGGCAGATACCCGTGGAATGCAAAGGACTGGCCGTTCAATCCGGAGGCCATCAGTGCCAGCAGGATAGAAGAGGGGCCAACAAGAGGGACAACGGGATAGTTCCTGCTGTGGGCCAGCCGCACCAGCCGGGCACCCGGATCTGCCACACCGGGAGCTCCTGCTTCAGAGAGCAGGCCGACCGGCCGTTTTTCGAGTAATTTAAGAAAACTGTGCACCTCGTGATCGGGAGTTCGTTTATTGAGCACCCGAATGGTAAGCTGATAGTCGGGAACAGGATGTCCGATCCAGCGGAGAAACCCGAGGGCTGTCTGGGGCTTTTCCACTACAAAACAGTCCAGGGAGTGAATGATCCGGACGGTCTCTTCAGGAAGTACCGTGTTATTTTTCTGTTTTCCCAGAGGTGTGGGAATTAACCAAAGTCTGTTATTGCTCGTATCTTTCAACGTCCGATGGATCTTTAATAGGTCGCTTAACCCGTTCGGCAGTGAAGTCAGCCTGGAATTCAATATCCGCCTGCTTGCTTCCTTGCGGTCAGGGTTGTATAGTTAGAAAAACGGAATGACCGCCCGATTCCGGACGGTCAATGTCGCAGAGCAACTTATCAATTTTCCCCCTTACATTACAGGTAAATTTAACCTTCATCCTGATCGCCGATATGTCTATACAAGATCGCAAAAAAGAGCATGTGGAACTTACTGTTTATAAAGATGTGCTCTACCAGAAATCCAATGGTTTTGAAAAGTACCGTTTTAACCATTCGGCACTACCGGAGGTCAACTATGACGAGGTGAGTCTCAGCGGAGAGTTTCTTGGGAGAACGTTTTCGTTTCCACTTTTTATCTCCTCCATGACGGGAGGATATGCAAAAGGGGGGGCAGTCAATGCCCAGATCGCAAAGTTTTGTGAAGAGCAAAATCTCCCCTTCGGAGTGGGAAGTCAGCGAATTATGCTGGAAAAACCGGAAGAGATGGAATCTTTCTCCATCGTGAGAGAGTTTGCACCCACCGCCTTTATCGCGTCCAATATCGGCGGGGCGCAGCTTATCGATCCGATTGGGGACAGGGCCCTTTCTCTGCTAACGGAGTCCATCCGGGCCGATGCTGTGATTGTTCATCTAAACCCTCTACAAGAGCTGATGCAGCCGGAGGGTGACCGTAACTTTAAAGGGGTCCTGCAAGGGATAAAACACCTTGTTGAGAGTGTAGAGCTGCCTGTCATTGTAAAGGAGACGGGGGCAGGAATTACAGCAAACGTTGCAGAACAGTTGCTGGCAACAGGTGTGCGGGTTATCGATGTGGCGGGGGCTGGCGGGACAAGCTGGGCAAAAGTTGAAAATCTGCGGGAGAGAAGTGTGGATGCGATGAAGGGGTTTAATGAATGGGGGGTGCCGACCGCAGAGCTGGTAGAGGAGGTCTCTGCTTTGAAGGGACGTTTCTCTTTTGACCTGATCTCCTCTGGTGGCGTCTACAGTATGTTTGATCTGGTGAAGTCACTGGCACTTGGTGCGGACGTTGTGGGAATGGCTCAGCCCATTATTAAAGCATTGGTGACCGGGGGAGTCGGGGAGCTGGAGCAGAAACTGAAGGATTGGAAGAGGGAGGTTAAAACCATTTTGACCTTGCTTGGCTGTTCGACCATCCGTGATCTAAATCGCTCTCACCTGCGTTAAGCCTGAACGAACGGCTTCACACACGTTAAAAGATAACGCAATGTGCAGCCCGGCATGGGACCCGTATAGCAAGAATCGCACAATGAGAGCCACGGAGTGAGAAACAGGAAATGAACGTTGTGTAGTAAAACCCACGGTGTGCTCCCGGGTGCACTTCGGTAGATACGGCGCTGATTTCCACAAGTTGGAGAGTTCCACGATTTCCCGCCACAACCGCCTCTGCATACGCAGAGCTGGTTCAACCTGACTGAAGAGTGAAAGGCTGTAAAACAGCTTCCGGATCAGCAATGATCCTGCCGACCCTTCCACTTCAGCGATTTTTATCATACCGTTCTGCCTCTTCCGCCAGAGCCATGACGGTATCCCGGTAGAGAGAGCTCGGATTGTAGCGATAGACCGCTCCCTCTATTGTGCCTGTAATATTTTTAAAATGGGAAAGATAGTTGGCTACCGACTGGATATTGTTATGCATATCAAAAATATCATCCCCCACAAACCAGCGGTTTAGTGAATAGGGGATGAACTGTGCATAAGACATCGCACCGGCGTAGCTGGATTTCAGTTCAAAAACATCGATATTTCTGTCCCGGATAAAGATAAGAAGTTCTTCCAGCTGGGCTCTTGCAAACTTGGATCGATAATCTTCGCTGTACATGGATACATAGACGTTCAGCGGATTGTACCTGCCGATCACCGA
>Ga0209487_1001646_pt1 | contig 18683 bp, 18 predicted proteins | sample Poulit2012_FD_187524 | JGI IMG/M metagenome (GOLD analysis project Ga0209487, IMG submission 187524) | Agricultural soil microbial communities from Georgia to study Nitrogen management - Poultry litter 2012 (SPAdes) (version 2) | ecosystem: Environmental > Terrestrial > Soil > Agricultural land...
TCGAGCTCCTGGCTGCTCTTGGCCAGGGCGTTTGCCTGCCGGATCTGCGAATCAGTGGCAGACTGGCTGTCGCGGTGGAAATCAAGCTCGCGGCTTTCCGCGAAGGTGTTCTCCAGCTGATTGCTGTCGTCATCATGACGGTCAGTCGCAGATCGCTGTGATTCGCTCATGGCGCCTCCGGTGGAACTGATTCCACAATGAGCATCAAGATACGATGCGTGGATTCCGGCTGTCAACCTCTTTCCACTTCAGGTGGCACCCACTACGAATAACCTGTCCACACTTCGGGCGGGAAGTCCCACAAGAGCCGATGTGTGGACGAAATATTAGACGAACGCAAGTGTGGACAGAAGATTTATCCGAACCGCGAATGAACTGTCCGCTTTGAGCGAATACAGTGTCTCTGACAGCGAATCAGCTGTCTCGCCAGCTCATGATCCGTCCCCACATCCGGCAGAATGTGTCCACTCAGGTCAAACACTCTGTCTCCATCTGACGAACACCCTGTCACATGATGAGCTTAGAAACAGCGTCCAGGACGGCTCTGCGCGCCCCGACAAATATATAAATGATGTTAATCCCAAAATGAATGCAATCAAACAGGTCTTCGGGGACAGACCGTTCGCCAGAGCAGGCTGTCGAGCAGATCATCGATCGGCGACTCTGGCAACCGCTGGCAGCAACCCACAAGCGTGGACAGTTTATTCGCCGAGAGCCACGTTGGCGCTCCCGCCAGCCGAACAATGTGTCTCAGGGTGGTCGAAACGCTGCCAGAAGAGGACAGTTCATGCGTACGGAGTTTCAGGGCCGGGAGCTTCGAATCATCTGTCCCCCGACACTCCGCGGTCAAAGTGGACATGATATTCGCCATTCTTACGCAAGACGCGCTCCAGGAGACAACTTATTCGCCCGCCAGAGGCTGTCAGGGACGTAATCGCGGTCTCGCAGCTGCCGCGGTCGACCCACATGGGGCTTTACGGTAGACAGGTCATTCGACATCCGGCAGCGGAGACAGTTTATTAGTTGCTGGCGGGCCTGTACGTACAGTCAGTCTCATCAAACGAACGATCTGTCCCCTTTAAAGAGAGGACAGATCGTTCGGAACATATGAGGTCGGAGTCATCAAAGCGAATAAACTGTCCGCCTGACGACCGCCAGTTTCATTCGGCGGGTTCGAAACGCAGCGACACCCCGTTGTTGCAGTAGCGCAAACCGGTGGGCTCCGGTCCGTCCGGGAACAGGTGACCCTGGTGGGCGCCACAGCGCAGACAGTGGTATTCGGTGCGGATCATCCCGGCGCTCGTATCCGTCCGGGTACCGAGTTTGCCGGGGATCGCATCGAAGAAGCTGGGCCAGCCCGTACCACTCTCAAACTTGGTGCCGGCTTCGAACAGCGCCTCACCGCAGGCAGCACAGACGAATGTTCCGTCTCTGTCCTCCTGCAACAGTGGACTGCTGCCCGGTCTCTCGGTGCCCTGCTCGAACATGACCGAGTACTCCAGCGGTGAGAGCCTGCTCTTCAGTCCTTCGCGGTCAGGTGTCTTCCGATGCTCGCTCATGCGGCAATGCTACGCCCAGCCGCCAACAAGGAGCGTAGTGCACCTTCCTCAGTCCCAGATAGTGGAGGAGACCTCGCCGCCAGTCCCGGACCAGTTGACGTGGAAGTGCTCGCCGGGCTCCCGGTCGATGCGCTCGAACGTATGCGCACCGAAGTAATCCCGTTGTGCCTGGATGAGGTTCGCTGGCAGTCGTTTACTGCGTATCCCGTCAAAGAAACTCAGGGCAGAACTGAGCGCCGGTACGGGTACGCCGGCACGAACGGCAGCTGACACGATCTCACGCCAGCCGCCCTGGTCGCGATTGAGCGCATCGCGGAAGAACGGGTCGAGCAGCATGTTGTCAGGTGCCGGCTGCTGTTCGAACGCTCTGGCGATGTCATTGAGGAAGGCTGAACGGATGATGCAGCCTCCGCGCCAGATGAGCGCGATGCCCGCCAGATCCAGGTTCCAGCCGTACTCGCGTGATGCCGCCGCCAGCAGCTGGTAACCCTGGGCATACGAAACGACCTTGGCCGAATAAAGTGCCTCCTCCAGGGAGACAAGATATTCGTCAGTGTCTACGGTCACTGGCTGCTCCGGCCCGAGGAGGTGACGTGCGGCTTCAGTTCTGCTCTCCTTCAGCGCCGACAGGAACCGCGCGAACACTGCCTCCGCAACGAGCGTCAGCGGTGCACCGTGCTCGAGTGCGTTACTGACGGTCCACCGGCCCGTGCCTTTCTGCCCTGCCTTGTCCAGGATCTTCTCGACGAGCGGTTCCCCATCCTCATCCCGGTAAGCCAGGATGTCGGAGGTTATCTCAATCAGGTAAGACTCGAGCCTTTCCTGGTTCCAGTCACTGAACACGGCGCTCATGCGTTCATGGCTGAGTCCAAGCAGATCACTCATCAGGTGATACGTCTCGGCGATAAGCTGCATATCGCCATACTCGATTCCGTTATGCACCATCTTCACGTAATGGCCGGAGCCTCCTGGACCCAGCCAGCGTACGCAGGGAACGCCGTCGACACGAGCAGCGATCGCTTCGAATATGTCCTGCAGATGAGGCCAGGCTGCCTCATCGCCACCCGGCATGATCGAAGGTCCGGTGCGCGCACCCTCCTCACCGCCGCTTATCCCGGCACCAACGAAGCGGATGCCGTGTTTCGCGAGTTCCTCGAGCCGACGGTCGGTATCGGGGTAATGCGAGTTGCCGCCGTCGATGATGATGTCGCCAGGTTCCAGCAGGGGGACCAGGCTGTCGATCACCGCATCCACCGGCGCTCCGGCCTGGACCATCAGCATCACGCGCCTGGGGCGCTTCAGCTGCGAGACAAGTTGTTCGAGCGAGTCGGTACCGATGATGGTGCTGTCAGCTGCGGGGCCAGCCAGGAACTCCTCGGTCCGCTGGGGCGTCCGGTTGTATACGGCTACGGTGTAGCCGTTGTCAGCCATGTTGAGGACCAGGTTCTGGCCCATGACGGCCAGTCCGATCAGTCCAAGATCAGCCGTTGCTTCGTTCATTGTCATCCTCCGGGTCCGCTCTGCAACTCGCTATGGTTCATCTTCAGCGGAATGCTACCACTGATGCCTGCCACCGCGCTGTGGACAACGTATTCGCTCAGCCAGCAACTGTGGACAGATTATTAGTGGGGCCGCAGCCTCGCCCGTACCGGCAAGCCACGCCTCCTGCTGCCACGCTGCCCCGCTTGCTGCGCCTGGTGACGCCGGTTACGCCTGCCGGCACTCGCCTTCAGCAGAACCCGGTCCCAGGCCGCGATGATCCGGTCGCGTTCCCCATCCTCCGCCGGTACTGCCGGTACTGGTAACGGTGGAGGCAGGCCTTGCTCTGCTGCTGCACTGCTCTGCACGATCACCAGTTCCTGTCGCGCCCGGGTCAGGGCGACGAACTGTACGCAAGCTTCGCCTCGCAGTGCGGTCAGCGACCGTGCATACGGTGCTGGCAGCAGCTCGGGGTAGAGGAGGAGGACCCGGTCAGCTTCCTGCCCCTTGGCCCGGTGGATGCTTGAGAGGGTCACGGTACCTTCTTGCCCGCCGAACGTGCGCTCGATCAGTTCGTCAAGATCAGCCAGCTCAGCTGAATCTGGCAGTTCCTGGCACAGGTGACCCAGGCAGGCGGTCTCATCCTTCAGGCGGGCAGTGGCTGCCAGCGGGATTCCGCCTTCTTGCGACCCGGCATTGCGGAGGCGCTTACGCAGGTACCTCTCGAGGCGGTTGCTGGAGTCAGTTAGTCCGGTGCGGAAGACCTCTGCTGCCAGGCGCTGGAGTCGTTCTTTCAGATCGGCGCCACGCACGTAAGCCGGCAGGCCGAGCCGTACCAGGCGCAGACAGACGGCTATGAGTGGGGCGTTGAGCCGGCACAGCACGAGGTCCCCGGGCTTCACCCAGCTGTCAAGCTCTGCCTCGTCGATAAGCTGCACGCTCCCGGAAGGTGCGCCAGGAGCTGCTTCGATCTCAGGCGCCAGTTCCTGGGCGAGCTCAACGTGCAACCGGGGACAACGGTACGTCACTGACAGAGGCATCACCTGTGCTGAGAGTCGCCGGCTGATGCGCTCCATCGCCTCGGGATCAGCACCGGCGAAACCGAAGATGCTCTGGCGTGGATCGCCTACGAAAACGAGCCTGGCTCCCGCTGCTGCGAGTCTCAGGGTGAGCTCGAGGGCGAGGGGAGAGTAGTCCTGGGCTTCGTCGACACACACGAGGTCGTAGCGGGGTACCGGCAGCTGCTTCTGCACCGGGATGTAGAGCATGTCAGCGAAGTCAACGATTCCGCGCTCGGCCTGTTCGATCCCCGCTGCCAGCAACCGGGGCAGGAGGGCGAACAGTCTGTCCACGGTTGCATTGTCAGCTGGAGGCCAGATGCCGGATTCTTCCAGTTCCCGCTCGACTGTCGCCCGGTCGTCCGGGCGTATCAGCCGCAGCCTCACCAGGTCAGCAAGTTCGGCCAGAAAACCAGCATTCTCGGAACTGGCCACGTTCACTTCTTGTTGCCGGAGGAGCTGATTGGCCAGCCGGCGGTACTTGGCCGGTTGCGGTGGTGCGAGTTCGATATTTCGGCTTCTTAAGCTTGTGACTAGAGTCAGTCGGCCTAGGCTATGCACCGTCCGCGTCTCCGTCGTCCTGGGAAGCCGTCGGCTCAGCTCCCGGGCCGCGTCCCGGGCGAACGCCAGGAACAGTTGTTTCGAGGCTGCCGGCTGCGCTGTCGCGATCTGTACCAGCACGGTTGTCTTGCCTGCCCCAGCAGTCGCGTGTATCACGAGATGGTCACCCGGGACTGAGAGGGCAGCCAGGATCGCCTGCTGATACTGACTCGGTTCCGGCACGGCACCCATGTCTGCAAGCTAGCAGTCACCGGAACGCCCTTGCTTCCCCGGTAGGCAAACGCCGGCTGTCGGCCGGCAGATAACCATGCTCAGTTCAGGTACTCAGCGGTAAGCCGTCGCACCCTGGCGGCAGCAATGGCCCTGCGGCCATCACCGGCAGGGAGCAGGTCCAGCGCCCGCTCCCACAGCCGCAGGTCGTCAGCAAACTGACCTGCCAGGGCGTACACGACCTCAGCGTCATCCGCGATGAGGGCAGCCTGCGTCAGTTCAGCCTCGAGGTCCGCGCGCAGTTCCCGTACTCCTTCGGCCGTGCTGTCGGGCAGCAGCGGACCACGCAAGAACGCGAGTCCGCGTCGCAGCTCTCCTGCCGCTACAGCCTTGCGCAGCTCAATCACATCCAGGCTGTAGCTGACGAGCAGGCGGTAGGGGGTCTCACTCACCGGCACCACGCTCCGCAGGCGACTCACATGAGAGCGCAGCGCCGACAGTCCGAAGCCACCGCCGTCACGTACGAGGTAATCCAGCAGCTGCTCGTCGCTGATCCCGTGTTGATGCAGGGCGATCCCCAGAAGCACTTCCCACATCCTGTTGGTCAACGAAAGTTCTGTCCCCCGAAGCAGCGCGGCTGGTTCACCCAGGGTTTGAAGTTGCAGGTCAGCCGCATCACCAAGCAAGCCCTGCCAGATCTGCTCGAACCTCTCCTGTGGCGCGCTCAGCGCTCGCAGACCTCCAGCACCCAGCTGTTCCAGCGGACCACGAAGGTCGGGCGGAGGCTCGGTTGGTGAACCGGGCAGCAGCTGGGCATACAGCCAGGCGGTCAGGCGAGAAACGGCAGGGCGGTCGGTGGCAGCGGCCAGTTGCAGCAGCGGTTCAAGCGCGGAGACCTCACCTTTCAGTGCCCGCAGCATCTCCTTCGCCTGCTGAGCGTTGTCCGCGATGAGCTGCACCTCACCGGAGCTGAAGGACAGGGCCTGTTCCACGGCACGGGCGGCTTCGGCTTCCCGGCCGGCAGCCAGGAGGATATGGACCCGCTCAAGGACGGTGCCGGCGAGCAGGCGCCTTGATGCACCGGAAGTCGCTTCTGCCAGCAGCGCCAGCGCTTCATCGTGGTTACCCTCAGCCAGCGCCAGGGTCGACAGTGTCAATGTTGTGTTGGCGCGGACGTCAGGTGCCCCGGTCAGGTTCAGGTAAGTCGCGTCCCGAAGCCGGTCCTGCAGGCCGAGCGTGTCACCGGTCAAGATGCCTGAGCTGACGAGATTGTTGAGGATGCGGGTGCGGCGGCTCACGTCGCTTATGCCTGCTTCGTCCATGACCGACAGCGCCCATTGGCTCCAGTGCAGAGCCTGGCGGAGCTCACCCGCATGATGGTACGTCTCGGCAAGCGTGCCTGCGTTTCGCACGATGTCATACGGCGTGCCCTCGTCCTCAGCCAGGCGGACGCTCTCCTGCAATAACGTTATGGCAGTACCGAGATCCGGGTGGATGCGACCTGCCTGCCACAACGTCAGGGGTGTACGGGACAGTTGCAGCGCTTCCGCTGCCACTGCCTGTCTCCGCTCGGGTGACAGGAGCCCGGCGCGTCTCGCCCGCAGGTCCGGTGCCGGGTTGACTTCGAGGAAGGCGTCGACCTCAGCCAGCAGATCGCCATGGTCACCAGCGGCGACGGCCGCAACCAGACGCCATTCGAGGGTGTTCTCGAGGGTGGCCCATGGTTCATCCAATGCTGAAAGGAGCAGGTGCAGGCGTTGCAGGCTGCCGCGTCGCTGGAACTCAGGTCCTGCCCGGCGGATCACGCTCTCAACTCGGCGTGGAGTTGTCTGCACGGCCAGTTCCAGAGCGTCCTCGTAGCGCTTCTGCCTGAGCAGAGCATTGATCACCAGTTCAGCGGAGTGATACTCGCCGGCTGAGTCCAGCCCGATGGGTGGCAGCAGCTCCGGCAGTTCACCACGCACGATGCCGAGCCTGTTGAGGAACGCCGGGCGCTTACGGCCTGCGACCTCCAGCTCACTGAGAGCCGTCTCTGCGCGCAGGCCCGGAGGCGCCAGGTCACGCGCCTCATCATCACGGAGCAGGAACTCCTCTCCTGCCACCTCGCTGACGCTGTCCGGGACCAACGCGGAGGAAGTGAACTCCACCACCAGGTGAACCCCAGCGGGCGGCTGACTGAGCAGCAACGCAGTCAGCTCAGGCGCCAGCTCAGCGGACTCGATAGCAAGGGTCAGTGGGGTCAGTTCGCTTGAGTATTGCTGCAACCGAGCGAGCTGCGCAACGGGTTCAAGCCCCATGCTGAACAGCCTGCTGCCGGTCGCCTCGTTAAGCGCTGCGGCCAGCGCGTTGCCCTGTGCCACAGGATCACGCTTAAGCCTGGGGCTGCTCTGGATCAGGCCGAAACCTCCCCGCTCGCGCAAACTCGCAAGAACGGCAGTCAGACCCCACTCCCGGCCTGCGGCGACTACGACCGGCGAGCTGCCTGACATCAGTACTTCTGCCACCCGCTCAGTCCACTTCGCCATACCTGACAATAACGGACCCGCTCGGTTGCGGCGGCCGCGTCCCCACTGTGGCCGGTAAACTGCCGGAATGAACTCAAGCCTCCACAGCCCTGCAGGCCGTAAACGGGCTCGTCAACTGGTACCCGGTCTCCTCGGGATGTTCGAGCCCGGGCCCCTGAACGCCATCACTGACGTCGCCGGTGTACGGGTCGGGCACTCGACCGTTATCGAAGGCAGTTCAGTGCGCACTGGTGTCACCGCCATACTTCCACATGAAGACAGCTTGTACCTCGAACCGGTGCCGGCCGGTCTGTCAGTCGCAAACGGCTTCGGTAAGTTCATTGGCTCCACCCAGCTGAGCGAACTCGGGGAACTTGAAACGCCCATACTGCTGACCAACACCCTGTCAGCACCGCGCGCGGCGGACGCCCTTATCCGCTGGGTACTGGAACAGACCGGGCACGATGGCATAAAGACCGTGAGCCCGGTGGTGGGCGAATGCAACGACGGAGTACTGAATGACATCCGCCGGCCCACAATCACAGACACCCACGTACGTCAGGCGCTTGATTCGGCAGCCGGTGGCCCGGTTGCTGAAGGGGCGGTCGGTGCCGGCACCGGAACGGTAGCTTTCGGTTACAAAGGCGGTATCGGCACCAGTTCACGGCGCGTGCCGACAGCTGGAGGCTGCACCGTCGGTGCGCTCGTGCAGAGCAACTTCGGAGGCGTACTCAACTTCGCAGGGCTGCCGGTCGGCCTGATGGAACAGGCCGGACTTCCCTCGTTCGACACTGACGGCTCCATCATGATGGTGCTCGCCACTGATGCTCCGCTGTCGGATCGCAATCTCAGACGACTCGCTGCGCGGGCCCATGCTGGACTTGCCCGTACCGGAGCTGCTTTCAGTAACGGCTCAGGTGATTACGCCCTGGCTTTCTCCGTGGCACCGACGGTACGGCGCGGCTCAACGGATCGCACGGACAGGGGAGCGCTGGCCAACAAGCAGATGTCTGCCCTTTTTCTTGCAGCCATAGAAGCGGTCGAGGAAGCGATCCTCAACTCGCTGACCATGGCGGTCGACACCGAAGGCCATGAGGGCAGCCTGGTGCGCGCCCTGCCGCTTCGTTCAGTTGAAAGTCTGTTCAGCCGGCTCAGACCGGACGCCTGACCAGACCGGCCTGTTCCGTGAACAATCCGGGCCCGGAGCAGGCCGGCTGCGCGGCGCATCACTCTGCAGAGCATCTTGCATCCGCCGGATCTCTGCCAGCAGGAGAGGGTCGTTCACCAGCACCATTCCGGAGCGCACCTTGTATGCCCAGGTGCCCTCCAGCTGCTTCAAAGCTTCATCTCGGGTCATGCTGACCTCCTGCTCCAGACCGTAAACGGCCATGGTCCAGGACCGGTTCAGAGAAACCGAGGCTGAGTTAAACGGGATTTAAACCGCCCTTCCCTATGCTTCCTCCAGGTACGTTCCCGGTGATTCTGACCGGGTCCTTCCATCCCCAGGAGGAAACAAGTATGAACCTGCGCAAGATCATTATGACCGTCGCTGTGACTGCCCTGATCGGCTTCGGGGGCTTCGCCCTGCTCGACAGCGGCGCTGCATCCGGGTACGTAGCGGGTGCGAACCACTGGACCACCGATACAGACGTTGGCTGATCAGCACATGGTCGTGCCGGCGGCACTGAACGAGCTGTTCTTCCACTTCCAGCCCATCTTCGGACCGGCCCTCAAGCCGATCATGTATGAAGCGCTGGTGCGCTGGCGCAACCCGCAGGGAGTCATACTCGCCCCGGAGCATTTCCTGCAACCAGTCCTGAACGGCTCTGAAGACTCGCTGACAGCCTTCACCGCCCTGACGATTGACGCAGCTGCCGCGGCCCTGCGTGACAACGGCGGTATGCCCAGGGTGAGCATCAACCTGAGTCCTCTGCAGATCTGCAGGCATGAGACTCTCGCGCATCTGGCCAACTTGCCCGACGAGTTACGCTGCCGGCTGGTCATCGAGGTGACAGAACAGAACCTGCCGGAACGCGAGGTGTACAGTCTGTGGCTTGGCGAGACGGCTGCGCTTGGCGTCGACCTCGTGCTTGATGATCTGGTGCCGGATGGTATCGAGAGCCGGCTCCTGCCGCGCCTGCCGGTAGAAGGTGTGAAGTTCGACCGGCAGCTGCTGCCCCAGCTGCTCGTATCTGAGCCCGACGTTCAGCTGCTGGAAGCCATCCGCGGTCTGCGGCGGTTGCAGCTGAGTGTAACTGCAGAAGGCATCGAACATCCAAGTCAGGTGGAAGCCCTCAGCCGGCTGGGCATCAACCGCTTCCAGGGTTACGGAATCGGCATGCCCCTGCCCGCTAACGGTGCGCGCAGTGAACTCAGGCAGCAGCTGCCGCGACCGGCGCAGTTGCTTGCGTATCAGCCCTGACCTGGCTGCGCTGCTGTATCTCCCGCAGAACCTCCACCAACCGGTCTGAGGTGTAATGCCGGGGAACGAACCCGTCGACTTCCGTTGAGCCGTCCAGGTAATTGCCTCGGCCACTGTGTGTGAAGCCGGGCAGGACGATGCGGGTGTACCGGCCCGATGTTATCAGTCGGTTCCAGTGTGAACCGCGGAAAAGCGGCCAGCGGCCCGGAACTATCAGTTTGGGGATGTCTGGCACGCGGTCCTTGCTGCTTTGCAGGTCATACAGGTGATCGATCGTCTCGAGCCCCGGCGTGTTGGCCATCACGCCCGCCAGGGAGATGAGCGTCAGCGGCCCGCGCACCGCTGACCGAAGGTACGGCGCCGCGGTAAGCGCGATCTGTGCTCCACCGCTGTAACCGATCAGCGTGACCGGTGTCGTGTCATCAGGTTCATATCCGTGCCGTCTGAGTGAGTTCAGGATCGCCCGGGCCTCGCCCTGACCGTAGATCGGTCCGTAACGCCCATCCGCAGCCACCAGCACCTGGAACAGGTTGCGGATGTTGATCATGAAGTTGATGACCGGTGCGCGACCTTCGGTCTTCAGGCGGTAGGCCAGCCGCCAGAATCGGGCCAGCGGCCGGCCCTGCAGCAGCCCCTGGCTCAGCACGGAGTAAGGCATGACGTCACCCAGCACTGTCGTGTCCGGGAGGCGCATCGCCAGCTCATCAAGTGAAGCCTGGACGTCATCGTAATTGACGTCGCCTACCTTGGCGATCCCGTCCAGGAAAACGATGAAGTGCGGCTGCGCGGCATCGCCCTTGGGACCGAAAGTACGGTAAGGAGCGGTGTCATCTTCCTCTACTGCAGTCTCGACACTGTCGCCGTACCAGCCGGCCCACCAGCCGAGCGTTTCCAGGGGTGCCGTCAGCAGAGCGATCAGCAGGCCGACCACGCTGACGACGATGACTACGCTGATCACCGCTGCTCCTCCTTCGGTACTGGCGAACGCAGCAGCTCCCTGAGGCCCTGCCGGTCGAGCACCAGCTCCCTCCCGGCGGCCCGCGCCCGGAACCAGTTCGCCAGCAGCAGCAGCGGCCGGCCGATCGTCTGCTGCATCGTGAGCAGCACCACCGCGCCAAGACCCACGGTCGCCAGTGCCTGCCACGGCCGCAACGCCAGCACCTCAGCTGTGAGCAGCAGCACGGCCAGCAAACTCCACATCCGCAGCAGGGCAGACAGGGGACGGCCCAGCACAGGCAGGAACTCGAGGAAACCGAAAACCCGGGGCGCGAAACCGAACGCGATCACCTGGAGCACCAGCGGGAAGCTGCCGGAAGCGGAGAACGCGAGCCTGGCCACCAGGAACACCGTCAGTGCCCAGAAGAAATAGGTGAAGGTGAAGATGATGCTGGCGACGAGCAGCGTCATCAGGAACCGGACCGGCCGCACCCGGTTGACGAACAGCACCACGCTGTTGCCGACCGCCTCCGAGAGGCCGGCGGTCAATACGATGAGCAACGCCAGCTGCCCGCTGCCGGGCTGACCGACGAACGTCGCCACCGTGGCGGTTTCCAGGCGCAGTACCTGCTGCACCAGCGGCCAGAAACTGTTCAGGACCTCCACGGCTTAAGGGTACCAGTGGAACGTCAGTCCCCGGTTGCCTGCTCCGCTTCCAGACGCTGCTGCAACCAGCTGAGCAGAGCCTGAAAAGTCTGCTCACCGGAGCGGAACATCGTGTAGTTCGTGAACACCCCGTGGTTAGCCCCCGGCAGATGCAGATGCTCAACGGGCGTCCCGGCCTCACGGAGCCTTGAAACGTAGGCCTCACCTTCACTGCAGAGCGGGTCGTATCCCGCAGTCATGACGAACACCGGCGCTACCCCGGCAAGGTCAGCCTGAGTGATCGGCGATACGCGGGGATCAGCTACAAGTTCCGGGTCCCTCAGGTACTGCCGGCCGTACCAGAGCATGTCCTGCTGCGACAGGCCGTAACCGCTGGCGCGTGACTTACGGCTCGGGTATTCAGTGTCGCGGAAGTCGGTCACCGGGTAGATCAACGCCTGGCCCGCCAGTCTGATGCCCACATCACGGGCGTGGTTGGCTGCGACCGCAGCCAGGTTCGCCCCGGCACTGTCTCCGGCCACGAACAGCCTGCCTGCACTGACTGCCGCTGCGGCCTCCCCGGAAGTCAGCCACTGCAACACGTCAAGCGCGTCATGAACCGCTGCCGGGAAAGGATGCTCCGGAGCCAGCCGGTAATCGACAGCCAGCACCTGCATGCCGGAGTCATGGCTCAGGCGGCGGCAAACGTCATCGTGCGAGTCCAGATCGCCGAACACGAAACCGCCGCCATGGAAGTAGAGGACAAGGCCGTCCGCTCCACCGTCAGCTGGCTGGTAAAGGCGCACAGGGATAGTTCCGTCCCGGCCCGGTACCAGCAGGTCCCGGCTGTCCACCTGAAAATCCCCACGCGGTCGCTCCGCCCACAGCGCGTGCGTGGCCTGCCGCAGCTCGCTGACGGGCGCGGACTGCTCGGAAACACGCGGCACATCGGCGACGCTTTCCAGATAAACGCGGATGTCCTCGTCGATTGGCATCCCGGCCATGTTAACTCGCGGGCCAGCCGGGACATATTCGTGACAGTTGCACCGGCCCATAATCCCGATAATTACCGGGAAGACCGCAACACGGGCCCGCCCGTCACGCGGGTACAGTCGTGAACAAGGAGTGATCAACATCAGAAAACTGCTAACCGCCGCACTGTTCGCCACCCTGGCCCTGGGGTCAGGTGCATTCGCTCAGAACCGGATCATCGCGCTCAACGGCGACATCACCGAGTTCATCTATGCCCTCGGGGCCGAAGACCAGCTCGTCGCTGTCGACGCGACCTCGAACTACCCGCCCGAAGTGAACGAGATCCCCAACGTCGGCTACGCGGGCCAACTGTCCGCAGAGGTTCTGCTCATGCACGAGCCGACGATCATCATCGCCAACGATCTCGCCCAGCCGAGCGAAGTACTTGACCAGCTGGCAGCCTCCGGTGTCGAAGTCATCATGACTTCAAGCGAAGTGTCACTGGAAACGCCGTTCGAGAACCTCAGGCAGGTCGCAGCCATCGTCGGCAAGGAAGAACGCGGCGAGGAACTCGCAGCCGAGCTCCGCCGCAAGATCGACGAGGCAGCAGCAGCTGGTGAAGCACTGAGCTACCGGCCCCGCGTCATGTTCCTTTACCTCGGCAGCACCCAGATGCAGTTCGCCGGTGGAGCTGACGTGCCTTCGAATCCGATGATCACCGGTGCTGGCGCGATTGATGCCGGTGCGGAAACCGGTTTCGTCGGCTACCAGCCGTTCACCCCGGAAGCACTCGTAACAGCTGCACCTGATGTCCTGCTGATCACCGATCGTGGCATGCGGGTCATGGGCAGCATCGAAGCTGTTCTCGAGATCCCCGGAGTCATGCAGACCCCGGCCGGCCTGAACGGCAACGTACTAGTGTTCGAGGACAATTACCTGCTTTCACTCGGTCTGCGGACCGGGGATGCACTCCTCGATCTCGTGGAGGCGCTCGAGCAGCTCAACTGAGCGGCGGCGCAAAGCAGCAGGTTAACTGACGGCTGGCAGCTGCCAGCCGTTCGTATGGACAGGCAGATTGCAGGATTAACCCGTGTCCGGAAGCCCAGGCTGCCCTAGCCTGAAAGCAGCACTTGATGGAGGTGCAGCTATGAGCGAAGGGCGCAGAACAGGTGAGGGGCTGCCCGGCACTGCCACCTCACTGTGGCTGGACACAACCCCGGAGACCAGCTTCCCGGTACAGGACGGCACAGTCAGTGTCGATGTGGCCGTAGTCGGCGGAGGCATCGCCGGCCTGCTGACGGCTTACAGGCTCAAGCAGGCCGGCCTGAGCGTAGCGGTCATCGAAGCCCGCCGCATCGTTCACGGAGTAACCGGCAACACCACGGCGAAGCTGACCGCCCAGCACAACCTCATCTACTCGCGGCTGCTGCGCTCGTTCGGCGAGGAACAGACCAGAGCGTACGCCCAAGCCAACCAGCAGGCGATCACCACTGTCCGGGACCTCGCCAGCGAACACGGTATCGACTGCGACTTCCAAGAAGCCGACGCCTGCGTCTACACCACTGATCCGGCCGAGCTGAGCAGCTTCGAAGCCGAAGTCTCCGCCTGCCAGCGCGTCGGGTTGCCCGCCAGCCTCGTGACGGAAGCACCCGTACCGTTCAACGTCGCCGCGGCTGCGCTCATGCGTGATCAGGCCCGGTTTCACCCCCGTAAGTTCCTGCTCGGCCTCAGCGAGCTGATTCCCGGCGACGGCAGCCACGTATTCGAGCGAACCCGGGTCGTCCGTATCGAAGATGGGGAACCATGCACCGTGACCACAGAGTGGGGAACGGTGCGGGCAGGTAAGGTCGTCGTCGCCAGCCATTACCCGCTCGGTGACCGCGGCACTTACACGCTGCGGCTTAAACCGAAACGGTCGCTGGTACTTGGTGTTCTTACCCAGCGGCCGCTGCCTGAGGGGCTCGAACGCAGCCTGCTCATCAGCATCGAACCGATGTACTCACTGAGGACGCACCCCTGGCGGGGCCAGCAGATGCTGCTTGTCGGGGGCAAGGCTCACAAGACCGGTCAGGCCGACACGGTTAGGCTGTACATCGAGCTGGAACAATGGGCCCGTGAGCAGTTCGGACCCCTGCAAGTCATCTACCGCTGGTCCACCCAGGACAACGTCACGCCCGACGGAGTGCCCTACACAGGCCGCGCAGGGCGCGCGCCAGGCAACATATACGTAACAACCGGCTACGGAGGCTGGGGCATGACCAACGCCGTGGTTTCCGCAGGCCTGCTCCACGACCTGATCACCGGAGGTGACAACGAGCTTGCCAGGATGTACGCGCCTGGCCGCATCAAGCTCGATGGGCTCGGCCAGATCATGCGTGAAGGACTTGACTCGACCGCTCACCTGATCGGCGACCGGTTCAACAGCGTCAGACCTGAAGACATCCCGCCCGGCAGCGGCGGGGTGATCAAGGAGGGGGTCAAGCCCGTGGCCCTGTACCGAGCCGAGGACGGCACCGAACACCGGCGATCAGCGATATGCACCCATCTTGGCTGCGTCGTCGCTTGGAACGAGGCGGAGAAAAGCTGGGACTGCCCCTGCCACGGATCACGCTTCTCCGCCCGGGGCCGCATGCTGCAGACGCCCGCCATCGAGGACCTCGCTGAGATTAACGAGGACAGCTGACAGTACGCTCAGTGGCTGCCAACCGACCGGGAGAACACGTTGACGATAACCACACCGACCACGATCAGTCCGATGCCGATGACCGCCGGTGCGTCCAGGCTCTGCTTGAAAACGAAGTAGCCGATCAAAGAGATCAGCACGATGCCCATCGCACTCCAGATCGCATACGCGATCCCGATGGGAATGACTCTTAACGCGAGTGACAGCAGATAGAACGAAGCCAGGTAACTCACGGCCATTATCACTGTCGGCAGGGGACGGGTGAAACTGTCAGATGCCTGCAGGGCGGTCGTACCGATGACTTCCAGGCCGATTGCGGCCGCCAGGGCAAGGTATGTAGGTAGCATACGTACACTCTCCTACATTGCGGGGCGAGCAGCCACCTGCCGTCAACCACGCACTTGTGGTTGACGGCCGTTCAGCCTCAGGGCCGCTACAATAACCAGGCATGCAGGCGCTGAACAGTTCAGTCACGTGGCTCGCGCAACAACTGCAGCAACGTCCGGCCCTGGTCCTGTCCGGGGCGGGTCTGAGCACGGAATCCGGAATCCCTGACTACCGCAGCCCCGAGGCGCTTGCCCGGCCACGTGAACCGATGCGCTTCCAGGAGTTCCGCTCCGATGAAAGGGCACGCCAACACTACTGGGCTCGCTCACACGTCGGCTGGTCGCACATGCGCCGGGTTGAGCCGAACGCCGGGCACTACGCAGTCGCTGAACTTCAGCAGGCGGGAGCAGCCAGTGGCGTGCTGACCCAGAACGTCGACGGTCTGCACCAGCGAGCGGGAAGCACCGACGTCATCGAACTGCACGGCAGCCTGGCCAGGGTTCGCTGCCTCGAGTGCAGACAGACTGAAAGCATGAGCAGCTTCCAGAACCGACTGCGGGAGTTGAACCCCGGATACTCCGAGCAGGCTGCGCAGCTGAACCCAGACGGTGACGTGGAACTGACCCGTGACGACACCCGCAACTTCCGCCTGGCTGCCTGCCTGAACTGCGGGGGAGTGCTCAAGACAGACGTGGTGTTCTTCGGTGAGAACGTGCCCAAGCCAATCGTGGAGCAGGCGTGGCGAGAGCTGGCAGCGGCCGATTCCCTGCTGGTACTCGGCTCCTCGCTGACCGTTTTCTCAGGATTCCGCTTTGCTGAGCGAGCCCACCGGGATGGAAAACCCGTGTTCATCATCAACGACGGACCCACCCGGGCCGATGAGTTCGCTGACCTCAAACTCGAGGGCCGCCTCGGAACACTGTTGCCGCAACTGGCGGCCGAGTTCCGCACTGCAAGATCAACCGTCTGAAGCTGCCCCGCCTTCGGCACCGTCCAGCTGATCGATCTTGGCGGCAAGAATGAAGTCACTTTCTGTCAGGCCGTCAATCGCATGCGTATGCAGGCTCACCCCGACGCGGCCCCAGGACAGCTCCAGGTCCGGATGGTGGCCTTCGCTCTCAGCAACCTCACCGATGCGATTCGTGAACTCCAGGGCCTGCTTGAAATCCTTGAAACTGAATTCTTTCAGCAGATGGTGATCATCCACCACCTGCCAGTTCCCACCAAGTTCTTCCTGTAGTCGTTTCAGTTCCTCACCTGCCAGCGGCGGCACGCCACCACGGCATGGAACACAAGACTTGCTCGCGAGATCACTCATGAGTGCTCCTTCCTGTCGCTGCGTTGCTGTCTGAAGCATAGGGCCTGCTCGACAGTCACAACGCAGTTCAGGCTGCATGCGGGCCGCCGACGCCTTATGCTTGACTGTCATGGAGATCGTCTTCCTGGAGCCCGATGACTGGCAGCGGTACCGTGACATCCGGATGCAGGCCCTGCGCACTGATCCGGCTGCCTTCTTCACCACCGCAGAGGAAAGTGAGCAGTTCAATGAGAGCGACTGGCGCCGCAGGCTCGACCGGCCCGACGCAGTCACTTTCGTAGTCAGTGACTCGGGCATCGATGTCGGTCTCGCTGGAATCCTTCCCTACAGTCAGGCTGATGCCACTGACGGAGAGTACGAACTGGTCGCCATGTGGGTCGCTCCGTCGGCGCGCCGCACTGGCGCCAGCAAACTGCTGCTCAACACGGCCATCGACGCTGCCCGGCAGCAGGGCGCCCGCAGGCTCGTGCTGTGGGTCGCCTGGGGTAACGTGCGCGCTGAGGCGCTGTACCAGCAGTTCGGCTTCAAGCGGACCGGACAGACCGGCAGTTTCCCGCCACCCCGCAACACGCCGGAGTTCCAGATGGCGCTGAAGCTGTAACCATCCAACCGGCCGCGCGCTGAACAGCGATAATGAGGCATGACCCGACCGGTTCCACTGCTAATCGATACTGATCCCGGCGTTGATGACGCCCTGGCGCTCCTGCTGGCTTTCAATGATGAGAGCCACGAAACAGTCGGGTTGAGTATCACCGCCGGCAACGTCGGCCTTGACTACACGCTCGCCAACGCCCTGAAGCTCGTCGAGTACTGCAATGTCAACGCGCCCGTGTTTCCTGGTGCCGCGGCGCCGCTGGTCGCGCCGTTGACTGATGCTTCCGCCATACATGGCAAAGACGGGTTCGGTGACGTCGGTCTGGCGCCCGCTGAACGTTCTGCTGAACAGGAGCACGCTGCCCGGGCGATCATCCGCCTGTCACAGGAGTACGAAGGTGAGCTCCTGCTCGTTGCGCTCGGTCCGCTGACGAACCTCGCGCTGGCCGTGAAGCTGGACCCGCAGCTGCCGCAGCGCATCAGACGCCTGGTCGTCATGGGCGGCGCCGTCGCTGCAAGAGGTAACATCACGCCTGCCGCCGAGTTCAACATCGCCTGGGATCCTGAAGCAGCTCACATCGTGTTCAGCGCCTTCAGGAAACTGGACCTGGTCGACTGGCAGGCAACCATGGACCACGCATTGCCAGTCGCGGAGCTCGACGACTGGCTGGCCTCCGGAACCAGCGAGGCCGATTTCTATGAAGCCATCTCCCGCAACAGTCGCCGCTGGTCTGCCGACCGGCGCGGCCCGTTGTGGTTCTCGGCTGACGCTCTGGCGATGGCCTGGGCGCTGCAGCCGGAAGCCGCACTCGAGACAGCCGAACGGCCGATCGGCATCGAGCTCACCGGGCAGCACACGCGCGGCGCCACCGTCGTGGACTGGCAGCAGCAGACTGGCGCGGCAGCGAACGTGCGCATACTCCGCCGCTTCGACCCGGAGGTGTTCAAGGGGCTGATCCGCGCGGCACTGACGGCTGGCTGATCCCGCCGATGATAAGCCGTGTGCCGGCATGGGGCCTCACCAGCATCAGGCAGTCTGACCAGTATTGTCGGGAAACCTTCAGCAGATCAGCAGCCTCCCGTGTAGTGAGTTCCTCGGGCCCGCCAGTTCAGATCAAATGCAACTTCTCCTGTCGCCCACCCAGGTAAGCAACTTGTCCCTCGGTAAAGGCAACGATCTGCTCTGTGGCCAACATGACCGACTGCCCATTCCATTCGGAGATGTCGCTGCGGCAGTACATTTCGAAGGAGAACAATGTGTCGTCGTGCAGTACAGCGTCGCCGGTGCCGGGCAGGGCTTCTTGGTTGTCGTAGCGCCCGATCATGGGTCCAGCGCCGTGACCGTGGTAGCCGATGGGATGGGTGTATATGCGTCCGTCGATTCCGGCGGTCGCCATGGCGTCAAGAGCTGCACG
>Ga0209487_1001647_pt1 | contig 18681 bp, 14 predicted proteins | sample Poulit2012_FD_187524 | JGI IMG/M metagenome (GOLD analysis project Ga0209487, IMG submission 187524) | Agricultural soil microbial communities from Georgia to study Nitrogen management - Poultry litter 2012 (SPAdes) (version 2) | ecosystem: Environmental > Terrestrial > Soil > Agricultural land...
CGTTAAATTAGACTTTATGGCAGGGTTACTTTTAAAAGCGACGGAATCAGCAGGCTCTAATGGATTCCGTGGTGTTCAAGCTCATATCGGTGAAGTGTTAGCATGGCGTAATACCATTTGGGCTTTATCTGATGCGATGGCGATGAATCCACAAGAGGGACCGAATGGGCTCGCGATTCCGAATGGTAATTACGGTGTTGCTTATCGTGTGTTAGGTTCAATGGTTTGGCCAAAAGTAGTGGAAACGTTTAAAACGATCGTCGCTGGTGGACTCATCCAGTTACCGTCAAGTGCGAAAGATTTTCAAAACCCTGAAATTCGACCATACTTAGATAAGTTTTACCGTGGTTCTGGTGGTGTTGATTCAGTTGAGCGTACGAAGTTAATGAAAATGGTTTGGGATGCGATCGGTTCCGAATTCGGGGCACGCCACGAACTATATGAAATGAACTATGCTGGAAACAATGAGAACATTCGTTTAGAAGTCGTGAAATTCGCCGAAAATTTAGGTGATGCGGATTATTACCGTTCTTTCGTCGAATCGGCGATGTCTGATTACGATTTAGACGGATGGACGAATGAAATTTGGGCAGCAAAAGATCTTCAAAAGGTGTAATGTATAAGGGGGATATAAATGGATGATCAAACGTTTCGCCAAGCGATGGGGAAATTTGCAACAGGAGTGACAGTTATAGCGACCGAAGCAGGTGGAGAAATTCATGGAATGACAGCGAACGCATTTATGTCCGTTTCGTTAGATCCAAAACTGATCGTCGTCTCAATCGATAAGAAATCTCGTATGTTAGAAAAAATAAATGAGGCACAAACTTTTTCCGTAAACTTTTTACGAAAAGAACAAATTGATTACTCAAAGCTCTTTGCTGGACAAATAAAAGAGGAACGAGAAATACCATTTGATCGTCTACATAATTTGCCGGTGATCGAAGATGCATTAGTTTCGATCGCCTGCTCTGTTCATAATGTACACGATGAAGGAGATCATATACTATTTATCGGTAACGTGCTAGATATAACGATAAACGATGGTGATCCGTTATTATTTTATAACGGTAAGTACAGCCAAATAAAAAAATAATCATAAAATAAAGATAGGAGGCAAAAAGATGCGAACGATTCATATACATGAACAGTGCGACAGATTACAACTATACGAACTTGGTCCATTCGTTATGGCGATCGGATATTTTGATGGCGTTCATTACGGGCATCAAAAGGTAATTAATACTGCGGTAGAAAAAGCAAAAGAAATGCAGATGAAGACGGCCGTCATGACATTTACGCCACATCCAAAGGAAGTAATTACAAAGGGAGAAACTTCGGTTGAGCAACTGTCTACATTTTCACAAAAAGAGGCGTATATAAAGGAGCTAGGTGTCGATTATTTATTCGTTGTTCATTTCAATCGGTCGTTTGCCTCCTTAACTCCTAAACAGTTCGTAAAGCAGTATATAGTAGATATGTATGTAAGACATGTCGTTGTCGGTTTTGATTTTACGTACGGGGCTTTCGGTAAGGGAAACGTCTTTCGTCTTGCAGAAGATGGAGAGAACCAATTTACAATCTCGATTATTCACAAAATTGAATTACATGGCGAAAAAATAAGCTCTACTTTTATACGTAAACTGATTCGCGGTGGAAAAGTGAATATTACGCCGTTTTATTTAGGGCGAACGTACGAAACGATTGGTTGCGTCCACGAAATTAATAGAAACGTTATTATGATTAAACAAAAAAAGAACATGCTACCACCATCGAATACGTATCTTTGTAACGTGAAAATAGGTAGGAACGAACAACTTGCTCATGTCTATTGTAATTGTTCAAAAAGTACGTTGTATCTGTCTTTAACCCCCTCTTTCAAACATGTAAAGCGCAAAGATCTAGTTACGATTGAATGGATAAAAAATAGTGAGTATACGTGGTACGATAATGCTACTTATCTCGAGCAACGACAAGTAACAACATAAATATGAAGCTCGCGCCGTTCGTTTTTATGTAGTCTTAACCTTACACAAAAGTATTCACTTAAAAAAGGAGCACTGTACAAATGGATCCGGAGAAAATAAAAGATGTTGCCATTTCACATGATGAATCACATCATATAATAGTTTCTTCACACGCGTTTGGTAGTTTACGAAAAGATTTAATTCATAACTTAGGAATCGATCGTATGAAGGGTTTTCTCATTCGGTACGGTTGGGTCCTTGGCGTTCGTGATGCAGAAAAAATAAGACGCGATGAGCGAAGGACATTGCAAGAAAAAGTGTTATTGGGTCCGATGCTACATACAAACACGGGGCATGTGCGAGCGCGAAGTGATTACATACACATCGAACACCGTGATGGTGACATACATTTTCAAATGGAAGGTACGTGGAAACATTCATACGAAGCGGAAGAACATGTCCGGTTATTTGGCAAAGCAAGGCAACAAGTATGTTATACATTAATCGGATATGCGAGTGGATATACAAGTTTATTGATTGGAAAAACGATCATCTTTAAAGAAGTAAGCTGTGAGGCTACAGGAGATGATTTTTGTCGTTGGGTTGGAAAGACAGCCGAGTCGTGGGGAGCTGAGGCGGATGGATTTCTAAATTACTTTAAAGAAACGCCGATCGTTCGTGAACTAGAGAAAACATACGATCAATTGTACATAGAACGTAATCATTTACAAAAAGTTGCGAACGTTCAAAAACAACTGACCACTGAAATTATGAATGGAGCAAATTTACAACGAATAACGAAAGTAATCGAAAATACGTTACAAATACCATTAATAATCGAAGACAATTACTTTCGTACGTTAGCGACCTCTATAAAAGATCCAACATATTCGAACGTGAAAGAAGAATTTGCTACTTTTTTCAACGAAAGAACATCTCTGCATAATCGTCATCGAACTTTTCGCCATATGAGGATGATCGATTTAAAGACACATCGTCGCATAATGGCACCGATTTATTTACAAGGGAATGTATACGGCTATTGTTCATTTATTTATGGGGCTAATGAAGATATTGATGCTATGCACAAATCATTACTTGAACGAGTTAGTTCCGCGTGTTCGATTTATTTGTTAAATAAGCGGGTAGAAGTTGAAACGTTAGAGCGAATGAAAGGTGCGTTTTTAGATGATTTAATTGAAAACAAGTATGAAAACGAACGAGAAATTTACGTGCGCAGTAATTATTTCCAATTAAATCTGGATGAACCATACGTATTCATACTTATTCGAAATCGATTTACTTTACAGACAATGCAAGAAGAAATTGCTTATCAACAAAAAATTATGCAAAAAATTAGCGACTATATTGGTGAACTCGAATTAAATAACCTCGTCTCACATCGGACAAACAACATGTGTATTTTATTACAAGTTGCGACTATAAAAGATAAAAAATTGTTGCAAATACTTAAAAAGATGATGACTCTTTTGCAAGAGGATTTTCCAATCGTTCAATTTCGTGCTGGAGTAAGTGAACGGGGAACGAATTTAATCGACGCAAAAAGTTTGTATAAGCAGGCTAAAACAGCAGTCCGCTTAGCAACATCATCGTCCGAAGTCATATCTTATGATCGAGTAAGGCTGATAGGCTCGCTCGTTCATGAAAATAAGCGCGAAGATATCATACAAAATGCGAAAAGATTACTTAATCCAATCTATACGAAAAAGACAAAGCGGTCGGATGAGACTTTACGTACGTTATATTATTATTTAAAAAATGGTCGTAATTTAGAAGCGACTGCTGTCGATGCATCGCTTTCTATTATTGGTGTTCGCTATCGGGTTCGAAAAATAGAAAAGTTACTTGGGAAAAAGTTACGTCATTCGGCTCAAAATCACGAAATATTTTTAACGTTGCAAGCGTTGCGAATCATCGGCGAGCTCGACTGGTTTTAACACCATCTTCGTCTTATTTTTATATGTAAATCCATTTTTAACAATCCGTTTGAAATTGTATGAACCCCTTTTAATCAAATGACATACTATAAAACGTGACTATATAAAATAGCCCATGTAACGTTAGGAAGCGCATGTAGAAGTGAATTGCAAAGAACTACACGCGCCTTTACTTTGTAAAGCGAATTTATTCCAATCATTTTCGAAAAAAATGATGCTATTATCGTTTTAGGAGTATATCTTTACCGAAATGAAATTCATTTATATTTCACTTTTTATGATAGGATGCTCATCATTAAAATCGTTTGTAATTTAATGACTAGATTAAAAGGGGAAAATTTGTTTGCAAAATGTGATTCTAGCCCAAATGTTATACACCATATATGTTATAATGTAGTAAATGTATTTTTGTTTAAAGTTTTAACTATTACATAGATATATAGATTAGGTGTATAGTAGGGGGATATACATATGAATAAGCGGCGCAAGGCGTTGTACGTATATATTTCTGTTTTTATCTTCGGAATGATCGGATTTTCTTCATTATTTTATTTTCTACTCCACAAAAATAGCGCTATTATTACTGAAGCTACTGTGACGATCGTCGATAAAGAAATAGAAAGCGAGTTCCCGGGACTCCATTTACAAACTGTCAGCGAAGAAAACTCCCTTTACACAATTTCCATGAGTATACCAAAACATGAAAATGAGAATCTAAACGATCTGTTTGAAAAATGGGTAGACCAAGAGAAACAATCGTTTATGAAAACAATGGAAAATGAAAAGCATACGTTAACAGAAAATAATATGGCTCATTTAAACATTAAATTTGAGACGGTTAAAGTAAATGAAAATTTATACAGTATCGTCTTAACGGCAGATCAATACATCGGTGATAAGCAGAAGCAAACGAATGTACAACCGTTTATGTTCGATATTAACGATGGGAAAACGATGGGGCTTGAAGACATTTTTAACGTAGATGATTCGTTTACAACAGAAGTAACAGAGGCAATCCAGCAGTCTATCGCCCAGGACGAAGGCTTAAAGGGTGAAATTAACGAAAGCAAGTTGAACGATAAGTTAACAGATGTAAACGAACTTAAAATTGCTTTAAAGGAGAAATCGTTACACGTCTATTTTGATCAACATGAAATTGCTTCGTCCCAATATGGTCATGTAGATATTGAAGTACCACTTAATAAGCTTGAACAGTATTTAAAAGAAAATATTACACTTCTCGTAAAAAAGGAGCAAGATAAAAAAGCTGCAAAAGAAAAACCGAAAAAAAAGAAAAAAGAAAAAAGTAAATCGAAAAAAGATAAGAAACAAAAATATATTGCGCTCACGTTCGATGACGGACCTAGCCCGGAAATAACACCACGAGTATTAAACACATTACATGAATACGATGTAAAAGCGACATTTTTTATGCTCGGAAGTCGAGTCGACTACTATCCATCGATTGCAAAACAAGTGGCCGATGAGGGACACGAAATTGCCAATCATTCGTTATGGCACCCCGATTTAACGAAGTTGTCGTATAAGCAAATAGAGAAACAGTTCGAAGAGACGACGGAAAAGTTAGAAAATGCGACAGGCTATACACCGACATTAATACGCCCACCGTATGGTGCATTTAATAAAAATGTCGAAGCATTCGCAGAAAAGGGTGAGTATGCGATCGTTTTATGGACGGTTGATTCACTCGATTGGAAAGCTCCAAATAAACAATTTGTTTACCAACGGGTCATTGATGGAGTAACAGACGGGTCCATTATATTAATGCACGATATACATGAAGTAACGGCAGATGCTTTACCAGAGATTATGGAGACGTTAGTGAAAGAAGGGTATCAATTTGTCACTGTATCTGAATTGTTAGAGCTACTCGAAGAAAAAGGACCGGGTCCGATTTACGGTAAAATGTAGTAAAGTAGAAATGAGCATGTGTAAAAAAGGATCATGCTCATTTTTTACGTATAAATTAGCGATGAAAGCTCGATTGATGGAATATAATAATATTTTATTTAAAATCTTTTTACGATCCGAAATATGAGTTGAAATCCTATTTTCCAACAATTTTTTTACGTATGACGGCATAATGTCAAAAATAGAAGCTTCGATTACATAACTATGAATAAATATAGATGTTTTTCTTTCACTTATACCGTTATAAAAGAGCAGTGCAACTTAAAAGAACATTTAGAGAACATTGTAAAATAGGACGGTGTAACTTACGATGCAACAACTATTTAGGACGGCAACGGCGTTACTTAAACGAAGTAAAATGGCACTTTGGATGACGATTATTACGATTACACTCCTATGGGGATATGCTTGGATCGTCATGAAACAAGTTTTGCAATATATGGGACCGTTTACGTTTACGACCTTTCGTTTTGTAACAGGCTCACTTGCCCTTTTTATCATTGTGTATACAACGAAACAGTTTATCGCTTTTAAAACGTATTGGAAACAATTAATTGTACAGGGTGTCTTACAGACGACGATTGCGTTTGCTCTCGTCATGGGTGCTTTACAAGTAGTGGAGGCGGGGAAATCATCCGTTTTACTTTATTCGATGCCGATTTGGAGTAGTCTGTTTGCAATAAAATGGTTACATGAAAAACTGTCGGTAAAAAAATGGTTCGGTCTATCCCTCGGTTTTATCGGTCTACTTACGATCGTCGGTTGGGATTTTATTCACGAAAGTTATCTGTTTCTCATCAGTGAATTACTCATTATACTCGGCTCAATTTCATGGGCATTATCGAATATCTATTTTCGACGTAAACTAGCGCATTTACCGAAAGTGACGACGAGCGCGTTTCAAATGCTTTTCGGTGCAATGGGGCTATTTTTAATTGCACTTATTTTTGAATGGAATGAACCAATCATTATAAATAGTACGACCGTTCTATACATTTTATTTACCGGGCTTTTAGCGTCAGCTCTTAGTTTTACCGTTTGGTTCGTCATCTTAAGTTTAATCGATATGGCAAGTGCAACGATTTCAACATTACTCGTTCCGATTTTCGGTTTACTGTTCAGTGCAATCGTATTAAAAGAACCGTTAACAGGAAATATCATAATCGGTGGGGCTTTTATAATTACAGGTATCGTTATTTCGCAAGTGAAAAATGGTGTAAATTATGCACAAAATAAGAAATAGTATGTGGTAAAATTTTAAGCATTTGTACTAAATTATAGAAAAAGATAATCATTTTAATTTTTTTAAAAATGAGTACTATTACCTACAAACTTTATAAAATAAGAGATTAGTGTATAATAGCTGTATGTGAATGGAATCTACCGCTATCTTTATTCACTAATCTCCACAAATCTATTTATTTTTTAATAGATCACGTATTTCCGTTAACAATTGTGTCTGTTCATCTACTTCTACTTTTTCCTCTTCTTCTTTTTTCTTTACTTTAGAAATAAGTCGAATGAAGAGAAATATCGAAAATGCGATGATGAAAAAGTCGACGACCTGTTGTATAAAAATGCCATAACCGATGATGGAATCGCCTATTTTCCATTGTAACGACGTAAAGTCAATTCCACCGAGAATCAATCCTACAGAAGGCATAATGAGATTATCGACTAACGAAGAAACGATATTTCCGAAAGCTGCACCGATAATAATCCCAATTGCTAAATCGAGTACATTGCCTTGTGATACAAATTGTTTAAAGTCTTTCCACATATTTTCAACACCCTTTCTCTACGTTCTATTAAATAAGAAGATTATATCATAATCTAGTAAAGGTGCGTTAATAACGTATCATATTATGAAGGGGAGTGAGTCTATCTTCTTATTCTCTTAAGAAGATAATAGGAATATATACATGACAGAAGCTTGATTTATAGGTCGAATGGACAAGCTTTTCTATTTAGATGAACATTTGAATAAACATGTTGAATATGTTATGTTTTTGGTATCGAGTGGGTGAAATGCGGGCAATAAGAGAACGTGAGAATGTTAGATTTCTCTCCTTTTGAAATTTGTCCACTAAAGTTACGTCATGAACCGTTCTCTGAAATAAAAATAATAATACTTGGAGGTATTTATTATATGGCAAAAGCGAGATATATTACGGATATTAACCAAATTACACAAATACCAGAAGAAGAAAGAAAGAAGTTAAGTAAAATAACGGATAAGTTCGTTTTCCGTGTAAATGATTATTATTTAAACTTAATTGATTGGGACGATCCGAACGATCCGATTAAAAAACTCGTTATTCCAAACGAGAATGAGCTAGCAGATTACGGTCGCTGGGATGCTTCCGATGAAGATACGAACTACGTTGTACCGGGATGTCAACATAAATATACGACGACAGCATTGCTCATTTGTTCTGAAGTTTGTGGCGCGTATTGTCGTTATTGCTTTAGAAAGCGATTATTCCGTAACGACGTTAAAGAGGCGATGATCGACGTTGAACCGGGATTACAATATATTGCGGAACATCCGGAAATTAATAACGTGTTACTTACAGGAGGAGATCCGCTCATTTTAGCTGCACGTCGACTCGATATGATTTTCGAACGATTACGAGCGATCGATCACGTAAAGATTATTCGTATCGGTTCTAAATTACCGGCCTTTAATCCAATGCGTATTTATGAAGATGAAGAGTTACTTGACGTTATTCGCAAACATTCTCAATCTGATCAACGAATTTACATTATGGCACACATTAACCACCCGCGTGAGATTACGGAACAAGCTTATAAAGCGTTTCAAGCGTTACACGATGCAGGAGCGATCGTCGTAAACCAGACGCCTGTATTAAAGGGAATTAATGATGACCCAGAAGTGTTAGGCGAATTGTTAGATAAATTGTCTTGGGCAGGTGTCACACCGTACTATTTCTTTATTAACCGTCCGGTTCGTGGTAATGAAGATTTCGTACTTTCATTAGAAGAAGCATACAATATCGTCGAAGAGGCAAAAGCAAAAACGTCAGGACTAGGAAAACGTGTAAGATTGTCGATGAGTCATACGGCTGGAAAAGTAGAAATTTTAGCGATTGAAGATGGAAAGGCGTACTTAAAATTCCACCAGTCTCGCGATGGAAAGTACGGTAAATTTATGGTGTTAGACTGCCCGAAAGATGCCGCGTGGTTCGATGACTTACCAGGAAATGAAAAATATTGGGATAAACCAGAAAAGAAAGTTGAAGAAGTTGTCTCTGTAAATGAAATGAGCGATATGCCTGAACAACGTAGAAGACGTCGTAATGCATAATAGCGTAAATTAAAAAAACGAGTATGTCGTGTTATATCCGACATACTCGTTTTTATTTGTTATAATAGGGCAAAATACGTCATTGAACAGAGGTTGATGAATATGTTACAACTATTAAAGTCACATACGTCGGTGAGAGATTATACAAATGAACCTATTTCTGATGAAACATTTTATGCCATGATGGAAGCTGCACAACATGCTGCAAGCTCGAATTTTGTCCAAGCGTATTCAGTCATTCACGTACGAAATGAACGTAAAAAGGAACAACTCGGTAAACTATCGAAAAACGAACGGCAGTTTCAATCCGCACCGTTAGCGCTTTTATTCTGTGCAGATTTGCGTCGTTTACAAGTAGCGGTTGAACGAACAGGTAATGAGGTAGAACTCGGCTCAGTCGAAGATTTTATCATTGCAACGATTGATACGGCAATATTTGCCCAAAACTTCGTCATCGCTGCCGAGTCAAAAGGTTATGGAATTTGTTATATCGGTGGTGTTCGTAACAATCCGACAGAAATAAGCGAACTATTCCATTTACCGGAAAAAGTTATTCCGCTCTTTGGAATGACGGTCGGAAAACCGGCGAAAAAAAATGAAGTAAAACCACGTTTACCTGTTTCTGCCATTATTCATGACGACCATTACGATATAGAGAAATATGATACGTTAATACAACAGTACGATGAAACGATGAATGAATATTATAAAAGACGTACGAATAATAAAAAGGATATTACGTGGACAGATACTGTCGTTTCCTTATTGAGTAAAAAGAGACGGGAACATATGAAAGATTTCATCCAATCGAAAGGGTTTTTACGAGATGATCTCGTAAAATAAACATGTGTAGACAAAAGTATTCAAAATAAATTATGTACGTTAGGTGGTCGGGCAATGGGGTCGGATAAAGTAATTCTGTTTCCTACAGACCGACGTGCTGTAGAACAGTTTCTTGCAAGGAGCAATGAACAGATCGGTATGAAGCAGTATGATAAAGCGTTAACGATTTTGCACTATTTAGAAGAGCAAAACGTACATCATCCTGTTTTATATAAAAATTTACTTACTTGTTATATGGCAACGCATCGTCTAATCGATGCGCAATTGTTATGTGAACATTTGCTAGAAGAAAAAGATCCGAATTACTATGAATATGTACAATATTACTTCTATATTCTGTATGAACGAAAAAAATATCGTCTTTTAATTGACCGTATTGAAAAAGAACGTCCTCATATACCTTCTACGTTACGCGAACAAATCGATCATTTTTACATGCTCGCGAAAGAAGCGCTTGAAAGAGAGGCAAAAATACTCGAACGACAACTTGAAGAAGTGATGCAAGGTAACGATTATACGAAACAAATTGTCACCTTTGAAAAATGGTGTGCTCTCGGGGTAGAACCGAGCTCGTTTATAATAACACTCCTTGCAAACGAACATGTTCAGCCGGCTGTTAAAACGTACATCATTACGTTGTTACATAAAGCAAAGCAGAAAGAGACGGTTGTCATAGAAAAGTTCGGATTTCGAAAATCATTTAAACTCGATGAATTACAACTATTCGATGAACATCCGATATACAAACAGACCATCGTACAATTAAAACAAAAAGAACAACATAATCCGACAGATGCTGAACTGCAAAAACAACTGTTCGAGCAATTTATGTACGTCATTTATCCGTTTTATTATCCAAAAGAACATATCGATGCAGTCGTTCAAGCGATTGAACGAATTGCGCACATGCAAGTAATCGATGATATGGCTAACATCTTGGGAGATACTTTAACGAAAACATACGTGGAAAAGATTACTGTTCTCGCGTCGTTTTACATACAATTTTAGCAATAAATAGTGTAATAGATAATAGTTGCAAGGTAATATGAGTGTGTTATACTAAAATGGTTGAAGAAATAAACCGTGTAAACAACAATGTAAAATAAGTATATAGTTTAAAAGGTTGGAGGTAATAACATGTCGGTAACGGCAAATTGGGAAAAGAAAGAAGGGAACGACGGTATACTTACAATTACGGTCTCCCCAGAAAGATTTGAAGAAGCGCTCGATCAAGCGTTTAAAAAAGTTGTAAAAGATGTTTCATTACCTGGGTTTAGAAAAGGACGTATTCCACGAAACATTTTTGAAAAACGTTTCGGAGTAGAGGCACTTTATCAAGATGCACTCGATGTCATTTTACCACCTGCATATACAGAAGCGGTAGAGCAGACAGGCATTTTCCCTGTCGATCAGCCAAGTGTAGATATCGAGGAAATTGAACGTGGAAAGGAACTCGTCTTCACGTGTGAAGTTACTGTAAAACCAGAAGTAACTCTCGGTGAATATAAAGGTATTGAAGTAGAAGAAGAAAAAGTAGAAGTGACTGACGAAGACGTTGAACAGGAAATAGAAGCGTTACGTCAGAGTCAAGCAGAACTCGTCATTAAAGAAGAAGGAACGGTCGAAGAGGGCAATACTGTCGTCATTGATTTTGAAGGCTTCTTGGATGGTGAGGCATTCGAGGGTGGAAAAGGCGAAAACCATTCATTAGAAATCGGTTCAGGCCAATTTATCCCTGGTTTTGAAGAGCAACTCGTCGGAAAAGAATCAGGCGAAGAGTTAGAAATCGAAGTCACTTTCCCAGCCGACTATCATGCAGAAGATTTAGCTGGAAAAGAAGCGACGTTCAAAGTGAAAATTCACGAAATTAAAGAAAAAGAAGTACCAGAGCTAGATGATGAGTTTGCAAAAGATGTGGACGAAGACGTCGAAACGTTGGACGAATTAAAGGAAAAAACGAGAGAAAACTTATTAAATGAAAAAGAGCAACAAGCTGAAAATAGCAAGCGTGAAGCGGTCGTTGAAAAAGTAACGGAAAACGCTGAAGTTGACATTCCAGAGGCGATGATTGAAACAGAGATGGATCATATGATTCGTGAGTTTGAACAACGTCTCCAAATGCAAGGAATGACGTTAGAAAACTATTATCAGTTCTCCGGACAATCGGAAGAAGAATTAAAAGAGCAAATGGAAGGCGACGCAAAGCAACGTATTAAGACGAATTTAACATTAGAAGCTATTTTAGAAGCGGAAGATATCGAAGTAACAGAAGAAGATATTGACGAAGAGTTACAAAACATGGCTGACATGTATCAAATGGAAAAGGAACAAATTCTCGGTATGCTCGGTGGAAATAGTGACATGTTAAAAGAAGATTTAAAAATTAAAAAAGCGATCGACTTCCTCGTTGAAGAAAGTAAAGTCGTTACAAAAAGTGAATAACGAGACGTACGTATGAACGATGAAGATAGAAACAAGGTGCATCAAAAAACATGCACCTTGTTTTCATTATTTACGGTTAAAAAAGTTGTAAAGTGGATCTGAATATAATATAAATGAAATAATAAACTAAACAGACGTGAGCGGTTAACTAAATTGTACAATGGAAAAAAACACGATAAATATGTCGAGCGTTTATTATTTTGTTTTCCATTTTACATCTGTTATGATTGCTATAGTAGTTCATTTAGTGAGTGAAACGTTTAGGGGTGAAAAGATGTTTAAATTCAATGATGAAAAAGGTCAGTTGAAATGTTCTTTCTGTGGGAAAGATCAAGATGCTGTTAGAAAATTGGTTGCTGGACCAGGTGTATATATATGCGATGAATGTATTGAACTTTGCAATGAAATCGTTGAAGAAGAAGTGGGAATGGATGAGGATGTGGAGTTAGAAGAAATTCCTACACCGAAAGAAATTTGTGAAACACTCGATCATTACGTCATCGGGCAAGAACAAGCGAAGAAAAACTTATCTGTCGCGGTTTATAACCATTATAAACGAGTTAATTCGCCACGACATAATGATGATGTTGAAATTGCAAAGAGTAACATCGCGATGATCGGACCGACAGGAAGCGGAAAAACGCTTTTAGCGCAAACGTTAGCGCGTATTATTAATGTACCGTTCGCCATTGCGGATGCGACGTCATTAACAGAAGCTGGTTATGTCGGTGAAGATGTTGAAAACATTTTATTAAAATTAATACAAGCCGCTGATTATGACATCGACCGTGCTGAAAAAGGGATTATTTATATCGATGAAATTGATAAAGTGGCTCGTAAATCGGAAAATCCATCGATTACGCGAGACGTATCGGGTGAAGGAGTGCAACAAGCCCTTTTAAAAATATTAGAAGGAACGGTTGCTAGTGTTCCACCACAAGGTGGTCGAAAACATCCACATCAGGAATTCATCCAAATTGATACGACGAATATTTTATTTATCGTCGGTGGTGCTTTCGACGGAATCGATCAAATTATTAAACGACGTCTAGGGAAAAAAGTGATCGGTTTCGGTGATGAGAATGTACATGAAGATTTAGAAATGGGCGATCTACTCGCACGTGTCTTACCGGAAGATTTATTGAGCTATGGCTTAATTCCGGAGTTCATCGGACGCTTGCCAGTTATTGCAAGTTTAAAACCTTTAGATGAAGATGCGCTCATGCAAATTTTAACGAAACCGAAAAATGCACTCGTGAAGCAATATCAAAAGTTATTCCAAATGGACGATGTCGAACTGGAGTTTGAAGAGGAAGCGCTTATTGAAATAGCTAAAAGTGCAATGGAACGAAAAACAGGTGCTCGAGGTTTACGTTCTATTATCGAAAACATTATGCTCGATATTATGTTCGAAGTTCCGTCACGAACAGATATTGAAAAATGTGTTATAACGAAAGAAACGGTTATTCACGAACATACTCGACCGAAGTTACTGTACAAAGATGGAACAGTAGAAGAAAGTACAAATAAGGATTTACCAAAAGAAAGTGCATAACGTACGTTTATGAAAGGAAACGGACTGACACTGCACGTTTACGCTCCGATTACGATAAACGGAGTTAGGAACGGTTATTGTCAGTCGTTTCTTTTTTCTTGTATGAATGAATATGTCACGTATATTTATAATACAATAAGTAACGTTCCGAATGGTTGCAACGAAACGTTTTAAATAGGATAAACTTCCCATCTAAATATAGGATGATATAATAGGGATATACGAATATGCATAACGATAAATATAAAGTTTTTACATATAGATGTACATAAGATTGGAGGTACGTACAGATGAAGAAAAAAACGATTGAAGCACCTCTTTTACCATTGCGTGGAATTTTAGTATTTCCATCGGTTGTTATACATTTAGACGTTGGACGAGAGAAGTCAATTAAGGCATTGGAAAATGCGATGATGGGTGACCAAACGATTTTTTTATCGACGCAAAAAGAAGCAGCTATTGAAGATCCTGTGCCGGACGAGATTTATCGTGTCGGAACGCTTGCAAAAATTAACCAAATGTTAAAATTACCAAACGGAACGATTCGTGTGCTAGTCGAAGGTTTATTCCGAGCGGAAATTGTTCGTTACATAGAAGAAGATGACGATTTAGTCGTTGAAGTAAATGAATTAGAAGATACGCACGATGACTCGCACGAAGAGGAGGCATTAATGCGTCAGTTAGTTCAGCAGTTTGGTGAATTTATCAATGTATCCCGTAAAATTACGAAAGAAACGTTATCGACGGTAGCTGACATCGATGAACCGAGCCGTCTCACATACATTATCGCTTCACATCTACCGATTAAAATGAAGGATAAGCAATCTATTTTAGAAATCGATCACGTGAAAGAACGGATGCAACATTTGTTAACGATCATTACTAATGAGAAAAAAGTACTCGACTTAGAACGAAAAATAGGCGAACGCGTTCAATCATCGATGGAGCAGACACAGAAGGAATATTATTTACGCGAACAATTAAAAGCAATTCAACAAGAGTTAGGGGAAGTAGATGGAAAGTATAGTGAAGTAGATCAACTGAGAGAAAAGATCGAAGCGCGTAATATGCCGACGCACGTTACGGAAGTAGCATTAAAAGAATTAGGACGCTATGAACGGGTGCCGCAAAGTTCCTCAGAAAGCTCTGTGATTCGAAATTATCTCGATTGGCTTATTTCTTTACCGTGGCATGAAAAGACAGAAGATACGATCGATATTGATAAAGCGAATAAAGTACTTAATGAAGATCATTACGGTCTTGAAAAGGTGAAGGAACGAATTTTAGAATATTTAGCTGTCCAAAAATTAACTGATTCGATAAAAGGACCGATTTTATGTCTCGCTGGGCCACCTGGTGTTGGAAAAACTTCGCTCGCTAAATCGATCGCTCGGGCAGTTAACCGTAAGTTCGTCCGGATCTCACTCGGTGGTGTTCGTGATGAAGCAGAAATACGTGGACACCGAAGAACATATATTGGTGCAATGCCAGGACGTATTATACAAGGAATGAAACGAGCTGAGACGATTAATCCGGTCTTTTTACTTGATGAAATCGATAAAATGGCGAGTGATTTCCGCGGCGATCCAGCCTCAGCAATGTTAGAGGTACTAGACCCGGAACAGAACGATAAGTTTAGTGACCATTTTATTGAAGAAACGTATGATCTATCGAACGTGTTATTTATTGCAACGGCAAATTACGTTAACAATATCCCAGAACCGTTACTCGATCGAATGGAGCTCATTTCTATTGCCGGATATACGGAAATCGAGAAGTTACACATTGCCAAAAAACATTTAGTTCCGAAACAATTAGATGAAAATGGGCTAGCAAAGGGAAAACTGCAAATTCGTGATGATGCGTTAAAAATGATCATTCGTAATTACACGAAAGAAGCAGGAGTACGAAATTTAGAGAGAACGATTGCCAAAATTTGCCGTAAGGCGGCAAAAATTATCGTCTCCGGAGAACAAAAACGAGTCATCGTGACGAAAAATCGCCTCATTGAATTGTTAGGAAAACCGTTATATCGTTTTGGACAGATGGAAAAAGAAGATCAAATCGGTGCAGCAACAGGGCTTGCGTATACGACTTTCGGTGGCGATACGTTATCGATTGAAGTGTCGCATTACCCTGGAAAAGGAGAACTCATTTTAACTGGTAAGTTAGGAGAAGTCATGCGTGAGTCAGCACAAGCGGCTTTCAGTTACATTCGATCACGTGCAGATGAATTAAACATTCCGAAAGACTTCCATAAAAAGTTCGACATTCATATTCACGTTCCAGAAGGGGCAACTCCAAAGGATGGTCCATCAGCAGGGATTACAATGGCAACTGCGCTAATTTCAGCATTAACTGGACGAGCAGTACGTCGGGATGTCGGTATGACAGGTGAAATTACGTTGCGCGGGCGTGTACTTCCAATCGGTGGTTTAAAAGAAAAAGCGTTAAGTGCGCATCGTGCTGGTTTAACGACGATCATCTTACCTGCAGAAAACGAACGAGATATTGAGGATGTGCCAGAAAGTATTCGGGAAGATTTAACGTTTGTTCAGGTGAAACATTTAGATGATGTGTTAAAAATTGCCTTGGTGGAGGAAAAGGATGAAAATTAAAGAAGCAACGATCGAAATAAGCGCTGTTTCACAAAAACAATATCCGACAGCAAATTTACCTGAGATCGCACTTGCAGGTCGATCAAATGTCGGAAAATCATCTTTTATCAATCGAATGTTAGGACGGCGCAATTTAGTACGAACCTCATCCAAACCAGGAAAAACACGAACGTTAAATTTTTACCGGATTAACGATGCCTTTTATTTTGTCGATGTACCTGGATATGGCTACGCAAAAGTTTCAAAAACGGAGCAACAAAAATGGGGCGCGATGATGGAGGAATATTTCGAAACGCGTGAGCCGTTACAACTCGTCGTTCTTGTGATTGATAGTAGGCATGACCCGACTCAAGACGATATGCGAATGATAGAATACATCTCGTACTTGAATATTCCTCTCCTTATTATTGCAACGAAAGTAGATAAATTGAAGAAAAATGCACGACAAAATCAGTTACGTCATATTACGTCAATCATTCATGACGTAGCTGCCGATGTCCAAGTTATTCCGTTTTCAGCGGAAACGGGAGAAAATAAAGATCGCATTTGGGACATCTTAGCACCATATATATAAAAGGAAAACTTCATGAGGCTAGGATAAGACTTGTTTTAAAAAAGTTGAAGTGGACGGAATCGCAAAATAGGTGTTTCGTCCATTTTTTTACCCGTGCCGGGCAAATGAAAAACGGAGTTCACATTTAATTGAACTCCGTTTCTAGCTAATATTTGTCCTAGACTTGTACCGCCTCTTAACAACGTCTTACCGTTTAACTCGTAACAAGTAAACACCGATTACGATAAGTGCAACGGGCCAAAATGTTTCCAAAAAGTCGATGACACCGTAAATCCAAACGAACCATGCTGGTAATGTAATTGAAAATAACATGATTATTGCGATTGCTATTAACACACTACCGACGATCAAACCAGATTTCGTTTTTACATAGCGGATTAAAAAGCCTATACCGGCGATTAATATGTAAATGGACCAATGATCGACCCAAAATGGAAAACGTTCCAGACCGTGAAAATGGATACCTAACCCGAGTAATAAAATACCAATGAAAATATTTTCGTACACGTTGTATGAATAACTATGGATTAAAAAGGCTATTCCGACAATAGCAAGAAACGTCGGCCATGAATAATACGGTTGAAACCAGACTAAATCGAGTTGTTTAATTAGAAAGTATACACCGAAGCCAATTAAGATATATCCGTAAAATATATGTTGCTTTTTCATCGTTTCCCTCATTTCACATAAAATACATGTATTATCATAGTATATATACGAAAAAGTGACAATAGTCTACGCTTAAAAATTGGAGAAGAAATTAGTCGAAAAAGAGCAAGATGTTAAAGGAAAGTCATAATTTAGACAACAAAACGTCGTCTGTTAGTGATATAATCAGATTTAGAGTAAAAATATCTGACAGAAAATAAAGAAATTGAAGGAGTATTCAACGTGTATATTTTACAAGTTGGCTTTAACTACCGTACTACACCGATTGACATACGGGAACAATTCGCTTTTTCGGAGTTGGATTTAGAAGAAGCGACAGTTGAACTCAACAAACGAAAAAGTATTTTAGAAAATGTGATCGTATCAACGTGTAACCGTACGGAGATTTATGCTGTCGTCGATCAATTGCATACGGGTAGATATTATATTAAACAGTTTTTATCCGATTGGTTTGACGTACCGATGGATCAATTTGAAATGTATTTGGAAATGAATGAGAATGATGCAGCTGTAGAACATTTATTTCGTTTAACGGTTGGGTTACAGTCGATGGTACTCGGGGAGACTCAAATTTTAGGGCAAGTACGTGATGCGTTTTTACTTGCACAGCAGTGTGAGACGACAGGTACTATTTTTAATGAACTGTTTAAGCGTGCAGTCACATTTGCCAAACGGTCTCATAAAGAAACCGCTATCGGAGAACATGCTGTTTCTGTTAGCTATGCAGCTGTTGAACTTGCAAAAAAGATTTTTGGGACGATTGAAAACAAACATGTCATCATCTACGGCGCCGGT
>Ga0209487_1001648_pt1 | contig 18681 bp, 8 predicted proteins | sample Poulit2012_FD_187524 | JGI IMG/M metagenome (GOLD analysis project Ga0209487, IMG submission 187524) | Agricultural soil microbial communities from Georgia to study Nitrogen management - Poultry litter 2012 (SPAdes) (version 2) | ecosystem: Environmental > Terrestrial > Soil > Agricultural land...
CTCGAATTTTCTTATCTCGGATATGAAACTCAACAGAGGGTTATTGATGCATCTGCTGATGAGGTGATTGAAATAAAAATCCTACTCAGTCAAAAAGAATCACTATTGACCACTGTAGTGGTTACTGCCAGTAAGTTTGAGAAAAAGATCGGTGAAGAAACCGTTTCTCTGGATGTGATCCGGCCGGCAATGATTGAAAGTCAAAACCTGACTACTGTTGACAAAGCCATTGAACAGGATCCCGGAGTGACGATCATCGACAGACAAGTGAATATTCGCGGAGGAGCAGGTTATTCATATGGTGCCGGGTCCAGGGTGCAGGTATTATTGGATGGTTTGCCCATTTTGCAAGCGGATGCCGGTTTGCCAAACTGGTCATCCATTCCTCTTGAAAATGTCGGTCAAATTGAAATTATCAAAGGGGCAGCATCTGCATTATATGGCTCTTCTGCTATGAATGGTATTGTCAATGTTCGCACTGCCTACCCCACTGGGCGACCTGTTACAAAAATTTCTGTATGGGGAGGAGCTTATATTATTCCCAAAGATCAATCTGGTCAAAAATTGGATTGGTGGAATCGGACTATGGAAGAGCTCAAGGATCATAATCAGCATTTGGAACCGAAGTATCTGAAGCGTCCTTATGATGCGGGAATATCAATGGCTCATCGACAAAAGATTGGGAAATTGGATTTGGTGATCGGAGGGCAGACGGTAAGTAATCAGGATCAAAAATATTTCAGTTTTGAACGGTACGGTAGGTTCAGTACGCAGATCCGGTACCGGCAGAGTGAGAATTTTCACTTTGGGATCAATAGTTTTATTCAGGGAGGGGAGAGCGGAAGTTTCTTTCTTTGGAACGGGAATGAGGGAATCGACAAATATCTTCCGGCCAGAATCACCGGTGCACCCACAAAAACTAAAATCCTCAGGATTGCTATGGATCCTTTTATTACTTTTCAAAATGAGGAAGGCAATACACACAAGTTTTTATCTCGATGGTACAAAACGGATAATCACAGCAATAATGATCAGGGAAATTTTTCAAATTACTTTTATGGTGAATACCAGTATCAGAAAAACTGGGAAGCGAACAGTCTCACACTGACCAGCGGAATGGTAGGGACCCATGTGAATGTGAAGGCACCTTTGTATGATACAGGTGATGACCGATTATTCGGGAGAAGTTTTGCAGTATATGTTCAGGCGGAGAAAAATATATTTGAGAAACTTAACTTGTCTGCAGGAGCTCGTTTGGAAAATCATTGGATAACGGGAGGTGATGCAGAAACAAAACCGGTGATAAGAGCGGGTATGAATTATCAGGCGGCTGAATATACTTTTATCAGAGCCTCTTTTGGTCAGGGATTTCGGTTTCCTACTATCGCAGAAAAATTTATCAATACTTCGTTGGGCAAAGAAATGGGAATTGTTCCCAATTCTTCCCTGAATTCGGAGAGCGGAATAAGCGCTGAACTGGGCCTGAAGCAGGGATTTCGTTGGGGAAGTTTATTTGCCTTTGCCGATGTAGCTGGTTTTTATAACCGATATGCGAATATGATGGAATTCAATCCTACCAATGATCCATCGGTATTGGGAGATTTTGATTTTGGATTTCAATCCCAAAATGTGGGAAATACCCAAATTTTGGGAGCTGAAATTTCCTTGCAGGGAGAAATTCAGGGTTCTGAGAAAATCCATTCCTCTGGTTGGGTCGGGTATACTTTTTTGATTCCTACCTATCTGGATTGGGAAAAAGTCCGGGGTGAAAGTTCCTCGGCGTACAATGTGTTGAAATATCGTTTCAGGCATACCTTCACCGGGTCCTGGGACTTCGATTTTTTCGGATGGAGTGCTGGGCTTTCAGCAAAGTATTTCAGTTTTATGGAAAATATTGACCGGACTTTTATTTCATTTATTCCCGGATTACTGGACTACCGAAATAATCGGAAAAAGGATCCTCTGCATTTTGATCCGGAGAAGAAAGGTCAGTATCGAGGTGATCTTCTTTTAGATGCCAGAGCAGGGTATTCTTTTTTTGCCGGAAATAACCAATGCAAAATTTCAATGATTGTGAAAAATCTGATGAACAGGGAATATTCTTTACGGCCAGGGATGATGGAAGCCCCTTTTTCATATACTCTCCGATTGGATTTCCGGTTTTGATGGAAATGATCTGTAAATTTCAAATTTAACATTTCTATTTTGGGGGATGGCTGCCTTTCCGGTGACTAAGAGTATGAAAACCTGCGATAAGAAGGTGTTCAAAGAAAAAAGTGAATATGGATAAAAAATCCTTTTTTGATCTGGCAGAAAAGATAAGCGCTGGAATAGCGACGGATCGGGAGACTGAACTTTACCTCCTGTGGTACGACTCTTTTCAACATGAAGATCAGGGGTGGTTGGAAGAAATGGGAGATCGGGATGAGATCCGAAATAATATTCTTTCACGGATTCGTAATGAAATCGGAAGTCAGGGAAGGAGGCGATATCTGTATTCAATCCGGAAGATTTCGGCAGCGGTGCTTTTACTTGTTTTTGCAGCAGGTGTTTATCTGTGGATATCAAATGAGAAGAAAGAAAAGATATCAGAAGAACTTGTGATCAAAAACGATGTACTTCCCGGTAGTGACAAGGCGGTCCTGACACTGAGTGATGGGGCCCGAGTTGTTCTGGATGGATCTCTTACTGGTGTGATTGCCAATGAGGGGGAGGTTTCTGTAGAAAATTCTGAAGATGGTGTTCTTACCTATTCAGGTGAAAATAATCTTGACTTTGATGAAATAACTACAGATAAGGTTATAAATAATACGATTACCACACCTCAGGGAGGTCAATATAAAGTAAAATTGCATGATGGCACAATGGTATGGTTGAACTCTCTTTCCTCGATTCGGTTTCCTACCCGATTTTCGGAAGAAGCCCGGGAGGTGGAGATTACCGGTGAAGTTTATTTTGAAGTAGCTCACCGATCCAAGCAGCCTTTCAAAGTGTATTCAGGAGAGCAATACGTGGAGGTGCTGGGGACAGAATTCAACATTCAGGCTTATGAAGATGAACCTTCGATTCGTACAACCCTCGTAGATGGATCAGTGAACGTGGTCACTGAGAATGAGAGTGCGTTGATCGATCCAGGATATCAGGTGGTCAGTTTTTCGAACGACGTTTTGGAAGTAAAAAAGGTCAATGCGGAAATGGTGGTCGCCTGGAAAAATGGACTATTCCAGTTTTGGGATACGGATTTGGAGGAGGTGATGAGACAATTAGCCCGGTGGTATGATATCGACGTAGATTACCTTACGACGACCCAAGGAAAATCTTTTACGGGATTTGTTTCGCGCGATGTTACAATTTCCAATGTGCTCAGAATGATCGAAGAAGCGGGTGGAATTAAATTTGGATTAGAAGACAAAAAAGTTTTTGTAAAAACTACAATGGAATAAAATGATATAAAAAAGAAAACCGCAACGGTCTGACATATAGAAGGGAAAGGTCTGTGTGTCAGGATCGCTGCGGTTCATTACAACAAACGATCAGTAATCGTCTATTGACATTTAAACAATGTAAAAATATGAAAAATTATTTACCAAAAGGGCAGAATGATGCCCGGATACTATGGTATCCGTATTTGAGGGGTTTATGGCATTCAAAAATCCTTAAAATCATGAAATTAATAACTGTTCTGATGATGGTGGTGTGTGTGCACTTAAGTGCTACCGATGTGGATGCACAGCTCGTATCGCTCCATGAACAAGAGAGCGAACTGGGGCAGGTGATCCTTGAAATCCGCAAGCAGACAGGATTTAATTTTCTGTTTAGTACAGAGGTTCTTGCGAAGGCAAATCGGGTTACCGTCAATTTCAATGATTGGTCTTTGCAAAAAGCACTGGATGCTATTTTTGAAAAGCAACCGCTTTCGTACTCCATTATCGAAGAAACAATTGTCATCAAAGAATCATCCGAAGAGGCGTCCGACGTGCTGGGAAGTATCCCAATGAACAAATTGCCGGAGATCATGAATGAAGGGTATAGTCTGGCGGCAGCGATTCAAGGAACGGTAACAGATGAGTCGGGTGAACCTTTGATCGGAGTGAATATTCAGGTGAAAGGGACTACACGGGGAACAACTACTGATTTTGATGGTGGATATGAAGTAGATGCAGAGTTGCAGGATACACTGGTTTTTTCTTATGTAGGATATCGAACCATGGAGGTCCCTATTGATGGTCGTACGACGGTCGATGTTGTTCTGTCAGAAGATATAGCACAGCTGGATGAACTTTTGGTGGTCGGATATGGACTTCAGAAAAGATCAGATGTGACAGGATCGGTGACGGACGTTGATATGAGAAAATTAGAAAGTCGGCCGATCGCGGATGTGGGACGTGGACTGCAAGGTCTGGTTCCGGGATTGTCAGTCAGAATCCCAAGTGGTGAGGTAGGATCTGATCCGTTGATGCGGATTCGTGGATTCATCGGATCTATTGCGGGGTCGAGTGAACCTCTCATATTGGTAGACAACGTAGAGATTCCAAGTATCCAGCTGGTGAATCCGAATGATATTGAATCGATCTCTGTATTGAAGGATGCGGCATCCAGTTCGATCTACGGAGCGAAAGCAGCTTTTGGTGTGATCCTGATCACCACCAAAAAAGGAGCAGAAACAGAAGGAGTCAACCTTACTTATTCCAATAATCTCTCACTTCAATCTCCTTTTACGAAAATCGATGTGGCAGGTGTGGATGGGCTGCAATATACTCTTGACGCGCACAAAAATATGAAGGCAAGCGGACCTGCAGGAGGATTCTGGCGGGTGGATGATGAAAGTATGAAGGGGATCCGCGAATGGCAGGAAAAATATGGTAGCACGATCAAATGGAATGATCCTGTCGTGTATGGCCGGGATTGGTATTATGATGGATCAGACAAGTTTGGATTGCGGATATTTGATCCGGTCGAAGCCATGGTGAATGAACAGACCTTCAATCAGCAACACAATTTGTCTCTGAACGGTCGATCCAACAATACAAAATACAATGCGAGTTTTGGATTTTTGGATCAGAACGGAATGATGAAGCCGGCGAAGCATGATGATTTCAAAAGACTGACCGGAAATTTGAGCGTTTCCACGAAAGTGTCGGATTTTATGTCGGTAAGGGGACGTGTTTTATATTCGGATCGTACCAAAAGATATCCGAACTCCTTAACTGGTTTTGTAGCAGACCAATGGTTGTATCTCTACAGATGGAGTCGATTGTTCCCTACAGGAGCTTTGGAACATGGTGAAGAGTTGCGTGATCCTTATTTTGATACGAAAAACGCGCACACGGCTACATTGGAGAATAAATACACGAATTTGAATTTTGGAACGACGATCGATATTTCAGAAAACTGGAATGTGATCGCTGATTATACATATGATATCCGTCACACAGGTGAGAATACATCCTTGCCTACCGTAACGGCACGAGAACCATGGTATACTCCTGTCGCCTGGAATGATGAAGAGGGGAACAGAATCTATGTCGATGATGAAGGAAATATTACTGAATCAGGTGGAATACCTGGATACCGATTCCCTTTGGTCAATTATATCACCAAAGAACAAAGCAATATCTATAAGAGTTCTCAAGAAGCACACCGTCACACGGTCAATGCCTACACAACGTACAATTTGGATGTTAACCGAAATGTTTTCAAGTTTACGGCAGGAACCAATGTGGTGAGTAATAAATGGGAAAGCCACTGGAGCCGGAAGTCTGAACTGATCGACAATGATAACCCTCAGTTCAATTTTGCGGTAGGTAATGAAACGGTCGGCGGAGGAGCCAACTGGGATTCTCAGGTAGGATTTTTCGGAAGAGTGAACTATGCTTTTGCTGATAAATATCTTCTCGAAGGAAACCTGCGGTATGATGCGACTTCCAAATTCCCCAGCCATCTGCGCTGGCGGTGGTATCCTTCCTTTTCAGCCGGATGGATCCTGACCAATGAGGAATTTATGAGCGGGCTGGACGGGATACTGAGCCACGCCAAAATCAGGGGATCCTGGGGTTCGATCGGAGATCAGTCGGTGTCCAATAGCTTGTATCTTTCTACGATGAGTATTACCAAAAATTCCTGGTTGACCAGTTCGGGTGATCAGTTCTTTCAGATGGGTACACCCAATCCGATTTCGGCCGGCATCAGCTGGCAGGATATTGAATCCCTCAACCTGGGAACCGATCTTCGGTTTTTTGACAATCGGGTGGGTCTTGAGTTTGACTGGTTTGAGCGGAAGACCAATAATATGATCATTCCGGGCGAATCACTCCCGGCCACCTACGGAGCTTCTGCGCCTCAGGGAAATTATGGAAATTTGCGAACGAGAGGATTTGAGATCTCCATGGATGTGACGCATTATTTTGACAATGGGATCCGACTGAATGTGGGGGCCAATCTTTCGGATGCGGTCACAGACATCACCAAAGCTGCAGACTGGAATACCCCTTGGGAAAACAGACGGATTGACAATACCTTTGTGACGGGCAAAAGATATGGAGATATCTATGGTTATGTCACAGACCGATTGTTCCAGAAAGAAGATTTTGTATATGATGAGGACGGAAGACATGTTCAGGAGACCATCGTATGGGAAGGAACCGGAAAAGTGACGAATAAACTGGCAGGTGACAATCCGGTATATCAGACTTATTTCGAAGATGGGAATCAGATTCTCTTGATTTCTCCGGGTGATGTGAAGTTTGTAGATGTGGACGGTGATGGATATATCACCCCCGGGAAAGGGACTTTCGGAGATCCGGGTGATCGTGTGGTCATCGGAAATTCATTGCCCCGGTACGAATATGGAATGCGGATCGGTGTAGGCTACAAGTCCTTTGATCTGAATATTAGCGGACAGGGAGTAGGTCGCCGCGCGATGTGGGGAAATGGACAATTGGCTATTCCTGGTTATCATGCCAAGGATGGAGCCATGCCTCAGGCGATTGCGGGTGATTATTGGACGGAGGAGAATACCGATGCTTTTTATCCCAGAGCATGGAATCTGGGTGGAAGCAATTCAGGATTTGTTATGGTACCCCAAACTCGGTATCTCCTTAACATGGCTTATTTCAGAATCAAAAACATTACACTGGGATATCAATTGCCTTCGGCTACACTTAGCCGGTTGAATCTGACCCAGGCTCGCGTATATATTTCATTGGAAAACATGATCACTTTTGACAAATTGAGAGGATTGCCTATTGATCCGGAGGAGATTTCCGGGCATTCGATGCTGGCAGGTAATTACAACCTGGGACGGACCGGAACAGGAAACCCGACCTTCAAAATCATGTCATTAGGATTCAATATTTCTCTATAATGTTAAACAAGAATATCATGAAATTTTACTATAAATTATTAACCTTAAGTTTTATACTGGTATTAGTTTCGTGTGATGATTTCCTCGACCGTCCGCCGCTCACATCTATGAATGATGACAATGCATGGACATCTGAAGAAAACTTACGACTATACGCGAATAAATATTATACCTCTTTCTTTCCGGGGTACGGATCTGGTTTTACATACACCGGAGCTGCGTACATGGGATTTCAGTTTAGTGATGATGTATTTGTGATGGGACGCCAAAGTAACTTTAGCCGTTCTGTACCAAATAGTGCTGTTTGGAGTATGTCATTGGTTCGTTCGATTAATATAATGATCGATCGGATCGAAAACCGGATGGAGGATGTGCTTACTGAGGAAGCTTACAATCACTGGATGGGGATTGGTCGTTTTTTCAGAGGGATGGAATACGCGAGTCTTGTGAATGCATATGGTGACGTTCCTTATTATGATCATGTGGTGAGTGATATTGATCTTGATGATTTGTACAAGCCACGGACACCAAGAAATGAAGTAATGGACGCTGTGTATGATGATCTGAAATTTGCATTGGAAAATGTAAGAACGTCAGATGGCGATCAGTCTTTGAACAGATATTCGGTAGCCGGATTTGTTTCAAGGACTGCTTTGCATGAAGGAACTTGGCAGAAGTATTATTATAAAAACAATGAGAGGGCACAAAAATTCTTTGAGCTGGCTATTGATGCAGCTGATTATGTGATCAGTAGTGGTCGGTACAGTATTTCTTCCGAATTCAGAGATCTTTTTATTTCTAATAATCTTTCCGGAAATTCCGAAGTTTTGTTGTTTAGACATTATGATCCTTCTGTGAATGTATTGCACGCGATTGCATCAAATAATAATCTTTCGGAATCTATTGCTTTTGGTCCCACTACCGATTTGATCAAATCATTTATCGCTGCGGATGGAAAGCCATGGCAGAATTCTGACATTGAAAATGCAGATGATTTTACACTATCTACGATGATTCAAACCCGGGATCCGCGTTTGGAGGCTACTTTTTATGATAAGCCCAATCCGAGAAACCGGGCGTCGTATTGGTATATTAATAAATTTTTGCCACGGAGTGTGGCAAAAGATTATGAAGCAGGACTACCGCCGCCGGAACGATTCACAAGTAGTAAAAACGAGACAGACTATCCTGTCATGAGATATTCAGAAGTACTGCTGAATTGGTTGGAAGCAAAGGCCGAACTGGCCGAACTGGGGTCAGGATCTGTTACACAGAGTGACATCGATATCACGATCAATCAGATCAGAGATCGTCCGTTGGCTCCAGAAGCTATTGAGATGGGAGTACAAAAAACAGCTCCCATGGATCTGAATGATCTGACAGAAGATCCTGAGCGGGATCCGGATGTTTCTCCATTGTTGTGGGAAATCCGACGAGAGCGTAGAATGGAATTTGCATTTGAATATGGAAGACTTGTAGATCTGAAACGCTGGAGTAAATTGGAATACATGGATACAGATCTTAATCCTGATCTGTTGTCAGGAGGATGGGTTAATTTCCCTGAAGAGCTTCCCGGTGAACTGATCGGGGCTAAAGTAGGTGAGATTTCTGTTGTCAACTGGGAGGGTGATGTGATTCTGTATGATGGTGTCAATGATGATGAGATGCATGGATTTTATCGTGATGCAAATACAGCAGGAAGACTTCCTTTCCTTGATCAACCTAACGTAAATCCATATTTGTCACCGGTCGGAAAGGTGCAGATAGAGGATTATCGAAGCAAAGGATATGAATTAGAACAAACAGAGGGTTGGCCTCAGGAATGATTTTTTTGAAAGTATATGTAAAAAAATAAGTCAAAATGAAAATAAATTTATTGAAATATTGGATCGCATTCCTTCCCTGTTTGATGTTGATCTTTATATCCTGTGAGAAGGAGTTTCCTAAAAATGTAGATTCTCCGGATAAGGCTGAATTGAAATCGATCAAGCTGGTCAATGCTGGCGCGGATGGTAATACGGTTTTAGAAGGTACGATCGACGAGGTTCGCAAAACAGTGTCGTTTCCGCGACTGGATACACTGACAGATTTTAGTAATTTGATTTTTGAAGCAGAAATGTCAGCGGGAGCCCAATTGGATAAGGAGTCATATTCTGTAGAATTTGATGAGGGGGAGTCCTCCAAAACGATTGTCATCAAAGTGGTGAATAATAAAAGATTCCGTGAGTATCTGGTTACGCTGCGCTTGTTGATACCCGTCTTTGGAGCTGATTTTGAAGCGCCGGTAGTCTACGATAATTCCAACAGCGATGAAGGGAATCCAATTCATCCGGCATTTACATCGTTATTGACCCGCGGAACTGGTTTTGACGGAGAGTCTGTTTTGATTGTTACGCGGCATGAGATGGGATCGCATTTACTGCGGATGGAAGATATCAGAAATGATAATACGATCAATCCTATTCCTCTCAATATGACCGGGGTAAGTGGAGGAACACTTGTGGTGAATGTAGGGGCGCAGGTCGACGGGCATACTTATATCGCCAATTTATCCGGAGGACATGCTTCTCCGTTTAAAATCTATCATTGGACGGATCCGGAAGATGAGCCTGAACTGATCGCAGATCTCAACACCGGAGATATTCCGAATGCAGGAGATCGTCATGGAGATAATATGTCCCTCAATCTGGATGAAAATGGGAATGGGTACATGTATTTCGGAGACAATGCGGTACAGACGATTCTTCGTTTGAAAGTTACTAATTATACCGAAATATCTGATCCGACTGTATTGGATAATGCTTCCGGTTCAACCTTTGTGATGACATTTAATCAGGTGGATCAGACCGATGATTATATTTTTACCGGGTATGAAGCACCGATCCGGGTAGCGGATGAATCAGCTCGTATCAAATATGAATTGAGTGGTACCGCTGTCCCTCAGCGGGGAGTGGATGCACGAGTGGTTCATTTTAATGGAGAAAGATATCTGATCATGACGACGGCTGCACGATCAGGTGCAGACGCGGTGGTCTTGTACGTATATGATATTACAAGAGGGGATGATGTAGTGGAAGCGCTCCAGATCTTTGAAGAGCGTTCGGACCAATCTCCTGTTTTCCAATATGGATTACTGGGTCCGGTGAACATTGCTCCGGGAACACAAGCTAATTTTCATATCACAAAAAATGAAGAAGGGGAGGATGAAATGCTGACCCTTTATGCTGCATCTGCTGATGCTGGTTTTGTGGTGATTGATTTCCCGAAAAAAACACTTGATTAACTCATATCAAAAAATGATGCCCGCATATGAAAAATGATGCGGGCATCAATATGTAAAACCGAGAGTGATTTGAATTATCTGAAATTCCTTTCGTGAAAAGCATTTTGATTATTGAATAGCTTGCGTAGTAAAAAACGGTTTATGAAATACCTGTTACGAATCTTTGTGGTGCTGTTGGCAATCAGCGTGATCCATTCATGTAGTAAAGATGAAATAGAGGATCCGGATCCACAGCCACCAGAAGAAAAAGATTCAGTTCTTCTGCCTGGGAAAGAATTGCGCGGAGTATGGATTGCCACCGTTTGGGAACTGGACTGGCCACAGGGAGCTAGAGACATCGAAGCTCAGAAGCAGCAGTATATTGATTATTTGGAGCAGTTTCAGGAATTGAATATCAATGCGGTATTTTTTCAGGTAAAAGGGATGGGAGATGCTTATTATGATTCTCCTTATGAACCCTGGAGCGCTTCGATTACCGGGACACGGGGGAAAGATCCCGGATATGACCTTTTAAGTTTCTTGATCGAAGAAGCAAAGGCACGGGATATAGAGTTTCATGCCTGGATGAATCCTTACCGAATAGCGACACGGGCGGACAGAGGTGCTCAATATCCTGATCTGCATCCATCGATCAAGCCAGAGTGGGTGATGAATCATGAGAAAATACAAATTTATAATCCTGCTCTTCCGGAAGTCAGGGAGCGTCTGACGGATATCGTCCGTGACCTGATTGAAAAATACGAAGTGGATGGAATCCATTTTGATGACTATTTTTATCCGGATCCATCTTCAGCCGGACAAATGGAATCCGACCGTGAAGATTATGATACCTATGGGAAAGATTTTTCGTCGATCGAAGATTTTCGCCGGCACAATGTGAATGAAGCGATCCGGTTGGTCCATGAGACAATCGTCAATACACGGCCAGAAGTGGTGTTTTCAGTATCGCCGGCTGCCAGCCCTGATTACAATATGAATACTTTGTATGCTGATATCCGAACCTGGGCAAAGGAGGGTTGGCTCGATATATTGATTCCTCAGTTGTATCACGAAATTGGAAATCCTTACAATGATTTTCAGGAACGGTTGGCATGGTGGGCACAGTTTAGTTATGATGCCACGCTCATGATAGGATATGGTCTTTATCGTTTTGGTGATTCAGGTTCGCCGGCTCCTTTTCAGAACGTAGTTGAAATGGAGAAACAAATCGAGATGGCACGACGGAATAAAAAGGTGAAAGGTCATATGATGTACAGCGCACAATATATACCCATGAATCGCATCGGAATCACAGATAAGCTGGCGGAGTTATATGAGCATCCGGCTGTTATTCCTTTTGTGGGCAGGACGGAGTTTCCGGATCCGGAACCTGCTGGGGATGTGCATCTGTCAGGAAACACACTAAAATGGAATACGACTGAGGATGTCCGATCTGTGGTATATTATTTTTCTGATCTGAAAGAGGAAGGAATTGTCCTTGCAGTGACCCGGGAACAAGAAATTACAGTTGAGGCAGATGGACATTATGTAGTCACCACTCTGAATAGTCAAAACAAAGAAAGTAAACCTTCTGAGGCTGTTTCGAAAAAATAATAGTATTATGTGAGCTTTACTTTAAAAGCTTTGAAAATATGCGAATTTTTTCAACCCTATTTTTCACTTTGTTGTTTTTAGTATCTTGTAATCCGACTCAAAATGAAGAACAGGTGACCCGGGCCTTTGATCCCCAAGCTCATCGTGGAGGAAGAGGATTGGTTCCAGAAAATACAATTCTCGCTGCCAAAACTTCGGTAGATTATGAATGTACCCTTGAGATAGATCTTCAGATGTCAAAAGACAAGAGAATAGTTGTATCTCATGATGCTTATTTCAGCGATGACTTTTCTCTGACACCGGAAGGAGACACCCTAAGTAAAAAGGATGGGCGGAGCCGATTGCTGTTTGATATGCCTTACGATAGTATCGCCAAATATGATGTAGGTTCCAAGCCGCATCCCGGATTTCCACAACAAATTGATGTTCCTGCTGTCAAGCCATTGCTCAGTGAATTACTGGATTCGGTTGAATTGTATGCTCAGGAAAAAAATTATGATCTGCACTACAATATGGAGATCAAGTCCAATCCAAAAAATGATGGTATCGCTTATTCAAATGTGGAGGAGTTTGTCGACTTGACGATGAATATTATCAGGGGTAGAGGAATCGAAAATAGAACGATGATTCAATCCTTTGATAAAAGAGCTCTGACAAGAGTTCATGAAAAATATCCGGAAGTAGAAACTTCCTTTCTTGTGTTTGCCTCAGATCCCAAAACACCTGAAGGTTATATTGAAGAACTGGGCTTTACGCCGGATATTTTTAGTCCTCATTTTTCGATTGTGACCGAAGAGATGGTGGAGGGCTTTCATGAAATGGGCGTACGGGTGATTCCCTGGACTCCAAATACGGCCGAAGAAATGCAAGATCTAAAAGACAAAGGTGTAGATGGAATCATTACCGATTATCCGAATCTGTTTGCAGAGCTGAGATGAGATATTTAAGGGAATTCAATCCTGGATATATGAAGCGTTTTCATTATTGGATGGTTGTTTGGTGTCTGGTTTTTGGTTTGAAAAATAACGGCATTGCGCAAAAGGTGAATTTCCCAGATGTGTCAGAACCGATCCAATTAGTGGACAATGGTAAAGAGCATCTTTTTGCAAGTTATTATGGTATCAATTCTTTCAGCAAAAATCAAAGGTATGCGACGCTACTGGAAACAGATATCCGAGATCGTTTGCCTACAGAAGAGGATGAAGCCACGCTGGGTATGGTCGATTTGGAAACAATGGAATTTATACCACTGACCACGACCCGGGCCTGGAATTTTCAGCAAGGGTGTATGGCGCACTGGTTGGGAACTTCTCCGGATAGTTTGATCATTTTCAATGATCTTCGTGAAGGTGAATTTGTGTCTGTGATTCTGAATGTTCATACTCGAACGGAAGAGAAGGTGATTCCTCATCCGGTGAGTGCTGTATCCCCCGATGGGAAAAAGGCGGTGAGCATCAATTTTTCACGTATTCGGCATACTCGTCCTGATTATGGGTATGGAGGAGAGGGTCAGGATGCTCGTCTGGATGTTCAGTTTCCGAAAGATGATGGTGTTTTTGTCATCGATCTGGAGACTGGAGAAGCGGAATTGATCGTATCGATCGCTCAGGTAATAGATTTAGTGCCGGATTTGCCGGATGACGGATTGGAATACTTTAATCATACGCTGATCAGTCGGGATGGATCCAAAGTATTTTGGCTGGCAAGAGCCATTCCCAATCGAAATACGACTTCTCTTACAGTCAATATGGATGGAAGTAATCTTCAGAAATGTTTTCCGGAAGGTTGGGACGGATCTCACTTTGATTGGCTGAATGGTGATGAACTGATGATCACGGCTAAGTATGATGCAAAACAATGGGGACATATTCTCTTCACGGTTGGCAAACAGGATTATAAACGGTTGGGGAATGGGTTGCTTGACTATGATGGACATGGTACTTTCTCGCCCGACGGAAAATGGATGGTCACCGATACTTATCCAGCAGGAGGATTGAGAGAACAAAAAATATATCTGATGGATATGAAAACACAGGCAGTGTTGCCGTTGGGAAGATATCAGCAGCCGGAAGGGTTTAAGGGGGAATGGCGGTGTGATATTCATTGCCGGTGGAGTCCGGAAGGAAATATTATAGGATTCAATTCTACCCATACAGGTAGTCGTCAGGCTTATATTTTTCGTCTCAAATTTTGAATAATCAATGATGATCCGATGTATGATAAATGGTGGATAGTTCAGGTTTTTCTTCTGATGGTAGGAATACAGCTGAACGGGCAGCGTATTTCTTCCGGTTTTGAAGTTCGGTATTTTTCCAGTGATCCGAAAGCCAATGGAGAGACGGATTTTAAGGGTGAAACCTCCGTGTTTTCTACTGAGGACAGAATGGAGTTTTTGAAATATTATGGAAAATCAGCGGCGGCTTATTTTCAGGATGAAAACCTTGATACGCAAGTGGTGACCGATCAGGAGGTGGATGAACGACTGAGTCAGATTAAACCCCAACCCTTGCCCAAGATCCGGGAGAAGATTTTGCTGGAAGAGTGGAAATGGTTGAACTATCAGCCCGGTCAGCACGAGGCCAGCGTAAGAAAATTGGATCAATATAAAGGAGCTAAAGGAATCGCCATAAAAGAAGGAGCACTGAACCTCATGGATCAGGCAAGGTGGAAATGGAATTTTGAAAATCAGACTTGGCGATTTTTCCTGGAATGGAGTTTTGAAATCACAGATGATACGGAAGGCCTATTTCGTCTGGGAAATAATGCGACAGGTGTATCGATAAGTGAAATGGCAGTGAAGAATGGAAAATTGATTTTCAGAAGTGGTTCAGATATAGGTGATGGCATTCATTTGGACAATAATCAGATATATAGAATTCGTCTGGAGGTCGATTTGGAGGGAACGGAGCCATATCTCAATTTTTACCTGGATGACCAATGGATCGCTGAATCCCCTATTGATAAGGAAACTGTCCGGCAGGTAAACTATTTTGAGGTAATGGATGCAAGCGGAGTTTCGATTCATCATATTTATGGAGTGGGCTATCATCCTACAGATCAGCCCAGTTACCCATATTACCCGGGGACATTTATTGATCTCAAATTTAAGATACATCCAGATATAAGAGGCTGGGAAAATCAATTCTATGACGATTCACAATGGCAAAAATCTTTTTTGCCGATCGGTATTGGATCAGAGCGCCATGAAGGAGAGGATTTGTATTTGAGAAAAAATGTAAAAGTGGGAGATTATCAGCACGCTTTCCTGAATATTGAAACGCTGGATCCGGGCGGAGAGATATGGATCAACGGCCGGATGGTCACGAAGATCAAAGATCGTTACCCGATTCGAATTGATGTCAGCGATTTTCTGCGGCCTGATTCCGAAAATCTGATCGCGCTCAAAGTGGATCATTTTTATCTAAATCCCGGAGAAGGAGTGGCTTCACCTCATACGATGTTTGACAACAATCCCGGATGGTTTGCCGGACGGGCATGGCTCGATCTTACCCGAAATACGCTTGTGGAGGATGTTTTCTTTTATACTTCTTCGGTGGAGGAGGAACAAGCTGAGATTCATACGGATATTAAGATCCGACATAAAGAAACGCTTGGATTTAAAGGGAAGGTAATCATTCGGATGGCACCATGGAATGGAGAAGAGAAAACGGATTTTGAAACAGTGGTGGAAAAAGTGATATTGTCCCGGCCGGGGGTTGAAAATTTTCAAATAAACTTTGAGATGAAAGATCCTTTGCTCTGGACTCCGGAAACTCCTCATCTGTATCAGGTAGAAGTGTCTCTTGAAGATGATCATGGAGTTCCATTGGATGATTATGTGTTTACGACAGGTGTCCGAACTTTGTCACAAAAAAATGGACAATTTCATTTGAATGGAAAACCATCGATGCTCAATGGTACACAGATCATGGGTTTTCGATCACCCCTGGAGAATACCATGGCGTGGCTGCGGAATCCGCCGGATGAATGGGTGATGAAGGAGCTGATGCAGACCCAAAAAATGGCGTGCAATATGCTCCGAATTCATGTACATGGATGGAAAGAGACGGCAGTGGGAATCAATGATCCTCGTTATGCAGAGATGGCTGATCAGATGGGAATCATGCTCATCGCAACAACTCCGGCGTGGATCCGGGAGGGAGATTGGGGGCAAGTGGATTTTGAGGGGTATCATAAATACATGAAGATTGTGCAAAATCATCCGTCCATTGTGATGTGGGAGGTATCCAATCATCCCAATACTTTCAATAAGAGCCCGGAATATGAGAGTGATTTATTTATAAAAACAGCTTATGAAGCGGTTTATCCTTATGATCCAAGTCGGTTGATCTCATTTACTTCTCACATAGCTCATATGAAATATGGAAATGATGCGGGAACGATCGATAAAGGTGGCAGGGATCTGTACTTGCCTGCTGATCGAGAAATAAGAGATCCGGGGGATCAGATGCAGTGGAATCGGGAGTTGTTTTCTGAAAACGAAACCGGTCGAAAAATCGATTCCTTCTATGCATGGACGGCTCCAATGGTGACCCGGGGAAATCAGGACGCTCCGACAGGATACGGGAAGGAATGGTCTGCTTTGCGAAAATGGCCTAATGCCTATACCATGGATTTTCTGGAAAGCAAGGAAAGAGCTTATTTCAATTTTGAACATCAGGAATCGATCGGACAACCCAACTGGAAGATGAGCCGGGGAAAACCCTGGTATCGATTGCAGTCATATGAATGGGATTATGATGTAGGAAGTATAGGGAGAAGATTGACCTCCGATGAGTGGATGGAAAGTCAGGCATGGCAAGCCTTTTCTGCTTATGAAGCGACCAAGAAAATGAGATGGCTCGATTATGATGGATTTTCCTGGTGCTCTTTACATGGAGGTGCAAATTCGGTGACTTATAAAAAGCCGGCGATTGACTTTTTGGGATATGGGAAATTGGTCTTTCATATTCACAAAATTATGTTTCAATCGGTTTTGGCGGGAAGTAAGGATGTGGATGTCGTCTATGGACCGGAAGATGTGATCCTTCCTGTGATTATGAATTTGGGGGAGGCAAAGGATGTGAGACTGACAATCCAGATTCGTGAACATCCCGAAGGAAAAGTCATCGACGAAATCACTTATCCTGATATACATCTGGAAGGAGGAAGAACAGTGACTGAATTAAAAGAATTCCATCCGACAGTGAAAAATGAAGGTCTTTATTTTATCGAATATCTGGTCGATCTGGAAAGGTGATGTGAGAAGAGTTGTATTATATTGACATATATTTATGTATTTCGATGATTCTGGTCAGTTTGGGTATTCATATCCTATGAATATTTTAGTTTTGAGTGTTTTATACATAGACGAGATCAATGATGAGATGATTGCATCTTTTGATCTTCTGTGATTTTTAGGCGATTTAATTTTTAGATGGTTTTACGAAGTATGAAAAATCTGACAGGTTTATTATTTGGTTTGTTTGTATTGATATTTTCTTCCTGCGAGGACTCATCAGCACCTGATGATATGACCATCGCGGATGTGATGGGAGATGTGGTCACTCAGATTTATGAGGAAGGAGCAGAAGATGATTTTTCTTCAAAAACTCAGGATGAAGTATTGGAATGGTTCACAGAAGATGAAAAGGAGGTATTGGCAACAAAATATTGGAATTTTAAAGTTGATCAGCCGGTCGAAGTATATGTGGCTAAGGATCAGCGACAGGAAGAGGTACCATTCTGGCTTGATGAAAATGGTTTTCAAAAGACGGGGCAGAAAGTAAGAAACAGCCATGTCACTTATGATCTATGGAAAAAGGATTTTTCGGCTGGACAGGTCGGGCTGGGAATCAATGGGTTGGATCGCCATCGCTTTGTTTATTTTGTGATTGTAAAACCGAAAGATGAGCAGAGTCCATTGGTGGTTGAACCTGTATTTCCGGTGAATCAGAAGATTAGCGTATTTGAAAAAGGAGCATTTACATATCATGACTGGGATGAGCTTGTGATTACAGAATTGCCTGAAGAGCTGGATGGAGCGGTTTTGTTGCCCACCTTTCGTGGTCGGTCCAGAGAAGCTCATCTGATGGGGGGATTCCGTCAAACTGAGTTTCCATCTTCTGATACGATCGATCAGATCGTGCAGACATGGAGTGATGATCCGCGATCAAGTCTCACGATCGGTTGGAGAACTTCAATGGATGCAGATCAGAGTGAGCTGAATTATTGGAAAGAAGGAAGTGCAGACACAGTGTCCATCAGCGGTAAATCAGAAATACTGGAAGATAGGATGTTGTCCAATGATCGCTATATCAGGCGATATACAGCAGATATTACCGGATTGGAGCCGGGAACGACTTATCATTATCGTCTTCAAACGGAAGATTATCATTCCCCCGTTTACCAGTTTGTGACTGATAGTGGATCGGACCAGTTT
>Ga0209487_1001649_pt1 | contig 18679 bp, 14 predicted proteins | sample Poulit2012_FD_187524 | JGI IMG/M metagenome (GOLD analysis project Ga0209487, IMG submission 187524) | Agricultural soil microbial communities from Georgia to study Nitrogen management - Poultry litter 2012 (SPAdes) (version 2) | ecosystem: Environmental > Terrestrial > Soil > Agricultural land...
TGCTCATTTTTAGGTGCCTGCCTTCTCAAAAAATAAAATTTCATATACAATGATATATATGCAATGAGATGGTACAAGCATGACAACTATATATAATTCAATTTATATCGTGATTCTTTTTGCTATGCGTAAACACGTCTACATCGTTTCGTAAAACATGGGTAGGAGGGGCCTAATTGGAAGCAAGTAAACATGTTAAAGACTGGAAACAAGATGTAAAACCAGTACTTAAGAGTAAGGAAGAAGAGTTTCTGCTCATGGGATACTCACGAGCAACGGATGAAGATATTTGGAAGTGTTTAGAACAAAGTGTTTGGAAGAACAATCCACCAAAAAGACTCTATCAGGTCGTGCAAGATATATTGCATCTCCGTGCGAGTGTTTATATGAATTATTTAACAATTAAAGCGTACCAGGATGATAATTTAATGGCATCCATTGAAGCTGTTATGAATGGAGATAAAAGTAAAGAATAATTGGCATTATACATACGTATTGCGCATCTCCAAGAACAAGGGAGGAATTATTTCGAATGAAAAGTAGAGGTAAAATAGTAGCTTTTCTACTGATTGTTTTATTGTTTGCTGGAACAATTGGTTTGACAGGCAAAAGTGTAACAAAAAATATCAATCTGGGTTTAGATTTGCAAGGTGGTTTTGAAGTTTTATTTGAAGTCGAACCCGTTGATAAAGAACAATCGCTCAACCGAACATTAATGGAAGCTGCTGTTCAAAGGCTCAATGACCGTGTAAATACGCTTGGTATTAGTGAGGCAAACATTGATATAGAAGGTGAAGACCGTATACGAGTTCAGCTTGCGGGTGTTGAAGATCAAACAGAGGCTCGTGACATGTTACAAACATCTGCACGGCTTTCTTTTCGTGATGTACATGATGAAGTATTGATGGACGGCTCTGCTGTTAAAGAGGGAAGTGCGAGACAGGATTTTCATCCCGATACAAATCAGCCGATTGTTAGCCTGGAATTAAAGGATGCAAATAATTTCGGTGAAATAACGGGAGAATTAGCAACACCAGAAAAACAAAGGGCTGGAGAAAATTTACTTGTTATCTGGATGGACTATCAAGAAGGCGATTCATTTGAAGAAGAAATTTCTAAAGACGATCCAAAATTTATCTCGGCACCAAGAGTATCGGAAAGGTTAAATACATCCGATGTCATGATTGATGGTGATTTTACTGTAGATTCAGCGCAGTATTTAGCTGATATTTTGAATGCTGGTTCTTTGCCCGTTAATATGACCGAACTGTATTCAACATCAGTCGGTGCCCAATTTGGTGAACAGGCCCTCAATCAAACTGTTTTTGCGGGTATTGTTGGTGTTGCGATCATTTTCATCTTTATGATTGCTTTTTATCGTTTGCCAGGTTTGATTGCGGCGATTAATTTAGCTATTTATATTTACTTAATTATATTGGTTTTTGGATTGATGAATGGTGTCCTCACATTGCCTGGTATTGCGGCGTTAATATTAGGTGTCGGTATGGCGGTCGATGCCAATGTGTTGACATTTGAACGAATCAAAGAAGAATTAAAGTTAGGGAAGTCGGTTGTTGCATCATTTAAAGCAGGATCTAAAAACGCACTGAGAACGATTCTGGATGCGAATATTACAACATTATTAGCTGCTGCTGTATTGTTTTATTTTGGAACAAGCTCTGTTAAAGGGTTTGCAACCATGTTAATTGTAAGTATTCTAGTAAGCTTCTTAACAGCAGTGTATGGTACACGAATACTGCTTAACTTCTGGGTCAAGAGTGGATTCTTGAAAAAACGTCAAAGTTGGTTTGGCGTTCGAAAAGAGCAGATTCAAGATATTAGCGATACAACTGAAAGGGAGCCAACATTCTTAAATAAAGTAATCAATGTTGTTAAATATCGTAAAAATATTTTTATTGTCTCTGCGATTTTAATTGTGTTGGGTCTCAGTTCATTATTCATCTTTAAGTTAAATCCAGGGATTGACTTTACAAGTGGTTCACGTATTGAAGTATTATCGGATTCAACGATAACGACAGAAGAAATGGAAGAAAGCTTAAATGAGTTAGGTATTGAAGCCAAGTCGATCGTTATTTCTGGTGATGATAATGATACAGCAGTCATGCGTTATGATACGGTTCTCTCTGAGGAAAAGGTAGACGAGGTTAAACAATATTTTCTTGACACATACGATCATGAACCAAGTGTCGATGTCGTCTCACCAATTGTTGGAGAAGAATTATTAAAGAATGCCATTAAAGCACTTGCGATTGCGGCAGTCGGTATGATTATTTATGTGACATTGCGATTTGAATTTTACTTTGCGGTCACGGCGATTATTACGATGTTACATGATGTATTTTTTGTACTCGTCGTCTTTAGTTTGGCGCAGGTTGAGTTTGATGTGACCATTATCGCTGCGATACTAACGATCGTTGGTTATACCATTAACAATACAATTGTAATTTTTGACCGTATTCGTGAAAATATTAGAAAAGCAGAGCGCGTGACTTCATACGAAAAGTTAAAAACAATTGTCAATCGAAGTCTTGTGCAGTCCTTTACGAGAAGTTTTAATACAATGATTACAACGCTTATTGCTGTTTTAGCTTTTCTGTTTTTAGGCGCGGAATCCATTAGCGGTTTTGCCATTGCACTTGTTATTGGGCTCTTAGCTGGTCTCTATTCATCTTTACTGTTGGCCGCTCAGCTTTGGCTCGTGTGGCGTGGTAGATCAATTAAAGAAAAACCACTTGACTTCAGGAAGAAAAAGCGAGTCGACGGTCCACAAGTATAAACAACGAGCCCTTGCTATCGTATTCGCGCAGGGGCTCAATTATTAAGGGGTTAAAATGAATTGATTCGGGTAATAGGTAAATATAGAAAGATCTTAAAAGGGAGGCATGTGGCGCATGAGAGGCCAAACATATGTCATTTTAGGCATCATTATTTTAATTATCGTTTCAGTTTTTGCGGTGACCAACGTTGATACGGTTCAAGTCACCTATTTATTTTGGACTGGTGAGTCACCGCTAATTTTAGTTATTTTATTTTCTGTACTGATGGGCGGACTGATAACAACAGCAGCAGGATATTTTAAGATGCATCAACTTCAACGGGAAAATAAAACATTAAAAACACGTCAACAAGACATGGAGAAATTACTAAAAAAGCACAAACTATTAGACAAGTTACCAGAAAACCAAAAGCAATCTAACCAAAATACATCTAAACCAGTTGAAAACAACAAAAAACCGTAATAACAACTGGCTCAATTGCGCCCCTGACTATAATTTTGTATACTAATAAGGTCAGGGGTGAATTTATGTTACCGAGTAAGGCAAATTGGCTTTTTAGGGAAAAACAGGATTTAAGTCCTGCAGTGCAGGATGAATCAATGCAATTATCTTCAATTGTTTTACAATTATTACAACAACGAAATATAACAACGGTAGAGGACATACAACATTTTATGTCACCTCTTCTATCAGACTTATATGAACCGATCAATTTATCAATGATAGATCTAGCAGCGGAACGTATTCATCAGGCAATCACGCATGAAGAGAAAATTTTAGTATATGGTGATTATGATGCTGATGGTGTTTCTTCTACCGCTTTATTATTACAAGCACTCAAGGAATTGGGAGCTATTTGTGATTTTTACATACCAAACCGTTTCACAGAAGGCTATGGCTTAAACGAACAAGCGATTAAAGATGCGTACAAAAATGGTTATCAGGTAATCGTTACGGTAGATACTGGTATTGCCTCAATTGCAGAAGCTGATATAGCAAAGTCCTTAGGTATGGATCTGATTATTACCGATCACCATGAATTACAAGAGGAATTGCCAGACGCTTATGCGATTATTAATCCAAAATGTTCCCCAAACTATCCTTTTTCTGAGCTTGCTGGCGTTGGTGTTGCGTTTAAATTGGCGCAACAATTACTCGGCTATTTTCCAGAACATTTACTCGATTATGTTGCAATTGGTACCATCGCAGATTTGGTCCCTCTCGTAGATGAAAATCGCATTTTAGCATACCATGGTTTGAAGCTTTTATCGACGACGACCAATATCGGCTTACAGGCCCTTAAAAAAGTATGTCAACTGGAAGGGCCGATTACTGAAGAACATGTTGGTTTTTCAATTGGACCGAGATTAAATGCAGTGGGTAGAATACAGGACGCCAGTTTAGCGGTTGAATTGCTCATTACTGAAGATGCTGATGAAGCAAAACCTTTGGCCGAAATGGTCCAATCTGTCAATGAAAAACGACAACAGATCGTTTCTAAAATTGTTCGTGAAGCTGAAGAGATGACACGGGCGAGTCAAGTTGACAATGTGATTGTTGTGGCCAAGGAAGGTTGGAATGAAGGTGTACTTGGCATTGTTGCTTCTAGACTCGTTAGAAAATATGACCGACCAGCGATCGTCTTAACAATCAAAAGCGATCAAGGGGTCGCTAAAGGGTCGGCAAGAAGTATTACACCATTTAATTTATTTGAAAATTGTATGCGAATTAAGGATTTATTCACCCAATTTGGTGGGCACGCCCAGGCAGCAGGCATGACGTTACCACTTGAAAATGTAGACGATCTGCGTGTACAACTGAATAAGCAGATTAATGATGAATTAACTGAAGATGATTTTAAACAAGTCATTGAGATAAGTGATGATATTGAAGTATCTGACATTAATGAACAATTGATTTCAGAGATCAACCAATTGGCACCATTTGGAATGGGCAATCCAAAACCGATATTTTGTCTTACCGCACATCCAACAGATGTGAGGCAGATAGGCAGTTTGAAAAATCATTTAAAATTGCAGTTTAAGGAAAATGATGTGGTTGTTGAGGGCATTGGTTTTTCATTAGGCGAAGCATATGCGCATCTATCGCCATATGACGAAATGCGTATTGTTGGAGAACTAGGGATCAATGAATGGAATGGTATCAGAAAACCACAAATAATTATTCAAGATCTATGTGTTGATGCGTGGCAATTATTTGATCACCGTGGCAAGAAAGAAACAAACATCTCCACATATTTAAAAACATCTAACGGGTCCCTAATTATTTCAGAAAAAGAATTAAATCTGCCTGAAGATGAGTTTGCACATGTGGTACAAATGAATTATTCGCAAGACATCGATCGTTTAAATCCTGTAGATTCTTTGTTCCTATATGATCTACCACCAACATTATCTGTGTTAGAGGATATGATTCGAAAAACACAACCGGCCAATGTACATCTTCTATTTCAATTAGAAGATAGTAAGTATTTACAACCGATTCCAACAAGAGCTGACTTTAAATGGTTTTATAGTTTTGCCTATCAACATCAATCAGTAGATTTAAAAAAAGCCATACCATATGTCATGCGCACAAAGAAGTGGACAAAAGATTTTATTATATTTATGGCAAAAGTGTTTTTAGAATTAAAATTTGTTAGAATAGAGAGTAGTATCATGACAATGGAACAGAATCCAGAAAAAAGAGAAATACAATCATCACAATTGTATCAAACATTACAACTCGAAGTTGAAATTGAAAAAGCACTATATTATTCGAATTATCAGCAATTAAAGACATGGTTTTCGAAACTAATGACACGTAAAGCGTCCGCCGAGGAGGAAGTTGTTCATGGATTATAAAAAATATATTAAAATCGTTGAAAATTGGCCTAAAGAAGGCATCGAATTTAAAGATATTACCCCATTAATGGATCATGGTGAAGCGTTTAAATCTGCGGTTGATGAAGTCGTAGAATATGCCAAAGGGAAATCAGTTGATGTCATTGTTGGCCCTGAAGCAAGAGGATTCATTATTGGTTGTCCAGTGTCCTATGCACTAGGAATTGGATTTATACCTGTGCGAAAAGAAGGTAAGTTGCCACGTGAGGTTATTAAAGTTGACTATGGTTTAGAATATGGTGAGAATGTGTTAACCATACATAAAGACTCAGTTAAACCTGGTCAAAGAGTACTTATTACCGATGACTTACTTGCAACAGGTGGTACAATAGAAGCAACGATAAAACTAGTTGAAGAACTTGGCGGTATTGTTGTTGGTTGCGCATTCTTTATTGAGTTATCATATTTAAAAGGTATGGAAAAACTTAAAGAATATGACGTTCTAACATTAATGACGTATTAAAAAAGTGTGATAACATATATGGTCTGACAATGCATTCTACTGTCAGACCTATTCTTATATAGTAGACAAACTTCAGTCGAGATTGACACAAATAGATTAAACAAAAGGTGATTGTATGTCAAAAGGCGATATTATAACGATTAATGATGTAATTGATAGGGCAAGTAAATATTTGGCAGAAAAAGATGTCACTTTTATTCGTCGTGCATACAATTTCGCAAAAGATGCACATGCCAATCAATTTCGAAAATCTGGTGAACCGTATATTATTCATCCTGTCCAAGTGGCAAGTATTCTTGTCGACTTACAAATGGATCCTGAGACCATCGCGGGCGGATTTTTACATGATGTTATCGAGGACACAGAAATTACATTTGAAGAAATCGAAACAGCCTTCACACGGGAAGTTGCTGTGCTCGTGGATGGTGTTACCAAACTGGGTAAAATTAAATATATATCAAAAGAAGCTTTGCAAGCCGAAAACCACCGGAAAATGTTCGTAGCTATGGCACGGGATATTCGTGTTATTTTAATTAAATTGGCTGATCGCTTACATAATATGCGAACATTAAAATATTTAAAACCAGAAAAACAACGGAAAATATCGAATGAAACGTTAGAGATTTTTGCCCCGTTAGCACATCGGCTCGGTATATCAGCTATTAAATGGGAGTTAGAAGATACAGCACTGCGCTACTTAAACCCACAGCAATATTATCGAATTGTGGAAATGATGAAACAAAAGCGGGCGCAACGCGAGTCATATATTGAAGACGTCATGGAAAAAGTTACAGAGCAACTAGAAGAGGTCAATATTACATCCGAAATATCTGGCCGACCGAAGCATTTATACAGTATTTACCGTAAAATGGTAAAACAGGATAAACAATTTAATGAAATTTATGATTTGTTAGCTGTGCGTATTATCGTTAATAGTATCAAGGACTGTTATGCTGTTCTAGGTATTATTCATACGTGTTGGAAACCAATGCCTGGTCGGTTTAAAGATTATATTGCCATGCCAAAACCAAACCTTTACCAATCATTGCACACGACTGTGATTGGACCTAAGGGTGATCCTTTAGAAGTACAAATTCGAACGAAAGAAATGCATGAAATTGCTGAGTACGGGATTGCGGCACATTGGGCCTATAAAGAAGGCAAACATGTAAAAAAAGATGATCAATCATTTGAAGAGAAATTGTCATGGTTTAGAGAAATATTAGAATGGCAAAATGACACACCTGACGCAGAAGAGTTTATGGAATCACTCAAAGTAGATTTATTTTCAGATATGGTTTATGTGTTTACGCCTAAAGGAGATGTTATTGAACTTCCGTCGGGTTCAATACCGCTTGACTTTGCTTATCGAATTCATACGGAAATTGGCAATCAAACAATTGGTGCGCGTGTCAATGGTAAGATGGAGCCATTAGACTATAACTTGAAAAATGGGGATATTGTTGAAGTGATGACATCCAAACATTCGTATGGGCCATCACAGGACTGGTTAAATATTACCCAGACATCGCAAGCCAAGAACAAAATTAAACAATTTTTTAAGAAGCAACAAAAAGAAGAGAACATTATTAAAGGTAAAGAGCTTGTAGAAAAAGAAATACAGTCATTTGATATTAAACCCGAAGAGGCGTTAACAGATGAAAATATCAAACGGGTGTTGGATAAATTTAACTTTTTAAGTGTTGATGATATGTACGCTGCAGTGGGTTATCAAGGTATAACGGCAGCCTCGGTTGCGACCCGATTAACGGAGAATATTCGTCGAAATAAACAAAAGGAACAAGCCTTATCTGAAACGTTGGAAAAGCTGACAAGCGATGTAAAGGATCGAACGAAAGACGTGAAAAAACGCGATTCAGCAGGGGTTAAAGTTCAAGGCATTGATAATTTACTCGTTAGATTATCAAAATGTTGCAACCCCGTCCCAGGAGATGATATTGTCGGATACATTACAAAGGGTCGTGGTGTATCTGTTCATCGGTCTGATTGTCCAAACATTCAAACGGAAGAAGCAAGTCAGCGATTTTTACCTGTTGAATGGGAAGAAGCCCAGCCAAACACGAAACAGTATCAATTAGATTTAGAAATTTCTGGGTTTGATCGCCAAGGGTTGTTAAATGATATTTTACAGGCAGTAAACGAAATGAAAACAAATATCACCCATGTGAATGGACGGTCGGATCGTAATAAAATGGCCATCGTTAATATTACAATCCTGATTTATAACACAGAACATCTACAACGTATCGTTGATCGTATTAAGCAAATTAAAGATGTTTATACAGTCACAAGAACATTGCATTAATAATGGTTCAAAGAGATTATAACGGATTGATTGAACCGTTTTTAAGAGAAAATAGAATTAAAGGTGATAAGAATTGAAGATTGTTATTCAAAGAGCACACAATGCCCACGTTTCAGTCGGTGGAAAAACGATTGGCAAGATTGATCAAGGACTCGTTTTGTTAGTTGGTGTAACACATGATGACGAAACGACTGATATCAATTATTTAGCTCAAAAAATTGTTAACTTACGTATTTTTGAAGATGAAGATGGAAAAATGAATAAATCCTTAAAAGACGTTTCAGGAAGTATTTTATCCATATCACAATTTACATTGTATGGAGAGACTAAAAAGGGGAGACGGCCAAACTTTATGAAAGCGGCGCGTCCGGATAAAGCTGAAAAGCTGTATCATGAATTTAACGAAACCATCCGGAAAATGGGTGTCCATGTTGAGACGGGTGTGTTCGGTGAAATGATGGATGTGAGCTTTACAAATGTAGGGCCTGTGACACTTATTTTGGACAGCAAGGACTAAAATATAAAAAAACATGAGATAGCCAGCATTTGCTATCTCATGTTTTTTATAAGGCCGTTGATAATACCAGTCACTAATTTATTTTGATAGCTGCTTGTAAGTAGCAACTGCTCTGTTTCTTCATTTGAAATAAAGCCTAACTCTAATAACAATGAAGGAACTGAAGTTTGTCTGAGTACTTGATAATTTCCAAAAGCAATATCGCGATCATCCGCTTCAGAACTAATAATAAGTTCTTCTTGAATATCTTGTGCCAATGTTTTATCTTGATCCGCATAATAGTATGTATTAATACCAGTTACAGATGTTGAATCTGGAAAGCTATTATAATGGATACTAATAAAAGCATCTGCTTGATGTAAATTCGCTAGACTTGCACGTCCACTTAAATATATATATTGATTCATTGGTCGGGTCAATATGACATTGGCACCGAGTCTTGACAGTTCCTTCTCTAGCTCCCTAGCCGTCCGATCTGTGATGTCCTTTTCATATTCCCCATTAACACTTATCGCACCAACATCATGACCACCATGGCCTGCATCGACGACGATTGTTTTATCCCGTAGTATATGGCTAGAATTTTGTGTGCTTTTATCAATCAAACCTTTATAAATATATGCTTTGTCATCTTTATACATGATTTCATACCACTGACCAGATTGTGAGCGGACTTCGAATGTTTCGTCTTTGTTAACGAAGGCAATAATATCATGATCTGTTGAAGGTCCACCACGTAAATGTGTCTGGTCTGTTGTAATTGTAATCGAAGATGGTAGTTCTTCAGTTGTTTCATCTGCATCAGAATTAGTTGGGTCTGTATCTTTAATGGTTGCATATTCATTGAAGATCCAACCCGATTCATTATCCACTTCTATTTCGATCCAATCATCTTCGACTTGAATGATTGGGTATACGTCATCTTCATGGACTTGTGTGATGGTATCGTACGCTGTTCCAGGTTTTGTTCGTACATTTAAGTTATCAGCCTTAATGATGACCTCATCTGCCACAATGACGATGTCGGTAGCAAGTGATAAGCATAAAATACTGAACAGGACCAAAATCGTCTTTTTGACAGGCACTATTGCTCCCTCCAATGTATATCCTAAATTGTATGATGGACATGTATTCTAAAATTATAATAAAAAAATGTATTTTAGGCAAAAGTAATGGGACGTTTATTAATGTGGGTTGATTTATGTGAAAATTTGTTAGATTAATCTAAATAGGAATGTCTAGCAATAGCTTATACTCATACTTGACTTTATGAGATAGACACATTAAGATAATAATCATTCAGATCATAATAAAATATTAAATAAAAGGCTGTTGAAGGAACAAGTAATTGGAATGCGGTTGTAAAGAAAGAAAATGCCATAGGCTGAGAGCATTTTTACAAACTGGTCTAGTGAAAGACATTCTTGAGGATCTGTATCGAATAACAGTAGATATAGACGTTTTGCAGGCGTTAACTGTGTAAGTGGATGTAAAAACATCAACTAGGGTGGCAACGCGGGTAACTCTCGTCCCTTTATATTGTTATAGGGATTGGAGTTTTTTTGTATTTAATTTTAATTATTGGGAGGTCATACAATGAGTTTAAAAGCCGTACGTGGAACGGAAGATATTTTGCCAGACAAAGTTAAAAAGTGGCAATATGTAGAAGATAAAATCAAACAAATTTGTGATCGTTATCACTTTAAAGAAATTAGAACGCCAGTATTTGAGCATACAGAAGTATTTCAACGGGGTGTTGGCGAAACGACTGATATTGTTCAAAAAGAAATGTATACTTTTCCAGATAGAGGTGGCAGAAGCCTTACTTTAAGACCAGAAGGAACAGCAAGCGTTGTTCGTGCATTTGTGCAAAATAAAATGTATGGCTCACCAATTCAACCTGTTAAACTGTTTTATTTTATGCAGTTGTTTCGTTATGAACGACCACAACAAGGCAGAATGCGACAATTGCACCAGTTTGGTGTAGAAGTATTAGGCAGTGCAGACCCAGCTGTTGATGCAGAAGTGGTAGATCTGGCGATGACTGTGTACAAGGAATTGGGTTTAAAATCTTTAAAACTCGTTATTAATAGCCTTGGAGACCAGGAAAGTCGATTAAATCATCGAGAAGCGCTTATTGATCACTTTTCGCCGCACATCCATGAATTATGCACAGATTGTCAAACACGATTATCACAAAATCCATTGCGCATTTTGGATTGTAAGAAAGATATGGATCATCCGGCAATGAAAACAGCGCCTTCTATTTTAGATTATCTAAATGATGACTCACAAGCTTATTTTGAGAAAGTAAAAATCTACCTAGATCAAATGGGCATACCTTATGTTGTTGATAAAAACTTAGTACGTGGTCTCGATTATTATAATCACACGGCTTTTGAAATTATGAGTGAAGCTGAAGGATTTGGTGCCATCACGACGCTGTTAGGCGGTGGACGCTATAATGGACTGACAGAAGAATTAGGTGGGCCTGATACACCAGGTATTGGCTTTGGCATGGGTATTGAACGTCTCTTAATGGCATTAGAAGCTGAACAAATTAACTTACCAATTGAAGAAACATTGGATTGCTTTTTTGTTGCTATTGGAGAGGAAGCAGAAATAGAAGCTGTTAGACTGATGCATCAATTGCGTCAAACTGGTATTAGTGTAGATAAAGATTATCAACAACGAAAAATTAAAGCCCAGTTCCGTGCAGCCGATCGATTACAAGCACGATATGTTCTTATTTTAGGTGACAGTGAGTTAGCTGACCAAATTGTTACAGTGAAATCTATGGCAGACGGAGAACAGTTAGAAATCCCAATTTCGGAACTCGTAAAACACATGCAAACAACGCTTCATGGAGGTAATTAATATGGTAAAACGGTCATTAGCTGGAACGCTGAGAGAAAAGCATATAGACGAAACAGTATTATTAAAAGGTTGGGTTGACAAGCGTAGAGATTTGGGTGGGCTTATTTTTGTTGATTTACGCGATAAGTCGGGTGCCATTCAAGTGGTATTTAACCCAGATTATTCTCAAGCGGCTCTAGAAATAGCTGAAACGATAAGAAGTGAATTTGTTATTGAAATAAAAGGCCAAGTTATAAAACGAGATGAGACAACGGTTAATGCAGCAATGAAAACTGGTACAATCGAGGTTTTAGCAACAGATATTTCCGTATTAAACAAAGCAAAAAACCCACCATTTCTTATTCAAGATGATAATGGCGTTTCCGAAGATTTACGGTTGAAATATCGTTATCTTGATCTTAGAAGACAGTCTTTACAAGAGACGATGAAACTACGCCATCAAACAACACAAGTCATCCGAAATTTTTTAAATGACGATGGTTATTTAGAAATGGAGACGCCTATTTTAACAAAAAGTACACCAGAAGGAGCGCGCGATTATTTGGTGCCAAGCCGTGTCCATCCAGGTGAATTTTATGCTTTACCACAGTCACCACAACTTTTTAAACAGTTGATCATGATGAGTGGTTTTGAAAAGTACTATCAAATTGCGCGTTGTTTCCGTGATGAGGATTTACGTGCAGACCGTCAGCCGGAATTCACGCAAATTGATATTGAAACATCGTTTATGTCAAGTGATGATATTATGAATATGGTTGAACACATGATGAAAAAGCTTTTAAAAGAAGTGAAACACGTTGATATTTCATTACCTTTCCAACGTATGCCTTATGATGAGGCAATGAGTCGTTATGGATCAGATAAACCTGATACACGCTTTCAAATGGAACTGATTCATGTGTCGGATATTGTGGAACAGTCAAGTTTCAAGGTTTTTAAAGGGGCCGTCGAAAAAGGTGGTAGCGTGTGTTTGCTCAATGTTAAAGGTGAGGCAAACAACTACTCAAGAAAAGATATTGATGCTTTGACAGAGTATGTTAAAATTTATGATGCAAAAGGGTTGGCTTGGCTTAAATTGACCGCTAATGACATGAGTGGTCCGATTGCGAAGTTTTTATCAGATGAAGAAAAACAAGCGATTGCCGAGCGTTCACAAGCGGAGGAAGGTGACTTATTACTTTTTGTAGCTGATCAAACACCTGTTGTTTATGATAGCTTAGGCGCATTACGACTCAAACTGGGTAAAGAATTAGATTTGATCGATGAAACAGTCTTTAACTTTCTATGGGTCACTGACTGGCCACTGCTAGAATATGATGCAGATGCTGACAGGTACGTGGCTGCACATCATCCATTCACATTACCGGCCATATCTGACTTTGATGAGCTTTCAACAAATCCTGGACATGTTCGTGCGAACGCTTATGATCTCGTCCTTAATGGGTATGAACTCGGTGGTGGATCATTGCGTATCTATAAGCGTGAACAGCAAGAAAAAATGTTTGAAGTATTAGGGTTTTCAGAAGAGCAAGCACATGAGCAATTCGGATTTTTACTAGAAGCACTTGAATACGGTGCACCACCTCATGGCGGTGTCGCATTAGGACTTGATCGAATCGTCATGCTGTTAGCTGGCAAGGAAAATTTACGTGATACAATATTATTCCCGAAAACAGCTTCTGCATCTGATTTACTAACAGAAGCACCTGATCACGTGAGCCATAATCAGCTGAAAGAACTTTCCTTGAAACTAGATATTGATAAAGCGTAACGTTTTTTTATCAAGTGAAAATTGCATTTAGTGGATTTTCCCTTCGTGTGGTTTCACTGATCGATAATCCGGTAAAAATGTAACGTAAACGCAACAAAATAAAATTGATATTTTTCCTTTCATGTGGTACGATGAATTTACAATAAAAGTTGAATCCTGATGTGTTCGTCTAACAAAATCGTTTTGACCGAACAATTACAAGATAGGGAGCTTGATCGTTTCTGAGCGGCGTGCATGCCCCACTACATCTTAGCCACAGAGCTAATGACTAGGGAAGCATAAAATTCAGAACAGAGCACCCACCTGCCGAGAGCGGGTTCAAAACTTGTTAATTAGACGGCACAATTGGGATTATTAAAAAATGAAAACTGACTCAATTGAGTCAGTTTTATTTTTAACTGAGAATATATAATAGATTTTTTTAGGTTGTTGAAAACGATCTAGAATAGAAATAGTTCTGTCTAGCACAGGGCGCTCAGTTAGCGACTAATTGATACGTCGTTAACGAGCGCCCTGTGCTTTTGTTCTGGCATAGGAAATTATAAAATTGAGACATTGTTGATAACATCTCACATGAAGGATATCCACGTCCGGCTCCAGCGCCCAACGACTATCAAACTTCACACATCTCCAATTGATAAGTCAACATCGGTTCGTACCTCACCGTGTTTCCTTTATCTCATTGCGACGTGCTCCAGTTTGTACGTCGCTGAACGGGCGCTTCCGCCTTTGTTCATTGATTGAAGTTCTGAACAATTTGTTCTAAGTTCCCATTTTTATCCATTTTAAAAGAAGGGGATTTTAATGAACCCTGATCATCTAACACGGTCATTTTACGTGCCCGTTCCATAATTTGAATAAACGCCTGATAATCTTCTTGAACTGTTTGGAGATGCTGTTCTGTTTTCTCAAGTTTACGCTCGAGCTCTTGGATGTGTTCATGTAGCAATTTATTTTCTTTCCGCGTTTGCTCTAAACTGAATGTAGAATGATTTGAACTTTGTACGTTCTTTTCAATATCTTTTAAAAAATGAATGACATGTTCCATTGTCATCGTCTCGTTTTTTGATTGGAACGGCTGTGGATCACTCTCATATTCATCCTGCATAACGGTTAATGGTTTCGTTGGGCGTGATGAACGGGATTCTTCCGCCCGCTTTTTTTCTTTCCGCTGTCTTTTGGCTAGTTCCATAGCTTGATCATATTTTTTCCTTACTTCTGCGTTCCAACGAAATCCACAGGCGGCAGAGGTTCGGTTCAACTCATCTCCAACCTCTTCAAAAGCATTTAATTGTGTACTGCCTTCTCTAACATGTCTTAAAACAGTTTCAGCTAACAGTAAATCATCTTCACTCGACCATGCATCTTGTCTTACTTTAGCCATATTTGCTTCAACTCCTTTTTCAATAACAACAGCCATTTGTTTAATAGATTTTTAACCAGCGGTGAGCATCTATCAACATAGTAGTAGAAAGTAAGTATGTGTTTCTGCATATTCACTACTTATTATGACCTATGAAAAAGGGAATTATACATTTTTTGTTGTAGATTAACAGTTCGTAAAACCTACACCTCTAAAACTTAAGTTTTTAGAGTATTTAAATTGCCATAAGATCGAATGAAGTTTGATTTTACTGTTGTTTTTTATCTTGTTGGATTTTCTTATAAACTTGGCCGAGGGCTTGTTCGAATTTACCTGAATTTTTTGGTTCATAATATGTTTTATGTTTGAGTGCATCAGGTAAATATTGCTGGTCAATCCAGCTGTTTTTGTAATGATGAGGATATTTATAGTCGATGCCGTGCCCGAGATCTTTTGCCCCTTGGTAATGTGTATCTTTAAGATGGGATGGAACTGTACCAGTTTTTCCTGAGCGAATATCTGCAAGTGCATTGTCCAATGCCTTATATGCTGTGTTAGATTTTGGAGATAATGCCAGTTCGACAATAGATACAGCAAGTGGTATCCGCGCTTCTGGGAACCCTATCCTTTCCGCAGCTTCAACAGCTGCAATCGCACGTGGACCAGCTTGAGGGTTTGCCAGGCCAATATCTTCATAAGCAATAACAATCATTCGGCGTGCAATACTATCAAGGTCCCCAGCTTCAATTAATCTGCCTAAATAGTGTAATGCCGCATTAACGTCACTACCCCGAATAGATTTTTGAAAAGCGGATAAGACATCATAATGTGCATCGCCATCTTTATCGTGAGAAAAACTTTTCTTTTGCATACATTCTTCAGCAACTGATAGTGTAATGTGTTTAATATGATCTTGATCTTCTGGTGTTGATGAGACGGCTAATTCAAGTCCATTTAAAGCTGCGCGCATATCGCCATTAGCACTCTGTGAGAAATGGTCTAATGCCTCATTTGTAACAGAAACGTCGAGTTTACCAAAGCCATTTTTCTTATCAGTGAGTGCTCGTTTAACAGCCATTTTAATATTTGACACTGTTAATGGATGCAATTCAAATAAATGACATCGACTACGAATAGCAGGATTAATGGAATGATATGGATTACTTGTTGTACAGCCAATTAATGTGATCAAATTACTTTCTAAATGAGGTAATAGAAAATCCTGTTTTGGTTTATCTAAGCGATGTACCTCATCAAGTACAAGCACGATATGACCAGACATTTTTGCTTCCTCAACAACAATTTCCATGTCCTTTTTTTTATCCGCAACTGCATTGAGCATCCGTATCGGCATGCTTAAACTCTCTGCAATTGCAACAGCCATTGATGTTTTACCAGTACCAGGTGGACCGAACAAAATCATGGACGCCAAACGTTCGGCAGTCACCATACGTTGAATGATTTTTCCGTCACCCACGAGATGTTCTTGACCGATAATGTCATTAATATTTGAGGGCCGCATCCGTAAAGCTAGTGGTGTTTGTTTCATATTCAAATCTTCCTTTATCTATTTTAATGTATGAAGTCTGTCAAAGTATGTTATCATCTTCCTTAGCGTAATAGCCGTACAGATAAAATGCAAGAGGGATATTATTCATGCTATAATAACAAGTATTCAATTAGAAAATGTTTGAAATATAATTAATGTATAGATGTTTATTTAAATAGAGGTGTAATGAATGAAAATATCAACAAAAGGCAGATATGGATTAACCATTATGATTGAATTGGCAAGGAAATATGGCAGTGGACCAATGTCACTAAAATTAATTGCTGAGCAAAATGATTTATCAGTACATTATTTAGAACAGCTTGCGTCACCATTGAGAAATGCTGGCCTTATTCAAAGTATTAGAGGAGCCTATGGCGGTTATAAATTGGCGAAAAAGCCAAGCGCCATTACTGCAGGAGATATCATTCGTGTATTGGAAGGCCCGATTATATTAGTTGAAGGTATTGAAAATGAAGAACCAGCTAAACAATCTTTATGGATTCGCATGACAGATGCCGTGAAAGATGTTTTACAGACAACAACATTACAAGATCTCATAACACATGAAGATGAAAAACCAACTGAACAGACGATGTTTTATATTTAATCTATTACGTGAAAGGGAAGGTCATTATGGAAGCTATTTATCTGGATCATGCAGCAACAACCCCGATTCATCCAGAAGTTGTTAAAACAATGTATCCAGCATATCATGACATATTCGGAAATCCTTCAAGTATACACGCATTTGGCAGAAAGGCTCGACACCAGTTAGATGAATCACGAGCCATTGTTGCCCAAAGTCTTGGTGCACATGAACGCGAAATTATATTTACTAGTGGTGGTACGGAGGCTGATAATTTAGCGCTCATTGGGCTTGCTTTTGCACAAGCTTCTAAGGGTAAACATATCATTACAACCGTACAAGAACACCAAGCAGTACTACAATCGGCAAATTATCTTGAGACAATGGGGTTTGACGTCACATATCTATCCGTTGACGCTTCTGGCTCTGTTGCAATTGAGGATATTCGTAATGCCTTAAGGGATGACACCATTATTGTTTCTGTTATGTATGCCAACAATGAAACAGGTATTCTCCAGCCAATAGAAGCGATTGGACAATTGTTAAAGGATCATCAGGCTTATTTTCATACAGATGCTGTACAAGCGTATGGTCTGATTGAGATAAATGTTAAACAGTTGGGTATTGATCTTTTAACTGTTTCGTCTCATAAAATCAATGGACCTAAAGGTGTCGGTGCATTATATGTAGCGGATCATATTAATATAAAAACCTTACAGCATGGTGGCAATCAAGAAAAACAGAAGCGTCCAGGCACAGAAAATTTGATTGGTATTATTGGATTTAGTAGAGCTGTTGAAATCATGCAACATGAACGCAAAACACGACAAACAACATATCAGCAATATAAAAAAACTTTTATAGATCGGTTAAACGATCATCATATCACATTCACATTAAACGGAAATCAAGAACTAGCGATTGATTCGATTGTGAATATCAGTTTTCCGGGAACACAAGTCGAAACATTGCTTATGAATATTGATTTAGCACATATTGCAGCTTCTAGTGGCAGTGCATGTACGGCAGGTTCATTAGAGCCATCATATGTACTATCAGAAATGTTTGGTCAACATGATGAAACATCTTTAAATTCTATTCGATTTAGTTTTGGAATGGGCCTGTCCATAGATATTGTAGAAGAAGCAGCAGATCGAATTGCCCAGATTATTAAACGACTAACGAGATAAAGGAGTGATGCAAGATGCAAAATAATAATGCTAATACGCGGGTTGTTGTTGGCATGAGTGGTGGTGTAGACTCTTCAGTAACTGCCCTTTTATTAAAAGAGCAAGGTTATGACGTTGTTGGTATTTTTATGAAAAACTGGGACGACACAGATGAAAATGGCGTCTGCACGGCTACCGAAGATTATGATGACGTCATACGTGTTTGTAACCAATTAAATATACCTTACTATGCGGTTAACTTTGAACAAGAATATTGGGACCGGGTCTTCACATATTTTTTGGATGAATATAAAGTCGGTCGTACACCGAATCCCGACGTTATGTGTAATAAGG
>Ga0209487_1001650_pt1 | contig 18676 bp, 20 predicted proteins | sample Poulit2012_FD_187524 | JGI IMG/M metagenome (GOLD analysis project Ga0209487, IMG submission 187524) | Agricultural soil microbial communities from Georgia to study Nitrogen management - Poultry litter 2012 (SPAdes) (version 2) | ecosystem: Environmental > Terrestrial > Soil > Agricultural land...
TCGTATGTGATTGATACTTTTATATAATACTATTGATTGTCCTAACATCCCACCAGAAAATCCGATTTAAACACCAGTTGTTTTTAAACTATTAAGAAAGTAATTCCACTATATATTCCGAAGACCCCTAAAATTAGTAGCTGAAATGCTTAAATCATTACTTCCAGATGAACCTTCTGAAGAATCAGTATCATTATTACTATCTCCACAAGCAGCAAGTATAACCATTAAACTTAGTAAAAGTGTTGCTAATAAACTTTTTCTAACATTAATATAATAACTACTTGCAAAAAAGTTGTAGATGAATCTCATAGAGGGGGTGAAATTATGGGTAATTGGCTATCAATTGCTGAATTAAGTGAAAATTTAGACATATCCGAAACAAGAATACATGAATATTTAAATAATTTTGAAGAATATTTCCGTTGGGAAGAAATAGAAGAAGAAAAGAAATACGATCCTGATTCTATCAAGATTTTACAAAGAATAGTCATGCTTGATAAGACAGATTTTAAAACGATAGAAATCAAAGAAATTTTAGCTAAAGAGTTTGTTTACCAAGATAATGATAGTGAAGATGAATTCACTATTAATCCTCTTGTATCTGATGCATCAGATGATTTAGACGGAACAATTGAACCGTCTTTTAAGGGAACGTTTTTTTCCACGATTGTCTTTGTTGGCGGTGGAATTCTCTTTTTTTGGGTATTATTATTTTTATTCTTCACATCAAGATTATTAGGGGGGTAGTAATATGAAAATGCATCGTTTTGAAAAAACTTGGCTTACCTTAGCTGTTGGGTTTCTTATTTTATCGATATCATTTAGTGCTTATCAAACTTTTGGACTTGGTCTTGGAACAGCAAGCGGAACAGACACAATTGATCCAGAGAAAGTAGATGAAACGGCACCGTTCGATAATCCTGGAGTATTTGAAATTGGTGAAAATGAATATGAAGTTGTTATGACTTTAGAGATTTTTAGTTTTAATCCTGACGAGATAGAAATACCTGTAGGATCTACGGTACATTTTACAATGACTTCAAAGGATGTTTTGCATGGATTCCAAGTTGTTGGAACAAATCTTAATGCAATGGTCACGCCTGGACATATTCAAAGAGCAAAACAAACATTTAATAAGCCAGGTGAATATTTAGTCTTATGTAATGAATATTGTGGTGCAGGGCACGATATGATGAGTACAACAATTACGGTTAAATAAGGGGGAATATAATGGAATCATCAAAAAAAAGATTCAATGAAAAAGCAAATAGAGCATTAGGTGTAAATACTGAAGACGCTAAACTCACATTAACTTATTTTTCACTTGCATTTATTGTATTGTTCATTGGCGGATTTTTAGGATTCTTTCAAGGTCTTAACCGGGCTGGACTTATGGAATTACCTGCTTGGTTTAATTACTATGAAGTATTGACAGCACATGGCTTTCTTTTAGTCGTTGTATTTACTGCACTGTTTTTAGTCGGGTATTTATATTCTGCACTTTCCCATACACTAGGAGGACTGTTGCCGAAGGTTAGAAAAATGGGTTGGATTGCATTTGGACTCATGGTCATTGGTACTGTATTCGTTGTAACAACAGTTGTCATGGGTGATTCAACGGTTCTGTATACTTTTTATCCACCAATGCAAGCATCACCATGGTTTTATATTGGCCTAGTAATTCTTGTTCTAGGTATATGGACCTCTGCATTTGGCGCTTTTATAAATATAGCTAATTGGAGAAAAAGAAATCCTGGAAAGCATATCCCATTACTTGCATTCTTTGCACTAGGGATATTTGTATTATTATTCTTTGGAACAATCGGTGTAACCGCTGAAGTTCTAATGCTTATCCCTTGGGCTTTTGGATGGACAGAAACGGTTAATGTTATGCTTAGCCGGACATTATTCTGGAGCTTTGGGCACACATTAGTAAATGTTTGGTATTTAACGGCAATTTCTGCGTGGTATGTAAGTTTTCCAAGAATTATTGGTGGGAAATTATTTAGTGATACATTAACACGTGTTGTTATTATTTTATTAGTTATTTTAAACATTCCTGGTGGGTTTCACCATCAAATCGTTGACCCAGGATTGACAGAAGGATTGAAATTAGCGCATGTATTTATGAGTATGACAATTGCCTTTCCATCTTTAATGACGGCATTTGCAATGTTTGCCGTTTTTGAACATACGGGAAGAAAAAAGGGTTCAAAAGGATTGCTAGGATGGGTTACAAAATTGCCATGGAAAGATGTTCGGTTCTTAGCACCTATGTTAGCAATGATTGCATTTATTCCAGCTGGGGCAGGAGGAATTGCTCAAAACGCGAACCAATTAAACCAAGTTGTTCATAACACGTTATGGGTATCGGGTCACTTCCATTTAACTGTAGGGACCTCTGTTGTATTGACCTTCTTTGGAATAACATATTGGTTAATACCGTATTTATCAAAACGTGTGCTTACACCTTTTATGAATAAATTAGGAATTATCCAAACGATTATTTGGACAGTTGGTATGCTATTTATGGCAGGCGGCATGCACTGGGTTGGCTTGTATGGTGCACCACGACGAACTTCTTATACAACATATGGAGACAGCGCAACAGCGCTAAGCTGGGAACCGTATATGATGTTGTTGGCGATAGGTGGAACTTTATTAATTATAGGTGTAATACTTATGGTTTATATCATTTACCATCTCATGTTTCTGGCGCCTAAAGGGAAAACAGAATTTCCTATTGGAGAACCAGAGGTTGATGAAGCTCCAACACCAAAATGGACCGAACGTTGGGGATTATGGATTGTGTTAATGCTTATAGTTGTTTCTATCGGATATCTTATTCCATTAGCCGACCTTATCATAAATTCACCACCTGGATCACCGCCATTTAAGACATGGTAAGTGTCCCATAAGCTTGAATATTGAGGAAAATATATAATGAGAGAACTTATTTAACATCTCATTCGATGGAAAATCAAAGAAAAAAGAATTTGAGAAAGATGACCGAGACATCGTCATAATTAACTTCAATCCACAATCAGGGAAGGAAACAGTGGATAACAGGTATGCGGTTGTTCTTTCTTAAATCTTTTTAATGCAAATACAGAATTCGTTTCATTATGCCCTATAATTAATACAAAAGAGCCTTTTGTTTTGAATTGGTTATTCCTAAAAGTAAGATTAAATTCGAAAAAGACAAGCGTTATTTCTATTTAACAGGTGTTATATTAACATATCAATTAAAAAACTTAGATCCAAATGCTTACCAATTAAAAATTGTAGGAACAATGCCAGATGAAATAATGGATGACTTTTTAAATTATTTTATTACAAACTTATCTTACAATTAATTAAATGAAGGGGTTTTTTTATGTTAGTTCGTTACAAAAATGATCATGAAAAAGTTGCCATGGGATTGCTGTCCTTTATGCCGAATGAAAAGGATGTCAAGCACTTACAACACACAATGCAGGCATATAACACTAATCCTAACTGGCATTTATATTTATGGAGAGAAGACGAAAAAAACATTGGAGCCATTGGCTTAAGAATTGAGGATAATTTCGAAATGGTTGTTCAACATATTTCAGTTGATCCGTCTTGTCGTAACATGGGCGTTGGGAGAAAGATGGTTGATGAAATCTGGCTGATATATGGGAGCCAATATAATATTGTAAGCGATGATTTAACACAGCTTTTTTTAAAAAAATGTATTTCTTTAGATAAAATGGATCATGATAATAACTAAAAGACGATTGTTTCGAGAGGTTTATAGTTTATCAGTAAAGAACTTAGGGCATAGCTAGCTAAACAATTCTATTAATATTGAAATGAAGATTTCAAATGTTAATTAACACTTTGAAACATTGATTTCACAAAAAATATTCGTTTTATTAAACCTTCAAAAACAACAAGACATATCAAAAAATCACGCTTCTTTAAAAAAGAAGTGTGATTTTTTAATCAACGTCATATATTATATTATTAATTAAGTGATTTAGTCTATTTACTTTTGTTTTTTAATTAAAAGTTTTTGCACCAATATAACGGCTTTGCCAATAATCATAACTCATTGTTGTCACTTCTACACCTGTATTTGAAGTTCCAGCGTGAACCATTTGGTTATCTCCTAGATAAATGCCACTATGACTGACGCCATTTTTATACGTGTTTTCGAAAAATACAACATCACCAACATTTGGACTATCTACATGCGTCCCATTATTTGCCCACATACTCGCGTGTGTTCTATCTAAAGACACACCCGCTTTATCAAAGACATAATTAATAAAACCACTGCTGTCAAATCCTGCTGGTGTTGTTCCACCTGGTGTATACGGCTTTCCGACTACACTATTAGCAATTGAAACAATATCTGTTTGATTGGATTGATTAACTGTTTCCTCAGCTTGATCGTTTGAGCCTTGAGACGTTGCTACGTCTTCGATTTCAACTTCAGGATTAGAATCAGTCGTCGTAGTTGATAAGACTTTGTTAGTTGCTGGTCCGACAATACCATCTACGGAAAGACCATGATTAGATTGAACATTTTTTACTGCTCCTTCTGTTTCTATGCCGAATGTTCCATCTGGGTTCGCTGTTTGTCCTTTAGCTTGTAAAGTCTTTTGTAATTCTTTAACAGCTTGTCCACTGTCACCTTTTGTTAGGTTACTGTTACTTACTGGCGCTGATTTAGATTGCACGGGTTGCTTTTGTTCTGTGACTGAAGTATCATTTGTAATTGGTTCTGAACCTGGTCCTCCATTAGCTGAAGCACCACCTGCTAGCATTGAAGAAAAGACGAACGCCGTTGCGAGTGTTGTTGAAACAAAATACTTCCTTACTGAATATTTATTGTCAATCATTGGTTACTCTCTCCTTTTTATTCTTTACCAAATGACTTTAACACATTAAAGTCGATTATAAGATTACAACACAACTAAAATTTGAATACAAAGTATTACGAAATGTTACAAGCTATCCTTATTAAATGATATGTTCTCAATAAAGTAGACAGTAGAAAAAATTCTTCACTACTATATCGAAGGTATTCTTGATGTTTTCTTTATATCACTGAATATCTCATCCTATATTTACGGCAAAGCTTAGTATTTGAGTAGGTGACATTAAGATCTTAAAATTCTCCAATTCAGACTGCAATATTGAAACGATTACCATCAAATAAAAAGCAAAAGTTGATATAAATTACCCTATCTCACAAGATGTAAGTTGGCTCTCGTAGATTATTTATAAAACGCCCGACCGTCTAATAATGTTCCGTTTTTGTTTGCTCGTATGAATGTTACTTTTAAATAATTTGGCTGGTAATTCCATTCCACGTAGAAAAAAAGCATGGTTTTTATAGACATCTTACTTAAGTGATAGTTCCTTCAGGATTGATGTGACCGCCCAGTTCATTAGTTAGATTGAATTTCAACTTCATGTCCCTCTAAACGCTCCAATGTTAACGAAACTATCAACGTGTCATTAATAACTTCATCAGAAGTAATAAAAAGAGAGTAGGGAATTTGTTTAATTTTTATTCTTTAAGGCTACATAAACAGTCTTTTTAATTATTTCGTTATTTTTAATTATGTAATGGAATAGGTTATCCACACTTTTTTAATAATCACTTTTTAGGTTAAGCTCATTCTTTTGTTTTCTTGTACATTCAATTGCAAATGTTTTATATTGTGGTAAATACAGTTTGAGACATAAAAGTCAGAAAACAATATATTAAACAAATAGAAACTCAGGATCGTGTGATGCTTTTCGTGAAAAAAGTTTATTATATCTTTTGAATATGTGTGAAACTAGGTACCTCATCCTTAAAGTTAGACCAAAAATCTAACTTTAAAGATTTAGTACATTATTCAACAATCAATGTTGATTTCATTTCATCATGACCTTCACCACAAGGAACACTACAGTAAATTTCGTATTCTCCTGGTTCATCAGGAGTGAACGAAGCTTCACCGTCACCTTGGATATCCAAGTCGAATTCATCAATAGCTATTCCATGATTTCCTTCTTCATTTGTTAAATTAACTTTTACCTCTTCGCCAGATTGGACTGTGTATTCGTTCTCATCAAATTCAAAATTAGAAGCTGTAATGCTTAAATCGCTACCAGCAGAGGGGCTTTCTGTTTCTGAAGAATCATTATCTTCATCACTTCCATTATCACTGCTACCACAAGCTGCAAGAATGACTATCAAACTTAATAAAAATACTGTAAATAAACTTTTCTTCACAATTGTACCTCCCTTTTATAATTTAGTAGAGTTTTAAACAAAAAACTCTCTGTGCAGATTACATTACAAAACAGTTGTCCATTTTTTATGCAGAAGATGTGTCGAATAGATGAACACGAATATTATACTGTAACTGTATGTTAATTGTATTTATTCTACACGATATAGTGAGTTTGTGTGATTCTTGTTTATACAAAATTACGATTGAGGTGGCAGATATTACATTTATGCGAAGAGATTTAAATAGTGTGGCAGATGCAATTATTATAAGTAGAAGAACAATGCGTAATCCTAAAAAAAAATCTGTTTTTTGCCTTCTTTTTACAACACGGTTGGAATTCCCATTGTAACACTTGGTTTTTTAGCCCTTTGGATAGCAGGTACAGTAATAACGTTTAGTTCGATTTTTGAAGTAACAAACGCATGCATCTTCAGAAAGTGAACTTAAAAAAATAATTAAGGAAAGTAATGAAATAGTAAAGCCTTTGATCATTCTTAAAAAGATAATCAAGGGCTTTTTTAACAACTATTAGATAAAGCTACAAAAATTCTAAAAAATCTATTTATTATTTTTTACAATGCTGCGTCGAAACCATATTATCATAATGGCTAATATGAAAAGAAATACAGAAATTACCTGTGCCATACGTAGATTATCAGTAAGCATTAGGCTGTCAGTCCTTAATCCTTCTATAAAAAAGCGACCAGTAGAATACCAAACGACATAACTGAGAAATAATTCACCTTTTTTTAACTTTGAATTTCTAATAATTATTAAGATTACGAAACCTGCAACATTCCACAACGATTCATACAAAAAAGTAGGTTGAAAATATTGTCCATTTATATACATTTGAGTAATGATGAAATCAGGTACTTTCAATTTTTCTAAGAACATTCTTGATACTGGCCCGCCATGTGCTTCTTGGTTCATAAAATTTCCCCATCTTCCAATGGCTTGTGCTAAAAGAAGACTTGGAGCAACGATGTCAGCAAGGATCCAAAAAGAAAGATTCTTTTTCTTTGCGTAAATGATAGCCGCAACTGTCCCGCCAATTAAAGCACCATGAATGGCGATTCCACCTTCCCATATTTTAATGATATCTCCAAGGTTTTGTGAGTAATTATCCCATTGAAAGATGACATAATATAATCTTGCACTTAAAATAGCTATAGGAAAAGCCCATAGCATTAAATTTATAATCGTATCCTCGGGCATTTTATTTTTTTCTGCTTCTTTATTTGCAAACCATAATCCAATTAATGCTCCTGTCAAAATAATAAGTCCGTACCAGTAAATTGTAAAGGGGCCTAATTCTAACGCTATAGGGTTTAATGCTTTTGGCATACTCATATTTTACCTCCGTATATTATAGTTATTTTATTCTAATATAACTATAATGTATGGAGAATTTGTGCAAGACTACATTTGAAATATTTTAAGTACTTTATAAATTGACAAATTTGTGACCATTTAATGAATTTCGGATTGTTTTATCTAAGTTCTATAGTTTTTTAATGCCTTATATAATTTTATAGAATAGACAGTAAACTACGTAAAAAAATAAGTTTGTTATCTGCTTTGTAATTTATTCTCCATAAATTCTGCATACCTTTGCTTTAATATAATATTTAGTTCGATTAATACACAGGGAGGTATTTAAGTGAAGCAAAAATTATTAATTATGATTGGATTCGCTTTATTATTGATTGTAAGTGGATGTAGTAGTTTTGGTCAGATGAACTCGACTGATAATGACAAACAAACGCCAGATGAACATATGGATGATTCAGAAAATGAAAATGATTCTTCTAATGATCAAAAAGATATGGAAGAGCATGAACATGATATGCCTTTAGAGTCATCTACTGGGGAAAATGAACTTAACATTCCGTCGATATTAGAAAATGATAAAGAAACAAAAGAAGACGTATACTACACAATTGATGCACAACAAGGTCAAACAGAAATTTTTGATGATATTCAAACCAAAACATTAGGCTATAATTCATCCTTTTTAGGGCCGGTTGTTAAACTTAAGAAAGGACAAACGGCTCATGTGACATTAAAAAATAGCTTAGAAGAAGAAACAACTTTTCATTGGCATGGGCTTATTGTCGACGAAGAAGCTGATGGTGGACCACACACGGTTATTGAACCAGGAGAAGAAAAAGATATTACGTTTGATGTGCAACAAGAAAAGGCAACACTTTGGTTTCATCCCCATCCGGATGGAAAAACTGCCAAGCAAGTTTTCAATGGACTAGCCGGTTTATTATATATTGAAGATGAAAATGTAAAAGATACGTATGAATATGGAGAAAATGATTTTCCTTTAATTATTCAAGATCGCACATTTGATGATGAAAAGCAGTTGAATTATGAAGCTGTTAAAGACCCCGATGGAACAATGGGTGAAACATTACTTATCAATGGCACAGTAAATCCACGGTTAAATGTTAATCAAGAAAAAGTACGTTTGCGACTAGTAAATGGATCAAACATGAGAGATTACAAAATTAAACTAAGCAATGACGAAAAATTTGAACAAATTGCTTCAGATGGTGGTTTACTAAATGAACCGGTGGAATTAAAAGAATTAGAATTAACACCTTCTGAAAGAGCCGAAATAATTGTTGATTTTTCTCAGTTTGAAAAAGATGAAGATATCAAGCTAATGATGGATGATGAAACAATCTTACTCCCGTTTCAAGTTAACGAAAAGAAAAGCGAAAGTGAAAATGAAATCGAACTGCCAAAAGAATCAATAGAAATTAATGATGAAGAGATGGAAATGCCTGTGAGTAAAGAAGTCACATTAAGTGGCATGGATGAGGACGTTAAAATAAATGGAAAGCAATTTGATATGGACCGGATTGATTTTACACAAAACCAAGGTGAAACTGAGGTATGGGAAATATATAATGAACCAGATGATATGGGCGGTATGATTCATCCGTTCCACATTCATGGCACACAATTTAAAGTGATATCAATTAATGGAGAAAAACCACCAAAAAACTTACAAGGGTATAAAGATACGATTTCTGTAGATCCGGGAGATAAAGCAAAAGTTGCGGTAAAGTTTGAAGAAAAAGGTACGTATATGTTCCATTGTCATATTTTAGAACACGAAGATAACGGAATGATGGGACAAATAAAAGTAGAATAAAAAATACAATCAGAGTGATGGTTTAAATGAGATAGGGTATGCATACTCGAATGATGAGTATGGTCAAGGATTACAACTAATTATGTGTATGATTAGTTGTAAGCAAAAAATGGGGAGTGATTAATAATGATGCATGGTATGTTTGGATTCGGAGCAATTTGGATGATAATATTTTGGTTTGTTTTAATTGGGATGGGTTGATAACTTTGTCTCTTGTATCGTTAATACTATATACAGGATACTTTATGATAGGTGCAGACGAAGATGTGAGTAGAAATGAAGTTTCTACAGATGACCCATTAATAAGCAATAACCAAAACGAAAATGGAAATAAATTACCCATACCTCCTCTTTTAGAAAATAAAAATTCTGAAGAAGGCAAAGCCGAATTTGATTTAGAGGTACAAAGTGGGAAAACTGAATTCATAAAGGGCAAGGAAACCGATACTTTAGGATACAATGGAGATTATCTAGGTCCAATCATAAAGGTGAATAAGGGTGATGACGTCAAAGTTAATGTTAAAAATACTTTAGATGAACAAACGACAGTTCATTGGCATGGCTTAGAGGTTATAGGCGAAATGGATGGAGGCCCGCATCAAGTGATTAATTCCAACTCAACATGGAAACCACAATTCACGATAGATCAACCAGCCTCTACTCTTTGGTATCATCCTCACTTATTAGATAAAACAGGAGAACAAGTATACAAAGGTCTGGCAGGACTTTTTTATATAGAGGATGAAGTTTCAAGTAAATTAGATATACCAAAAGAACACGGAGTAGATGATATTCCTTTAGTAATTCAAGACAAAAGATTTACTGAAAACGGAGATGTTTCTTATAACCTAAACATGCGAGATCGAATGAATGGTCTTTTAGGTGATACGGCTGTAATAAATGGTGCAATCAGTCCTGAATTAGATGTGAAAAATGAAGTCATTCGACTAAGATTATTAAATGGCTCTAATGCTAGAGATTATAAATTCAATTTTAATGACAACAATGAATTTAATCAAATCGCATCAGATGGAGGTTTTTTAGAGGAAAGTGTTGCTATGAAAAATCTATCTTTAGCACCAGCAGAAAGAGCAGAAATATTATTGGATTTATCAGAATATAAATCAGGAGAGCAAGTGACACTTCGGGATTCTAATAATAATTTAATGACAATTAACGTAGTAGAAGAAAGTAGCACAAAGAAAAATATTCCTGAAAAACTTGTAGAAATAGAGGATTATAATCGGACTGATGCAGTTCGTTCGAGAGAATTTGTTATGAGTGGCATGGGACCAATGGTTAATATTAATGGTAAACAAATGGATATGAATCGTATTGATGAAAAAATAAATGTTGATGAATTGGAGGAATGGGTCATTTCTAATGAATCTTCTGGAGGTATGGGAGGTATGATGGGAATGATGGATTCAACTCCACATCCATTTCACGTCCATGGTGTACAATTTAGAATAATAGAGAGAAATGGTGCAAAGCCACCTATTAATGAACAAGGTTGGAAAGATACAGTTATGGTAGGAAATGATGAAGAAGTAAAAATATTAATTAATTTTACAAAAAAAGGAGAATTTATGTATCATTGTCATATCTTAGAGCATGAAGATGCAGGTATGATGGGACAATTTTTAGTAGAATAATAGAAAGGGTGAAAGATATGCACCGGGGACAAGAATTTATAAATCCTAACCTCTGGACAGTTTGGATAATACCAATATTGTTAATTTTAATTATAATCATATCTGTGTATAAGATAAGAAAAAATAAAATGGTAAGTTCTTCAGCTCTCAAAATACTCAGACAGCGGTATGAAAAAGGAGAAATTGATAAAGCCGAATATAAAAGGAAGAAAAAACTACTGAATAATTTTGATTAATAATTTTTAGTAAATGAAATTGATGTTTGTAATATATATTCTAGCAATGTTTACCTTATAAGTGGTAATCATTATAATAAGTGGCACATTACAATTTAGACATCTTTTTTTATTTTTACCCATAAAAAAGCAACAAGTACAATACCGCCTAAAGCTATACTTATAATCCAAGCAGGTGGTGAATTACTATTACCAAATATAGATTTAGTTTTTGATAAGTTATCTGACGATTCACAAAGGTTACGAGATGTTTTTTACCATTAAATAAAGTTATATTAAAAAATAGGAAGAAAATAATAAAATGAGAAAATAAAAAAAAGTTAAGTTGCTTTTTATGAACAATAACCTGTCCACTATTGAGAAAATGCTTGATAAAATATGTGACAATTTTATCGAGATTCTGTCGAGTTTTGAATTTTCAGTATATTATCATTAAAAGTATGCTAACATCGAAATAGAAAGATAAAAAAAGGAGGTGTTAATTATGTCACACGAAAAACATCAAGAGCTACTTCAAATTTTGAATGAATGTAAGACAGCATGTAATCATTGTTTTGATGCCTGCTTGAAAGAGGACGATGTAAAAATGATGGCCGGCTGTATTCGGTTAGACGTCGAATGTGCCGACATTTGTGGATACCTAGAGCAAGCTATTACAAGAAATAGTCCGTTTATTAAAGAAATAGCGGAATTATGTGCAACAATTTGTGATGCGTGTGGAAAAGAATGTGAGCAACACTCACATGACCATTGTCAACGTTGTGCTGAAGCATGCTTCAAATGTGCAGAAGCATGTAGAAAAATTGCTTAACTTCCCCTTAATAAACAATAAAAATCTAGGACATAACTAGTTCAAAATCTTTATAACTGACTTCAATTATCTTATTTTGATAACATTGAAGTCAGTTTTTTGCGATATCTATTCGTAGCCGATGTTTTGATTCAATACAGTTAGTAGTAATCATATTATGAAGTAACTGTTTAAAAGTTTTATAAACTGGTTTGTAATTTTTAAATAAAACAGTGCTTTTTCAAATAATTATTGAGAAAGCAAAAAGCCTAATACCACTTGAATAGAGGTATTAGGCTTTCTATTATTTTTCGGTTTTAACATATTTTTTCTCATCAGAAGATTTATATTTTAAGAAAAAATACTCGCCAATAAAGATCAGAGGAATAGTTATCGCAGCAATAATCACAATAAAAAGATCGGTCATGATTTTATACCAAAGAAAAGTAAGGGTGACGATTATATTTAAAATTAAAGATGTTATCACAATAGGCGCTTTTGCACCAATTGTTTCTTTTATACGCCGTAAGACACCCCACTGGAAGATAGTATCCATGACTAGGTAATACAGAGCTCCTAAGGATGCAATCCGAGACAGATCAAAAAAGATTGTTAAAGCAATTGATATAATAGCAATGTACACTAACATATGTTCTTGGAGTGTACCTTTCATTCCAAAATGACTATGGGGAATAAGTTTCATATCTGTTAGCATGGCTGTCATTCTAGACACTGCAAACATTCCCCCAATAGCAACTGTAATGGTCGCTAAAATAGCAATAGCTACAGTAAACCAAAGGCCGTATGTTCCAAGTACCGGTCTAGCCGCCTCTGCAAGAGAGTAGTCACGTGCAGCAATAATTTCCGGTACTGATAAACTACTTGTCAGGCCCCATGTCATCATAATATAGAGTGCTGCACAAATAGAAATAGAAATTGTGATTGCTCTACCAATATTTTTTTTAGGTTCGATAATTTCGCTTCCATAATTTGTGATCGTCGTAAAACCTTTAAAACTCAGTAAACTGAGGGCAATGGCCGCCATAAAAGAAGGCGCTACCTGATCTGGGATAGGCCCACTAAATACGCCTTTAACTGAAAAATTTGTCGCCCAAAGAGCAACCAATGAAAAAACCACGAGACCTGCGATTTTAAGTAAAGAAATTCCTGTGGTAAATGTCTGAATAAACTTGTTTCCCGAAATATTTACAATGTATGTAAATATCAGCAGGCCTACACCTAGAACGGGAACTAAATTACTTTGAGGTCCTATATCAAAAAGTTGCAGGGTATAGGTTCCAAAAGTTCTTGCTACAAGACTTTGGGCAATAACCATAGAAAAAACCATTAACAGTGCTGATCCAGCTGTGACTGTTCCTTTTCCATAAATTTTTACAAAAAACATACCCAATCCGCCTGCCGAAGGATAAACATTGCCCATTTTTATATATGAATAGGCACTAAAAGCTGCAACAATCGCTCCTCCTATATATGCTAGGGGGAAAAGAATTCCTGCAATTTCAGCTACTTGCCCGATAACAGCAAAAATAGCAGCACCGATCATGACACCTGTTCCAAGCCCTATAGCCCCCGGTAAGTTGATACTATCCTTTTCATAATTTTCTTGTCTCATAATCTACACCTCTTTACTCTGTTTATTTTATGAAAGTTTATAATAAAATAGTCTACTTTACAACATGCATTTAAAATTTCCCTTCAAAAACATTCACTATATAGAAACTTTCTAAGGAATCCCACTTTTTTACCGACATATTTTCTGGTCTTCTTTTAAATTCAAACATTGTAATCGTAAAGTATCTAATACAACAGATGCAGAACTGTATATACCTTTTCTCGAACGGTAGATTACTTTCTGGAAATTATGCTTTTACCCTCTTACATGATGCAAAACATGACGAGACATAAAATGCTGTCATAAAATTTTCTTCCACTTTCATTCTTATATGCTAAAAAAGTTTATACTTTCTCAGTATATAAGAAGGATCGTGCTAACAATAAGCACGATCCTATATTAGTTAACTGCAGCATGAGCACCCACTATTTTCTCCGTCAGTAGGTTCTTCTATAACCTCGTATCCCGTATCTTTAATAGCATCTTTAATTTCTTCTAAATCAACTGTATCCTTATTAAAATCTACATCTACTTTCCCATCAGAAAGATGAACTTTTACAGATTCAACGCCATTTAATTTACCAACACTTCCTTCGACTTTATTAACGCAAGAGCCACATGACATACCTTGTACATTAAGTGTTACTTTTTGCATATAAATTCCTCCTTAAATTTTAATTTTTCAAATAATATTAATTTATCTACTGTGAAGGCACTATAGGTTTGTAAAAAAAGCTATCTATTATTTAACATAATAATCTTCACAATTCTATTCACATCACCTCCTTAAAGTATATTCTATTTTTTGTAGGGTGAGTATTATTTATGTTGAAAAAGTATTGATTTTTTTAGTCATTTTTTAACATATTTATTATTTCTTTCTTATTATTTTCATACCCAATAAAATGTGTGACTAGCTTTCTTTTTCCTAATAATCCTTTTTTATAAAATGCAAACATGGGAACAATTCGATTGCCAGTTATCTTCTTCATATCTTTTTCTAAGCTTCGGTTTCCAGCTACATCTTTATTAACATAATTAATATTGTTAGAAGATAAATATTTTTTTGCGTCCTGGCAATCTGAACATGTTGGTCTTGTATATAATTCGAGTTCCAGTTTTTCTTTCATTCTAACCTCTCCCTTTTGCTTACATAGTCGATGGTTTAAATCGTTTCAAACGCAGAGCGTTGACTAATACCGAAACCGAACTTAAGCTCATTGCAGCTGCAGCAACCATTGGATTTAATAATGGCCCACCAAAGAGATATAGAATCCCCATCGCAAACGGTATGCCTAGCACATTATAAGCAAATGCCCAAAATAAGTTCTGTTTGATATTTCGAATAGTAGAATTACTTAATTCAACGGCTGTTGGAACATCCATTAAATCACTTCTCATTAATACAATGTCTGCAGATTCTATTGCAACATCCGTACCTGAACCAATAGCTATTCCTATATCCGCCTGTGCAAGGGCAGGTGCATCATTGATACCATCTCCAACCATTGCCACTTTCTTACCTTCTGCTTGGAGTTTTTTTACTTCATTTGCTTTATCTTCTGGTAATACTTCACTTAATACACGGTCAATTCCGACTTGCTTGGCAATAGCCTCTGCAGTACCTTTGTTGTCTCCAGTAATCATCGCCACTTCGATTCCCATTTTATGAAGTTTTTCAATTGCTTTTAGACTGTTTTCCTTGACTGTATCTGCAACTGCAATAATACCAGCGATTTTGTTATTAATAGCAATGTACATCGGAGTTTTCCCTTGACGAGCTAACTCATCAGATGTATCTGCTAATTTACTTAAAGAAATGTTGCGTACATTCATTAATTTTCTATTCCCAGCAAGGACTGTTTTCCCATCTACCTTTACTTCAATACCATGTCCAGTAATAGCCTCGAAATTTTCTACCTTCATAAAGTCTAATCCTTTATCTTCTGCATCTTTAACAATTGCTTCACCTAATGGATGCTCAGAACCTTTTTCAGCTGAAGCTGTCAGTTGCAGTAGTTCCGTTTCTGATACCCCATTTTCCGTGAAAATATCTGTAACTTTAGGTTTACCCTCTGTAATCGTCCCTGTTTTATCAAATATAATGGTTTGAACTTTATGGGTTGTTTCTATTGCTCCACCACCCTTAATTAACACACCGTTTTCTGCACCCTTACCAGTACCAACCATTATCGCAGTTGGGGTAGCTAAACCAAGTGCACATGGGCAAGCAATAACTAAAACGGAAATGGTAATCGTTAATGCAAAAAGTCCTGTTTGTCCTCCAAAATACCAAGCCAAACCAGAAATAATCGCAATACCTATAACGATTGGCACAAAATAACCTGAAATAATATCGGCCAATTTAGCAATCGGCGCCTTCGATCCTTGTGCATCTTCCACTAATTTAATGATTTGGGATAAAGCTGTATCTTTCCCTACTTTGGTTGCTTGATATTGGATTGTACCGTTCTTATTGATACTTGCACCTATAACATTCTCGCCTGCGTTCTTTTCTACAGGAATACTTTCTCCTGTTAACATGGATTCATCGATAAATGTTTTACCTTCTAATACAACACCATCAACGGCTATTTTTTCTCCTGGTTTAGCAATTATCGTATCACCTACAACGACTTCATCAATGGAAATTTCGACTTCTTTTCCATTTCTTACAGCGATAGCTTTCTTAGGAGCTAACCCCATTAATTTTTCAATGGCCGCCGATGTTTTCCCCATGGAACGAACTTCAAGATATTTACCCAACGTAATTAAGGTAAGGATTACCGCCGCAGACTCATAATAAAGATTTTCTGCGTAACTGTAATATCCAAGCAAAATTCCGATTGTCGCCCCTAAACTATAGATGAAGGCAGCACTAGTTCCTAATGCAATCAAAGAGTCCATGTTGGGATGCCCTCTGAACAATGTCTTAAATCCTACTGTGTAAAATTTACGGCCTAAAATCACCACTGGTAACGTTAAAATAAGTTGTACAAGTGAAAACGATTCAGGGTTTACCGTTGGATTGATTATTCCCGGCAATGGTAAACCTATCAAGTGTCCCATTGAGATATAGAACAACGGAATGGTGAAAATGGTTGACCAAAAAAATCGTGTCCACATCGATTTAATGTTTTTTTCTTTTTTATCCGTAGAATTGGTTACTTCAGTATCTTCATGTGCCTCATATCCCGATTTTGATACTGCCTGAATAATATCTGAGACAGAAACAACTGCAGGGTCATACGTAACCGCCATCTTTTCTGTAGCTAAGTTTACGTTAGATTCAATGACACCATCCAATTTACTTGTTGCTTTTTCAATGGTTTGAACACATGATGCACAAGTCATGCCTGTAACGGCAAATGTTTTCTGCTCCGTATCCGTTAAAGCCTTATACCCAGACTTATCTACAGCAGCTTGAATATCTGATACAGATACTATATTATCGTCAAAACTGATGTTCAATTTTTCTGTAGCCAAGTTCACACTAGATTCTTGTACACCAGGTAATTTCTTGGTTGCTTTTTCAACCGTCTGTACACATGATGCACAAGTCATACCTTCTATCGCAAATGTTTTCTTAGTCATTCTATGTCATCTCCTTTTCAATTAACTGGTTCAGCTTCATAGCCAACTTCCTTCACAGCTGCCGTTAAATTGTCTAATGTTTGAACTGTTTCATCGTATTTAACTTTGGCAGCCCCTTTTTTCAAATTGACTTTTGCGCTTATTACACCTTGTAAGTCCAGCAATGCTGTTTCAATTTTATTTACACAATGAGCACAGCTCATCCCTGTAATTTTTAAAGTTGTTTTTTTCATGTTTTTCGCTCCTTTTCACATTTTAATTTTTTTCGATATTTAAGTCTTCGGACGAACAAGTGTCTTGATAAACATTATGGTTATCACAATTGCACTGTCCAGGAACACAATTGCACGAGACTTTTTCAACAGCATCCCTTTTCTTCAATTCAAGTGTCTTTTCCATTTTTTCTATATCCTTAAAACTTAACGTTGCTTTTGAAATTAAGTCTACTATTGTGTTACCTACTTGTTTGTTACATATATTTTCAAAAATTTCATCGAGGGTACTTTTGATAAACTCTTTCTCATTCACATTGGCGGAATAAATATATTTTTTTCCTTTTGATTCGGTATGGAGCATCCCTTTTTTAACAATTCTTCCAATAAAGGTTTTGATAGTCGCTGGTTTCCAATCTTTTTTTTGTTGCAGAACTTCTATAATTTCTTTACTGGTAACGTTATTTTTTGCCCAAACGACACGCATAACTTCCCACTCGGAATCCGTAATTTTAATATCAATTTCAGTATTCATAATTTCACTCCTTTCATCGTTTACAAATGTAATTGATTGACTTAATTTTAGTTTACAGTTGTAAATAAATTTTGTCAAGAGACTAATTAATAAAATTTTTCATTTAAAAATATGGAAGAAAAGATTTTTTTGTTTTTTGAAGTAAAAACGTTTTAATGGACTTGCCTATAAAACGTCCATTAAAGTACACTTTAACGAACGGTATGTAAGCTCACTAAATTATTGTGAATGAAAGTTTGTAAACTACCATAAAAATATTGCGAACGTTCATATATTTTTATATACATTTACGAACAATATATAGTATAATAAAGAAATAATTAATATAGAAAGAGAGATAACTTTATATGGAAAATAGAACATATGGATATATACGAGTAAGTAGTAAAGATCAAAATGAAGAACGACAAATTGTTGCAATGGAAGCACAGGGGATTAGTCAGCGTGATATCTTTATAGACAAAGTAAGTGGAAAAAACTTTAAAAGAGAACAATATCAACTCTTAAAACGTATTCTTCGTCCAGGAGATTTGCTCTATATTCATTCTCTTGATCGTTTTGGGAGAAACAAAGATGAAATTGTACA
>Ga0209487_1001651_pt1 | contig 18676 bp, 13 predicted proteins | sample Poulit2012_FD_187524 | JGI IMG/M metagenome (GOLD analysis project Ga0209487, IMG submission 187524) | Agricultural soil microbial communities from Georgia to study Nitrogen management - Poultry litter 2012 (SPAdes) (version 2) | ecosystem: Environmental > Terrestrial > Soil > Agricultural land...
ATTTGATAAAATCTCCGAAAAACGAAACCAAATATCTTATATATTTCGGATTTAATCATCAGTTCGAATCCTTTTTCTTTTTGTTGATATTCACTTACGATTCGAGATATAGATTCATTGATTTCTTTAGCATATGGAGTTTCCTTCAAAAAATTGGGCAGTTTTAATTCATGGTTTAAGTAGGGCGTAAAATATTGATGGTCAGTATTGTCTAAGCCACTATTACGAATGATTGCCTCATTAAAAACAATCGCAATGATTTCTGTACCTTCTTCCAGAACTTGAGCAGAGTGCAACTGTTTGGAATTTACCATGGCCAGCTCACTAGGTTTCATATCGACAAATACATCATCAACTTGTACCCGTGCTTGTCCCTTTTTAATGATAATCCATTCCATATGATCATGCCAATGCACTGGTATTTCTCCCGTATGAAAGATATGAACGGGAAAAGATTGGTCGGGTATAAATGTCGTTTCTTTTAATTCTAACAAATGGAATCACCTACCTCCGTCACTGTTTTACCTACTCATACTAATATATACTAAAACAGATCATTTTGTACGAAATACATATTGCGGCTATAGCAAAAGATTCAGGCGAATACATTTTATATCCGCCTGAATTTCACTTGCCCTATATAAAAACTTTTTTACCACGCTTCGCACTTTCAATTGCACCAAAGACCATTTTCATACTTTCAATATTGTCGCTACTGTCTGTCTCAGCAGGTCTTCCTTCTTCAATAGAAGCGAACATTTCATCTAAACAACCCCAATGTTCTTCTTTATTTTGCCAATTGTTTGGTACGTCTACAATTTGAAATTGATTTAAGAATCCAGCGGGTTTAGATTGATCGACCACCTCGCAAACAGGCAAACTCATGCCATCCCATTTCACTGTTCCTTTACTTCCCGTAATCCGCCAGTCCCCTTCCCAAGAAGTGTGTAAGCCCTCAGCACACCAAGAACCTCGATATGTAAATACGGATCCATCTGACATTTCAAAAATACAAACTGCTGACGCGTTCCCTTGATACCATGACCCAGGCGGATTATATTCATGACAGTAAACAGATACTGGATCTGCTCTACTTATAAAACGCGCTTGATCAAATGTATGTATGGCCATATCAAGGATGAGTGGGTGATCCATCAAATCACGAAATCCCCCGAAATGTGGTCCTAGGAAAAAATCAGCATGAATGGAACCCACTTCACCAATTGTTCCGGCAGACAATAAACTTTCTAACGCACGAATTTGCGTTAAATACCGACGATTTTGCATGACTGCATATTTCTTTTTTGATTGCTGTGCCACTTGCAAAACCTCTATGGCATCTGCTAGATTTTCAGCCATTGGTTTCTCGCCAAATACATGACAATTTGCTTGTAGTGCTGTTGTTGTGATCTGTTTATGTGCTGCTGGAATTGTGACATCAAAAACTACATTTCCCTCAGTTTCTTTCAGTGCTTCTGATAAATCAGAGAATACAGGCACTTTTAACTTTCTCCGTTCAGCCATCGCTTTGGCAGTCTCAACATTTACATCGACTAATCCAACAATTTCTGCATTTTCCCGCTGTTCTGCATAGTCTAACCAGGCATTAGACATCGCCCCACAACCGACTACTATAATTTTATGTTCTATCATATTAAACTTTCCTTTCTAAACGCACTCCTAAAATATTATTTCGGATTTGGGATAAATGATCCGCCACGGCATTGTTTTAAATAATTCAAGCCATGAACTTGTCCAGTCATTTCCCACTCATCTTGGTAGACTGGATCATGAAAACCTTCAATATCAATACTTCCTTCATAACCGTTTTGCCTTAAAATCGAAATGATATCCGTCCAATTAGAGTCACCAAATCCAGGTGTACGATGCCAAACAAATTCTTTTGGCCCATGTATGCCATACTCACGGACAATATCCCAAGCAATTGTTGCATCTTTACCATGGACGTTAAAAATCTTTCCAACCCACTTTCTTAACTGTGGAATAGGATCAATCAAGCTCACCATTTGATGACATGGCTCCCATTGTAAACCAATATTCTCTGCAGGAACAGCATGAAACATTTTTTCCCAAGCTGTTGGATTAAGTGCAATATTCCAATCCCCATGATCCCATGTGCCATCCATGTCACAATTTTCAAAAGCAATTTTTACGCCACGATCTTCTGCTCGCTTAGCAAGTTCACTAAACACTTCCGAAAACTTTGGCAATGACTCATCAATGGTTCCAGGCACACGGCCTGTAAAGCCTGAGACTAAATCAGTACCAAATTCAGGCGCGATATCAATGAGCCTTTCCCAGCTTGCTAAAGTATCAGCATTGTCACCAGTTCCTGTCAATGGATTACCAAATATCCCGAGACTTGAAATCGTAATATCCTGCTCCCCAATTATGTCTTTAACTCGCTTTGCCATTTCAGATAAATCTTTATCGTTTGTTGTTTGCCAAAAAGTTAAACTAAATGATTCAAAACCATGTGGAATAATTTGTGGTAGAATTCGTTCAGCGTCCAATCCATTCACAAGTGTACCTATGCGAATCTGTTTCATATCATTGACCTCCTTCGTTATTCTGAATATTATTTTAGATAAAATAAAAGCAAAATACTAGATCCTATTTTATGCTTTATTCGTACAATATTATCCAAAATTGTTTTGTTCTACTGAACTTGCTTTTTAAAATAAAAAACATTTCGAATTAGTGAATTCCATCATTCGGAGTTATAGCCAATCCGATACCATATGTAGTTACTTTGAACCGTTCTTAACTACATACAGTATCGAATCGGCTGGTTTTGGTAATGATGAAATTCACTCTGTTTAGAGAATTCCATCATACGGAGTTATAGCCAATCCGATACGATATGTAGTTACGTTGAATCGTTCTTAACTACATATCGTATCGAATCGGCTGATTTTGGTAATGATGAAATTCACTCTTATAGATCATTTAAATAATCTACTGAAATGTTTTTTCTACTTCATTTAACTTTTCCTATTGTTTCTCTAAAGCGCTAAGAGAATCGATCTTTTTTCGAATACCAAAGACACTAAGTAAAAGTAGGGGCAAAAATACGGCAACTGTTAAATCGTAAAAAGGCCAATAATAAGCAATCATATTATAAAAATAACTAATATTTGGTGAAACAAGGATTGCTGAAGCAAATAAAACCATCCCTATCGGAAATGTTAATATCCGGTATCCATCTAATTTCAGCAAATGAACCAATCCAATATGAAACGCATATATGTATAACGATATTTTCAAAAATGCTGTAATCGTCCATGTAACAGCAATTAAACCTTCAATCCGCTGAACAGCCTCTCCAATATGAATCACCCTTGCCAAAGTAAATGTAGGATATATATTTCGGGATGTCGCTGATTCACCTAACACCAGTATGCACAATAAAACAGTTAAAATGAGTACAATGCCACCAATGATCGCACCAATAAAAAATCCCTTTCGTATTTTCTTTTGGACATTAACACTTGGAAGGATCATTAAAAATACGACCAGTTCCATAAAGGGGAAAGCTGTAGCAACTAAGCTCCCTTTTAATAACGGTTTGATTCCATTAGCCAAAATTGGCTGCACCCAATTCATGTGCACATTGGGTAATACGAGAGCTAACAAAATGATTAAAAAGGTAATTACGATTGGAAACAGGAGTTCACCTGTACGGGCAAGGGGTTCAAGTCCACTACGTACAATCATCACAATTAGAAAAATAAACATAAAGTGGATTATTTGTATCGGGGTTTGCGTTAGAATTTGAGCTGTAATGAAGTCACCTAACTCCCTGACATGTGCTGTAGCTGATAAAAACAAATAACCAAGAAAGAAAATAGACACAATAAAACCGAACCATTTTCCGAGTATTTTATCACTATATTGTACCAAATTTAATTTTGGATATAGACATCCGACTACCGAATATAAATAAACAATGACTAATCCAAAGGCTAATCCTAATATTGTAGAAAGCCAAGCATCTTGTTTAGCAAACTCTGTGACTATAGCAGGTAAAACCAAGATCGCGTCGCCAATGGTAATCAGTATAATAAGCACTGTGAATTGGTGAATACTTATTTTTTCTTTTTGAGCCATTTTGCATTCATTCTCCTTAATTAGATCAATTAAACACAAGTTGACTGATCGGCTTATAAACAATGGCTAGCCAATCAAGTAGATTCGGGAACTTTAAATGCAAACTACTCACCATGTTTAAGCCGATTCCAACCAAAAGGAAAAATCCAAATAAGTATATTTCCCTTTTAAGTTCCTTTTCCTTTAATGCAGGTAATTCAATATACACAATAACCGAAGCTACAAGTACAATTCCCGTCACTACAAACATTTTATTCATGTCCTTCTATGTCTTTTTTGAGTGGATTTCCAATCGTCCCCAATTGTTTAATATCTACTTCCACTTTTACTTGCACATCTAATGTAGCGAAATGTTCTCGCCACTCTTCTTTTATTTCATCCCACACTTTTGGATAAGTTCGGTAGATGGTTTCTCCGAAGCCAAATATATCTGTCTTGTATTCGTCCTGCACCTTATGAATTGTTTGTTCAATGATATCTGTAATATCTTTTTCAACACGTTTTTCCAACTCATTCATCTTTTTAGGATTCATTAAATCAATTGGACAATCTGTTTCACCAATACTAGCTTGCGCATGTACATGAATTTCTATTTTTGGTTTACCACTTCCATCTATTTTTGCACGTTGTTTTGTTTTCGAACGTTTCACCTCAATCGACATTTCCTCATCTTCTTCAGGACATGCTATACTTCCTACTGTATTTTCGATTTTGTTAGTAATATAATTGTATCCCTTTCCTTCTTCTTCATTTAACCATCCGACTAATTTGTCCTTATGAAATACCCCTAAACCTAAATAATTATATTTCGCAGGAGAATCCGTTGTTTCGGTGTTCGCTTTTGTTTCCCCTTCTTCCAAATCACCTATTACTTCCATGCCTGATAATACAGGGTTTTTCCCTGGAATAGCTATTGTATCTAAAAGTTCCCGCAAATTAATGGCCACTGTCTCCCCCCAAACTGTTCCAGAAGTTTTTAATGTTGTATATAAAGCATTGGCGGGAATCGTCTCTGTGATCGTTTGTACTTTTAACAAATCTTCCGCCTTTGAATTCCTAGCAATCATGATGAAAAAGTCAGCTCGAAAATCTTTATCCCTCGACAAAAAATCCAACACTTCTGTAATTCCTTCTTTTGCCACCTCTTCATTGATTACAAGTAAGCGAAGATGTGATGTATATATTCTTCTAGAGTTTGTTAAACTCAATTTTCTGATGGCTTCATACATTGTTTTCCCCTGTTTAGCACGCACTGTAGCCGGCGTTATACCACTTGCATTGGCTTGTGGACTTACTTCACTCGGATTCACTATTTGCGCACTCAACTTGAAGCCATCCTCAGATGGATCAACTCCTATACCTACTGCAATGGCTAATTCATTTAATTCCTTTTTATCCCAACATCCTGCCAATAATATTAAAAAAGGAAATACGATAAATAAGATAATGATTCGTTTTATAATGATCACTTCCCTTCTACTGCGAAGGCTTCATAACCTATTCTGGTGGTCTTGGTCTTGGTGTTTGATTTCGAATGAGGTTTTGTCGTCCAATTAATTTTGGACGTGTCCTCATTAACCAATATGGTAGACGGATGAATGTGTCTTTTTGATTTTCTTTAATATATGGTGCGATAGAACTCATATAAGGAACTCCGAAAGAACGCAAACTACATAAATGGATAATTAACAAGATAACACCAAAAACGATCCCAAATAATCCGAGAGATGCCGCCAAGAGGATGACTGGAAAACGGAGTAATCTTGTTGCAATCGATAAATCATTAGTGGGAAAAACAAACGAGGCGATCGCGGTAGTGGAAACAACAATAATTAATGTTGCAGATACAAGTCCCGCCTCTACAGCAGCTTGTCCAATAACAAGTGTGCCAACAATAGATATCGCAGAACCAACAGCTTTAGGCATTCTCAAACTTGCTTCCCGTAGAATTTCAAAAGCAATTTCCATTAAAAGCACTTCAATGACTGCTGGAAAAGGAATACGTTCACGCTGAGCAATTAAACTAAATAATAAATCTGTTGGAATCATTTCTTGGTGAAAAGTTGTAATGGCTAAAAAAAATGATGGAACTAAAAAAGCGATAAGAAAACAAGCATAACGTAATATTCTGAGTGCTGAACTAACCCCAGATCGACCATAGTAATCTTCTGCCGCTTGAAATAACTGAACAAACAATGCTGGCGCTAGGAGTACAAACGGGGTTCCATCTACAAGTATGGCTACACGCCCCTCTAGGATCCCTGCCGCAATCACATCTGGACGTTCCGAATTATAAAGTGTAGGGAATGGGGTGATTGTCTCATCCTGGATTAACTCTTCAATATATCCACTCTCGAAAATCCCATCAATATCAATTCTATCCAAACGTCTTCGTACTTCCTTCACTACCTCATCATCTACAATCCCTTTGATATACATGATTACGACATCTGTTTTCGTAACGCGTCCAATGACTCTATTTTCCATCCATAAATTTGGGTCTTTAATTTTACGGCGTATGAGTGCTGTGTTCGTACGGATACTTTCTGAGAATGATTCCTTAGGACCACGAACAACACTTTCACTAGATGTCTCAGTTACGCCGCGATTTTCCCATTCTTTTAAACCAATTTCAAATCCCACTGTATATCCGTCTAAAAGTAAGATTACATTCCCAGATAAAAGACTGACTAACAGTTTTTCAAGATCATTAACCTCTGTGAGTTCTCCTACAGTTAATACTGCATCCTTTAACTGATCTAAAAGTGAACCAGTTTCTTTTGGAGCATCTTCCTGTTCATTATTTACCTCTTTAAATTCAAATAAAAGGGATTCCATAATAAACTTTTGAACAGATACAGTGTCAGTTAATCCATCCGTATAAATAACAACAGCAGATGTTTTAGGGTGTGGGCCGATTTTAAACTCTCTCATGATGATATCTGCACTATTTCCTAATCTTTTCATAATTTTCTTTTTATTTTTTTCAAGGGACTTCTCCATACTCTTTAACCACGCCTTATGATGTTGTATAAAATAATTATTATCATTCATTTATGATTTCCATCACTTAAAGTATCCCCATCCATTTTCTTTTTATGCTCTTCATCGATTCATTGATTTAGTTTTGAAATTCTCACCTACTTCCTCCAAGAGGATATTCATTAAGCCTAGTCTCCTACTGAACTAGAAAAAGACATTTCAAAATGTGAAAGAAAATCCATCTGAAATGTCTTTTATTTACGGAATATGTTTTCTAATGTTAGCACCCTAATCAGCATAGATACATTATAATTCAATGTGATTCATTCTTTCCTAGCATTTTAAATATAAAAAACCGCAAAACTAAATCTATTCTCCTTATTCATAAATCGCCATTTGTATTTCATCATCATCAATATTATCAGTGTCATACCAGAAGAAACCAGTATCTATTACATCTGGGAGCTCCTTCCCTTCTAGTGCTTCTACTGCAGCTTTTACCGTTTCATATCCAATTCCAACTGGATTTTGTGTGATTGCTCCTGCCATTACACCATCTTTAATGGCATCAATTTGCTGTTTACCTGAATCAAAACCTATGACTGTTATTTCACCTTCTTTGCTCATTTCGCGAACTGCATTTACAACCCCGACAGCAGACCCCTCATTTGCACCATATATCCCAGCTAAATCGGGATGTGCTTGCATAATTGCTTTTGCTAGATCTGTTGATTCTAAATGATCTCCGCCACCATATTGGATATCTACAATCTCAATATCTGGATAATCAGATTCAATTGTTTCTTTAAATCCATCTCTTCTTTGTACACCCGTTAAACTTGTTTGATCATGAACAATTAAAGCAACCTTACCAGATTCTTCAATATGTTCAGCCATTTTCTCAGCAGCTAATGCGGCCGCTTTATAGTTATCTGTTGATGCAGTTGTTTTTGGAATCTCGCTATCAACACCTGAGTCAAATGCAATTACAGGAATATCACGTTCTACAGTCTCTTCTAATAACGGAAGTGCGGCCTGGCTATCTAATGCAGCAAATCCTACCGCATCTGGATTTCGATCCAATGCACTTCTGAACATTTCCATTTGTTTGTCAACTTGTGATTCATTTTCCGGTCCTTCAAAAGTAATCTCCACATTCAACTCCACAGCTGCCAATTCAGCCCCTTCTTTTACAGCCTGCCAGAATTGATGTTGGAACCCTTTTGATATAATAGCCACATGGGTTTTATCTTTGTCTTCCGAATCTTTACCATCAGCATTATTGGTATGATCCGAACATGCACTTAAGACGAGGACGAAAAACATTGATATGACTGACAACTTTAAAATTCTTTTCAATCTTGACTTCCTCCCTTTAATTTTTTAGCTCAAATAGGTTCACATACAATCTATGCACTTTTTCCCTTTCTAAGAACATCGATATATACTGCAAATATAATAACAAAACCAATAACAACAGTTTGCCACTCTTGTGGAATAGACATAATTCGTAAACCATTTGTTAACACACTCATAATTAGGGCACCGATCATCGTTCCTACAATCGATCCCCTTCCACCACTCAATGAAGTGCCTCCAATCACAACTGCTGCAATGGCTTCTAATTCATATCCCATGCCCAATGCTGGTTGAGCAGAATTTAAACGTGAAGCCATAATGACACCTGCTATTCCAGTAAAAGCGCCAGAAATGGTGTAAATAATCATTTTCCAACGATTCACATTGATACCTGATAAACGGGTCGCCTCCTCATTGCTCCCAATTGAAAATGTATAACGTCCAACAATGGTTTTTGATAATAAAACGCCACCAATGATAACCATTAGGAAAAAAATTAGAATTCCATTTGGAAGTGGAACTCCTGGAATAATCGACCCAAGCGCAATTTTATCAAAGCCTGGAATGTCACTAAAATAGATAGGTGAAGCTCCAGAAATAACTAAAGCTAACCCTTTGGCAACCATCATCATTGCCAATGTTGCAATAAAAGGCGGAATTTTTAAAATAGATACGGAAAAACCAGAAAATAGTCCCATACAAGCTCCTGTTAATATCCCGCCAAGCACCCCTAATACAATTGGTAGTCCCATATGAACAATAAATATACCAGTCATGACAGAGTTCAATGTCATTCCTGTTCCAATCGATAAATCAATACCGCCTGTGATGATGACTAGTGTGGTTCCTAAAGCTAATATCCCGATAACGGTAGTAGATAATAAAACACCCGAAATATTAGACCATTGCAAAAAATTACTCGAAGCAAGTGAAAAAAAAACGATAAGACCTATTAAGCTTGCAAATGCGAGCAATTGTTGGAGTGCCCTACCTCTAAATAACTTCCTATTTAATATGGTTTCGCCAGTTTGAGTAGACATTTCCCAATCCTCCTTTATATGACAAATAAGTGTAACTAGATTCTTGTTGCATAATCCATTATTTTTTCTTGAGTCGCCTCTTCACGTGAGAGTTTTCCCGTAATCCTACCTTCACACATAACAATGATTTTATGACTCATTCTAAGAATTTCTGGTAGCTCTGAAGAAATCATAATAATTGATTTTCCTTCTAAAACAAGTTGATCTAATAAATTATATATTTCATTCTTGGCCCCTACATCAATACCACGTGTTGGTTCATCAAAAATGAGAATGTCGCTATCTTTCACCAACCACTTAGCGATAACAACTTTTTGTTGGTTACCACCTGATAAATAATTCGTTTTTTGATCAATGCTAGGCGTTTTAATATCTAATCTTTCTTTATATGCTTCAGATATATCCCTAAGTTTATTTTTTTGTATGAATAAGAATTTAGTATACTTCTTTAATGTAGATATCATTATGTTTTGCTTTACATCCATCTCAACCATTAATCCAAATTGTTTTCGATCCTCTGAAAGATACCCTATTCCATGTTCAACTGCATCACTCGGTTGTTTAATCGTCACCTTTTTTCCTTTAATAAGAATTTCTCCCTCATGTATGGGTTCCGCACCAAAAATAGCCCGTGCAACTTCTGTCCTTCCAGCACCTACTAGACCAGAGAAACCAAGAATTTCTCCCTTTTTCAATTTGAAACTAATATTTTTCACATCATTGTTCGTTAAGTTTTTTACTTCTAATATCGTTTCTTCGTTATGCGCTTTTTGTTCTGTGGGAAATTCTGTGTATATTTCTCTACCTACCATTAATGAAATAACTTCACGCATGTCCGTTTTATCTGTATCAAGTGTTTTAATATAAGCACCATCACGAAGAATGGTAATCCGATCCGAGATGTTTTTCAATTCCTCCATTCTATGAGATATATAGATAATTCCTACACCATTTTTCTTTAAATGCCTAATAAGTGTAAACAAGGTTCCAATTTCAGTATCTGTAAGAGCAGCTGTAGGTTCGTCCATGATTAACACCTTGGCATGAAACGATAACGCCTTCGCAATTTCTACCATTTGTTGCTTGGCTACCGTTAAATTTGATACTACTATTTCAGGATCGAGATAAATATTCAATTCTTCAAATAACTTTTTTACCTGTTTGTTTAATGATTTCTCTTTTAATAAGAAATTAAATATCTTTGGTTCCCTACCTATTAATATATTTTGAGCAACCGTCAAATCACCCATCAAATTTAATTCCTGATGAATCATACTTATGCCTAAATCTTGTGCTTCTTTTGGATTTGTAATGGTTATTTTATTTCCAGCAAAATATACTTCACCTTCATCTTTTGTATAGATTCCAGTTAGAATTTTCATTAATGTTGATTTGCCTGCACCATTTTCTCCAACAAGTCCAAGAACTTCCCCGGCATTCACATGTAACTTTACATTTGTTAATGCTTGGACACCTGGAAAAGCTTTAGAGATGCCTTCCATACTTAGGAGTTGTTTATTCATCATTACACCGCCTTGTCTTTTCCTTCTTTAATGATGTATATGAAAAAGTTTTTAAATGATGACGATTTACACTTGAACGCATTTCATAATTACTATTAGACGGTTGGGTACGTACGTATCAGATGAGCTATAAATCCCTATTGTGAAATTCAGTCCAACATTTTTAAAATGAACACAAAAAAGCCTGACTCCTTCAACTACTTTTAATGTTAAAACAATTTTGTCGTAGTTAAACGAAGGAGTCAGACCTTTATGTCCCAACCTTACATCATTATTTAATTTCCTTTAATCAATGCATGAATCTCATTGATCAATTGTTCATCAACATCTCGTTCACCATATCTCGTTTTTTCATATGCGATTTTTAATTGCTCTATTTGTCGTTCATCCACATGCCCCGTTCGTTTAATTTCTTCTAATATTTCTCGGGGAGTCGCCTGCTCTTTTAATTTCGTCTGGTCCATTTCTTGTAGGATAAATTTTCTGAAGACAAACCGTACTTTTTCTTGATTAGATAAAGAATTCCAACTTGGCTTTCGTTTAAGAATATTTTTCACGAATCCTTTTGCCTTTGATTGTTGTTCATCTTTCCATTCTTTCCAATTAAACACGCTTTCCTTCTCCTCAACATATTGAGTAGATTCCTCTCGTGTGATCACTTGACTAACAATTTCTTTTAAAAATTGGATGATTTTCTTACATCCATTGATGATCCACATTCGTGTTTTTTTGATGAACAAAAGTAGGAGAAAAATGACCGCAACCACGAGAAAGAGATAGGTGGCATACATCGTAATCATTTCTAAAAATTCTGCAATGATAGATGGTTCTTTCGGTTCTTCAAATGGAAAAGCAGGCTCCATAGAAGATGGTGTAGGTGGTTCCTCTATCACTTCTTTCTCACCTGAACGAGACATGAATTCAATCAGCCATTTAATGACTGATCTAAAACTATCCCCAATCCATTCTTGAATTTTTCGCCCATTTGTAATAAGCAGAATGATGAAAATTGTAATTAATAAGAAAACCCGGTTTTGCCTTTTAATTGAGCTACTAATAAATGGTGTCTTATCTTTTGATAGTGTCGTATTTTTTAAATGATCACGATTGGAAACAAACATAATCATCACAATTAAGAGAATTCCAGAAGTTGAAATATAATTCAAGTAGGGATTTAAACTTTCCACAAATCGAAATACAAAATAACCGACAAAATACATGCCTAGACTCCCAAGCCATAAAAATGAGAGAGGTAAAACATCTTCCCATCTTTGTCCCACATACATCATGCCACGATAAACAATCAGAATATGAACGATAGCCAAAATAATCACGAATAATAGATGATCCGTAAAAATAAAACTAGATCCAGCTCCGACCACTATTGAAAAGAGACTAAATAACCACCATTTTTGGTTAAGAAAAATTGATCTAAAGGTAACCCCTACAATAAATAGGACGAATAAACATGCTACCCAACTCCACAGTCGGTGATCATGGAATATGTTTATCCCGATGATGATAAAAACAGGAAAAAAGAGGAGATATTCGTAAATACCTTGAAAAACTTTCATGAGAATGTTTTTACTGAGCGACATATTCTCCCTCCTCACTTGCTTCCCTAAATTTGTTAATCAATTCAGATTCAAGCATGAGCAATTCAACAGAATTTCCTAACGCTTCAATTTTGCGGATACTTTCCTTCATTTCATCACTTACAAATGCTGTCACGATGAGAATATCCTTACCTTCTATGTTATGATCAATGTCTTCTTTTAGAAAACTGTTAATACTTTTATTGGCATCTACTTCGATTTTTGCTAATGTTTCAAAAATATATGTAAGTTGTTGTCGACTATTTTCGGCCTCAATTCTAATCGTCTCATTTGTCTTTTGGCCAATATAAGAATTACATCCAAATCCAGTGCTGATTCCTTTGGAAATTGCAAATTCAGCAATGGTAGCTGCATAGGAGATTGACTTTTCGGTTAATTGTTGATCAACAATCGGATGCCAAATATCACCTGTCTGATTAAAATTCACATAAATCATTAAATGATGATCAGCTGAATAATCCTTCTTCGTTACTTGTAAGTCATTCGTCCGAGCAGTAGCCTTCCAATGAATAGAATTGAGTGGATCTCCCGCCGCATAATCACGAACCCCAGCTGTTAAGAATGGATCTTCAATAATCCAACGTCTTACTACAACATCCCCTAACCAACTATGGGTCGGTAGCGGAACCTCGTCCATTGAAATCAATGACGGATAAACGATAATTTCTGCGGGGGATGGAATGTTTTCGGAACTTTCACCAAAACCAAAAACATCTCCTGTTGATAAATCGACATTTTCAAAATGATAGAATCCCCTTTTGGTACAGACTAAATTTTGTTGTCGTCGTATTCTTTGATAAGGCAATAGGCTAAATAACATACGATGGTAATTCCCATGAATAATTTCAGACTGTTTCGACTGATCTTGGCTAGTTGCTTGTTCCTCCTGATCTTGCCCTTTAAATTGTAAATTTTCATTTATCTTTGCCTCTAATCTCAACCATGGAATTGGAAGGAGCTTCTTATTCGCAATCTCATCAGTCATTTTTATTTCTTCGCCCTCAAAAACGGCAACTTCACTAAAAGATCTTGTATATTCAACACGTGACAAGCCCCACCTACTGTATATATAACTTTGTAATCCGATGATCATAAGTGATACAAAAATAAACCAGGCAATACTCATAGATTAGCTCGATCCTTTCGTAGCTAGCTCTTCTGCAGGTACAGTTACTTGATCCATTACATCATCTAAGACGGCATCTGATTGATTTTCCTTTGCTCGCAGTGTATGTGATAAAATGAGTCGATGGCCTAAGACGGGTTTGACCATTGCTTTTACATCATCTGGAATGACATAATCTCTACCCTGTAAAATCGCATATACTTGGACAGCTTTTAACAATGCTTGACTTCCTCTTGGGCTTACACCTAATGCAATATCTTTATGATTTCTAGTCTGTTCAATAATCTCCATTATATAATTGAATAGATCATCACTCACATGCACTTGAGCATATACCTGTTGGACTGCCAAAATATCTTCTTTCGTAGCAACAGCCTTTAATTCATCAATTGGATTTTGTTCTTTAAATCGTTTTAAGATCGATATCCCTTCTTCTTTGGAAGGGTAACCCACTTTTACTTTTAACATAAAACGGTCTAGTTGTGCTTCTGGTAAGGGAAAGGTCCCTTGGCTTTCTAATGGATTTTGGGTGGCAATGACCATGAAAGGTGTCTCTAACCTATGTGTGTCTCCATCAATGGTCGTTTGACGCTCCTCCATACATTCTAATAAACTTGACTGTGTACGAGGTGTCGCTCGATTAATTTCGTCTGCTAGCACGATATTTGAAAATATTGGACCTGGGCGAAACACAAATTTACTCTCCTCTTGACTGTAAAAATTTATTCCAGTCACATCTGAGGGCAATAAATCTGGCGTAAACTGAATTCGCTTACTTGAACAGGATAAAGAATCAGCCAATGATCTTGCCATCAATGTTTTCCCAGTACCAGGAACATCTTCAAGTAGCACATGCCCTGATGATATGAGTGCTACAAGTAATTGATCAATTGTTTCATCTTTCCCAATAATCACTTGTTGCATATTCTCTTTTACTTTATCTACTAAATTTTTGATCTTTGTTACATCCATACATATGATCTCCTTTTCAATAATGAAAATAATCCGTTGACTATAGTATGACATACTTAAGAGAAGTTTTAAAAAATAAACTATAATAAACACTGGGAACGATGCTGATCCTCAGTTCCCAGTGTCTATACTTTTGTTTCTCCTAGCTATGATGCTTTAAATTTCTCTTTTTAAAGAATAATAATGAAATTCCTCCAGCGATTAATAAAACCACTCCTACTAATAAAATGGTGTACATAGATGTTGCTGTTTTTGGTAAAACTTCACCAGCTTGATGATCATCTGTAATTTTGCTGTCATCTGTTTTGGGTGTACTTTCTTGATTATCCTTATTCTGATCGACAATTTCTGCTTCTTCTTTAGCTGGTTTTTCAATCTCCTTTAAACCATCAATGGCTTCTTGTAACAATGCTAGTTCTTTTTGTAGATCCTCTTCAGTGTCGATTGTTTCTACTACTGATTTCGCATGGACAAGTGCTTCTTGTAAAGCGTTAAATGACTCTTCCGTATATTTGTCAGTTTCATTCGTGATCGCTTCTCCCGTTTCGATTAAATCTTCCAATTCAGATACATTTGGTTTAACTGAAACTTTCTCCTCCACTAATCCATCCACCGCGTCTTGTAAAGCCGCTATTTCCTTTTGTAGACCTTCCTCATTATCGATTGTTTCTACCACTGACTGCGCATTTTCGATGGCCTTTTTCAAAGCATCAAATGATTCTTTTGTATAATTATTATCGTCATTTGAGATAACTTCAGCTTTTTCGATTAATTCCTTTAATTCAGATACGTCAAATGGAACTGGAATTTCCTTCTCCACTAATCCATCCATCGCCGCTTGCAAAGCTGTTATTTCTTTTTGCAGATCTTCTTCAGTAGCAATCGTTTCTAGTACTGACTGTGCTTGAGTAATCGCTTTTTGTAAAGCATTGAATGATTCTTCTGTATATTTATCATCTTCATTTGAAATGGATGCTGCTATTTCGATTAAATCAGCTAATGCTGATACATCCAGATCATCATGATAAGCACCTACAACTTGGTCCCCATTTTTGGTAACAGTATAAGCTACTGTTTCTCCACTCCAAAAATGGAATGTTAAATGTACTTCTTTATCGTCTTCTACTTCATTGAAAAACTCCTGTTTAAATATAATTTTATTTTCTTCATAAACAGGTGAAAAAGTATAAGCAAATTCCTTAAATGAAGTCCAATTTTGCGGTCCTGCAAAACTACCATCTTCATAAACCGCTTCCATTGTAGCTAATTGATCACCATTAAATTGAGTTGGTATTGAAAAATCATTTGTTGTCCCTTCTGCATCATCAAGGATGGATGTGTCATAGGTAATCACGTCAATACGCCAATCAGCACCTTGGTTAAATTTAGCAGTTAACTCACCATTTTTTCCAAGTTCTCCTGAGGAAGTTAAATCCGTAAGTAACTGAGCCTTCAAGACAAGTGTTTCACCATTCACCTCATAATCTTGCCCTTCTACTAAAGCTTGATCATTTGCCTGAAGAGATACAAATTCATTTCCATGTAAATGTAAACCGATTTCCTCATCAACAATCTCTTCACCTTGTTTTAGAAAAATAAAATCAGACTCTGCTGTTGCTGATCGCCCTTCCCAACTTGCCTTCATCATCTGATAAAGTTCTGGATCAGACCACTGATATGACGTTCTGCCAAAATGTTGGCCATTATCCCAAAGCATATGTGTCAATTGTTTTTCTTGTGCATAATGAATAACATACTCGAAAAACTTCAATTTCTCACCTTGCTGAACAGTATTAAGATCTGTGTCAAATCCAAGCAATCCAAATTCACCAATAATAACCGGAATGCCGTTTGCAGTAAATTTATTATGAACACGATCAAATGTATCAATAATATCATTTTGCGTTTCTTCATCAAAACGAGTTGTACCTGCAATATTTACACTAAATGGCCAAAATCCATAATAGTGTACAGTAGAAATAAGATTCGGATCATCTAATTCAACGATTGTATTGTAAAGTTTATCTAAAGTTTCTTGTTCTGATCCATTATAAATTGTGCCTAATACAAGTGGTCTTATATCATTATTACCACCTGAATTTCTCACAATTTTATAGAATGATGTATTTAATTCTTTCAGATAACCCTCATGGTTTTCTGAGTCATCCCAAAATTGTGGTTCATTAATTCCTTCAAACATTAATTCGACTGGATAATTCTTAAAACGATCAGCCAGTTGAGTCCAAATCGAATCATAGCGTGCGATTGTTTCATCATAATTTTCATACATACCTTCTGCCAACCAAATCCATGAGTCGTGGTGAATGTTGATCATGACATACAACTCTTCTTCTAATGACCACTTGACAGCTTGTTCAACACGGTTAAGAAAGTCAGCATCTATCGTATAATCTGGTCCCTCTTCCATTCGCTGGTCAAAAGTCACTGGAATTCGAATACTCTTAAAACCTTGTGCTGCAATTTGCTCGATCATCTCTTTGGTTACCCGAGGATTTCCCCAAGCTGTTTCATCTTCTCCAACCGCATCAAATGTATTTCCTAAATTCCAACCTGGTTGCATGTCGTTCACGTATTCCTGAATGTCATCAACTTCATTTCCATCAGCTGCAAAAACATAAGATGGTAAAAATAACGCAATAACTAAAAAAGCTGTAATTAACACCTTGTATGACAGATTATTCAAAATTTTCACCCTAAACAAAGCCTCCTATTCGTTTTTATGAACCTTGCTTCTAAATCCAGTAATTCTCCTTTCTTACAAGTGTTCACGCTTACATATAAAAGTCTATCATAATTAACATAAGAGAAAAACCGCATAAATTAGAGTGAAATCACTATAAAAAATAGTCCTTTTACTGAAAGTGGAAAATTTATTTTGGTAGAACATGAACCAAAAGCGCAAACGCCCATTCATCGACGTACAAATTGGAAAGCGACTGACGATGGTAAAGGAAACTTGAGTGAGCGAAGCGAATTGATGTTGACTTATCGTAGGAAGAAGCTTGAAATTTGGGACTACGCACGGCTTGTCCCACCAAAAGATCTGCCAGTCGTTGGGCGCTTAAGCTAGCCGAAGCTGATTCCAAAAGTTAACCACAACTATGAAATTCTATAGTCTAGGCCACAAAAAATATCAATCTGTACATGTCATAATCTATCATGTAGAGATTGATCTGGGAATTCTTAATATCAACTTTTCTAATGATTAAAACTACTTTATCCTCATACGTACTGAATCAGCTGATTTTAGTTATTGTGAAATTCACTCAAAAAATCAACTTACTAGATTCCCTTAATCCGATCCTCTTCTAGCCCTGTAACTCGTGCAACTTCTTCAATATCCATTCCATCTGCTAAAAGTTGACGAGCAACTTTCTCTTTCCCCATTTCTATGCCCTTCTTCATTCCCGCTTCTTTCCCTATTGCTATACCTTTTTGAATGCCCTCCTCTACCCTAAGCTCAGCCTCACGAACAGCTGATTCTTCATCAAGCACCTTTTTAAGACGCGCCTCATAGGCTAATTTTTGTTCTTGTGTTAAACTCATTTCTTCCCAACTTTTAAAGGCATCTTTTAAGACTTTATCTTTCATGGCTATTTCCTCCAATTCTTTAAATATTTTATCGTGAATCTCATCGTTGCGATGATCAACCATGCCTAGTAATAATAACCATCGGGCCAACACATCATTCCAAGGATCCAATTTGTTATTTTTCCAATCATTAAGCAGTTTACTCATTTCAATAAAATGAAATTCCATAACATCTGTTAATTTAAACTGTTCTTTATTTTCGTATAAATGGTAAATTGTATGAAATTGATTTGTCTGATTGAATAAATCAAAATTAAGAATATTAATCGCAATAACTGGATTCAACTCTTTGTAGCTCTCTCCCTTTTGTAACTG
>Ga0209487_1001652_pt1 | contig 18675 bp, 15 predicted proteins | sample Poulit2012_FD_187524 | JGI IMG/M metagenome (GOLD analysis project Ga0209487, IMG submission 187524) | Agricultural soil microbial communities from Georgia to study Nitrogen management - Poultry litter 2012 (SPAdes) (version 2) | ecosystem: Environmental > Terrestrial > Soil > Agricultural land...
TGAACAAAATTTGCAAAGTCAAAAATCCCTTTTACCTTGTCAGAATCGAGCGAAGATAACAGATCATAACAATTTTCTGGCGTATCCCCGTAAATCCCCGTCTCATTTTCATGCAGCAAAATAACGTCATAATTTTGAGCAGCTTCAATAAAAGCTTCCCAACGACGAAGCACTTCATCGCGATGTTGCGCACGATCATCACCCTTAGGAATATAAAAACTAAACATCCTGATGTATGGTGCTTCCATAATTTTTGCAACCTCTAGTGTGTGCTTAAACTTGTCCAAATGCTCATCAAACTCATCCGTAATCTGAATTTTTCCGATTGGAGACCCCACCGCCGAAAGCTTAAAACCTCTTTCATCAAGCTGACGCTTAATTTCACGTACCTCATCCAAATCATAATCAACAAGCGTCTTTCCGTTCACACCTCTCATTTCAATGTGCTTAATCCCATGTTCATCTAGCACATTCATTTGTGTTTTCAAATCTTGATCAATTTCATCTGCAAAAGCAGACAAGATAAAATTACTCATAGTTAACACCCTTTCGTATTGTAAAAACTCCTTACTCATATTTTAGTGTAAATCTCATCAAATTAGCATTGTCCTTGTTGGTCTAAACATTGCAAAAATTGCTTATTTTATAAACTCTGCTTTTCTTAATCAAATGTAATCAGTAAGTGTCCTCATCTCAATCACAAAAAATGTTAATAGTTTCGTCTAATCATAAAGCAATACTAATCAAATAAATTAGTCAAAAGATGATCTTAGTAATAATCAAGATCATCTTTTTGTTAAAATTGCGCTCTTTTTATTTGGGAAGCAATCAAAGGATCTGTCTGATTCGCAGAACCTTATCAGTTTGATAAAAGTTTGCTAAACGACGCTCAATCTCATAATGATTGTTTAACCGACGACTGTTTCTGAATTTCATGATGGCACTTAGTTGGAGCACTTTTTTAATAATCCGTTTCATTTGGCTCATCCTTTGTTTCTTTGATAGTTTAATCATAAAAAAACAATTGGAAAATAAAAACAGCCACAGATGTATTTTATATACTCAATTTGACGGATGGAAAATCATACTTTAGGGGTGATGACAACACCGGATCTGTCTATGGACCAGGTGGCTGAAGAGTCATTAGTCATATTAAATGAAGCATTAGATAATGTCGATATAATATTAACTGATGAAGCGCCAAAGCTGGTAGAAGAAGCGATGCAAATGTTAAGAGACTAGATTGTTTGTGCCTGATGATTCTGCCTGTTTCATAGTAAACAAAAGCCCCTAAGCATTAATTAACACCCTTTAAGTAGAAAGTGCGTCAATAATGAAGAAGAATGAAAAGCGTAAAGTAATACCCGACGGAAAAGAAGAAGAGGAAAACGAACAGTTGCCAAGCATGAGTTGTACAAGATCATTAATAAGAGAATGAGAGAAATGTATTCTAATTTCAATATTGGAAAAAGTAATAGTTTAAAAGGAAATCCTGTAACAGATGGAATCAACCTTATCGGTATTGGAAGTTCACGCCACAACCTTTTTTGTTAGTATATCAAATCGAAGGGAGAATGATGCATAACCTATTAAATATCTTTTCAGAAAATTATAAAAAAGACTTGACTTAATGTACTGACTCAATCTATAATTAAGCCTATCAACTTAATATGATTAACAACTTCTTATCTAGAGAGAGTGAGGGACTGACCCGATGACCTCTCGGCAACCGCGAATTAGTGCAAGGTGCCAATTTCAGAAGAATCATTTTGATTCTAAATATGAGAAGGTGACTAAAGGTATATTTAACTTTACTTTTCGAAACCCTTCTCCTATTGGAAAAGGGTTTTTTTGAAGGTAAAATGGTTGCAGGTTAAAAAGATTGTATTCAGGCATATTAAGTACAAGAAATTTTTACAAAAAAACAAAAAGGAGCGATCAAGATGGCAGTAACACCAATTAAGGCAAAAACATATTTAAAAGATCAAGTTGAAGTGGAGGCAGTGGCAAGACAACATAAAATCACCATTGACGAGCCAGAGAATCTAGGTGGAACGGATAAAGGGATGAATCCAGTCGAAGCACTCTTATCAGCATTAGGTGCATGTCAAGCAATTGTTGCTCGAACATATGCGGAAAAGTTTGATGTCGAATTAAAGAACTTCTGGGTTGAATTAGAAGGTGATATTGACTTAGATGGTTTCTTTGGAAAGTCAGATGTCCGACCTGGATTCCAAACAATTCGCACAACGTTCCATATTGAATCAGACTCTTCTGCGGAAAAACTTGAAATTTACAAAGAACATATAGAAGCACACTGTCCAGTAGGGGATACCGTTGCCAATGTTGTCGATTTAGTTTCAGCAAAAGTTGTTGTAGAAAAATAAAAAACGATGACAATATAAAGATATGATGACCAAATTCAAAATGGTTTTCATATCTTTTTTTGTTGAATGGATAATGCTGCTTTACCTTAGAACTGGGTTATGAGCGAAATTTGTAATCTGCGCTCGTTCACGCATAAACAGGCAGATAAATGGAAGTAAACTACCTCTATAAATAAAATTTTTAATAGATTGAATCTGCAATATACTAGCGGTAGTGTTATTTATAATCGATCTAAATAATGATATGATGAATTGTAAATAAAGCACTGTATTAAATGGCAGAATTTCATTATAAGGAATTTGAATTAATGAGGCAATCATATGAGGAGTAATAAAATGAATAAAATTATGATTATTGAAGATGACCCTAAAATTGCAAATTACTTAGCAGCCTATATTTCAAAATATAACTTTCAAGTCGAAGTAGTCGAACAGTTCGACGATATTATTGATTCTTTTCAAACTACTAAGCCAGATCTTGTTTTACTAGATATTAATTTGCCTTACTATGATGGGTTTTATTGGTGCAGACAAATTCGAAATCTATCCATTTGTCCAGTTATTTTTATTTCGGCAAGAACAGGTGAGATGGATCAAGTGATGGCAATTGAAAATGGCGGTGATGATTATATTACAAAGCCTTTTTCACCAGATATTGTGATGGCAAAGATTCGCAGTCAATTACGACGTGCTTATGGCGAATATGCGGGAAGTCAACAAGAAAGAGTCCTGACATTAGACCGGTTAAAACTATATCCAGAGCGTCATGAATTGCATTTTGCTGATTCATCTGTCGAGCTAACTAAAAATGAAACGAATATATTAGAACTTTTAATTGAACGCTATCCAAGAGTGACAGGTAGAGAGGATCTGTTAGAAAAATTATGGGATGATCAGGCATTCGTTGATGAAAACACACTTAATGTCAATATGACAAGGGTGAGAAAGAAATTGAAAGACCTTGGGATTAATGAAGCAGTTGAAACAATTAGAGGATCAGGTTATCGCTTAAATAATGTCTGGAAAGAGCAACAGTTATGAAGTTATTTATAAAAGAATCTGCCGGAATCATTTTAATCCAAACTCTTCAAATCACGCTATTCTGCTTGATTTTAATATTAAGTGGTTTTCGTGATTATTCAATTTTACTGTATGGAATAATTATTAGCTTCTCTTTGTTTCTTAGTTATCTGACCTTTTCTTATTATCGTCGCCGCCTCGTTTATAAAAAGTTGATTACTCACGCAACACAGTTAGATCAACTACTCGAAAAAACGGATCAAAGTCCGCTTGGTGAAGCGGTTAATGAAATGACTCAATCCTATTACCAAGTATTTATTACTCAATTACAGCAAGCAGAATCGGATCAAACAAATCATTTAAAATTTATCGATCGTTGGGTTCATCAGATGAAAACACCTCTTTCTGTCATTGAATTATCAGCAAAAGAGCTAGATGAACCAGAATCATCAAATATCAGAGAAGAGACAGATAGGTTAAAGAAAGGCTTAAATACAGTTCTTTACATGGCACGAATGCGGACGATAGAAGAGGACTTCCAAATTAAACCCGTTCATTTAGAAAAGTTGATTCAAGAAGTTAATCAAGAAAATAAACGATTCTACATTCGCAATAATGTTTATCCGAAACTGATTAACAAAAGCAATGATATAACAGTAGAGACAGATGAAAAATGGCTCTTTTTTATTATTGATCAATTGTTGCATAATGCGGTTAAATACACGGATAGGAGAAGTAATCGCGTGGAAATAGTTGTTGCTAAAAACACAAATAGAGGAGCGGAAATTGTTATAAAAGATTATGGTGTTGGGATACCAAGTCATGATATTAAGCGGATTTATCAAGCCTTTTTTACAGGAGACAATGGTAGGCAGTTCCGGGAGTCAACCGGAATGGGGCTTTACTTAGCTAAAGAAGTAACTGATTATTTAGGGCATAAGCTTGAAGTTGAATCGACCGTTGATGTTGGCACCACATTTCGCTTATCTTTTTCTAAAGCACAAACACTAAAGTAACAAATTTTCCTTCCTTACAATTTTGTAAGCTAAATGAAAGCTAAATCGATCGTTTATTAACTTCTAAGTGACTAAAATGATTGTATAAGCTATTTAAGAAAGGAAGAATTGTCATGCTTCAAGTTAAACAAGCAAGTAAAACATATGAGGGAAAAGTCACTTACCGAGCACTAACAAATATTAATTTAGAAATAAATAAAGGTGAATTTGTTGGGGTGATGGGTCCTTCAGGAAGTGGTAAAACAACTCTCTTAAATCTAATTGCAACAATTGATCAGCCAACAACTGGAACTGTTTTAATCGAAGGAAAGAATCCGTATCAATTAAACCGTAATCAATTGGCAAAATTCCGCCGGCGTACGCTAGGGTTTGTTTTTCAAGATTTTAATTTACTTCATACGCTTACCGTTAAGGAAAATATCGTCTTACCTTTGACTTTGGATGGAAAGCGAGTCAAGGAGATGGAAGAAAAGGCAGAAGCGATTGCCCAAGTGTTAGGGATTTCTCCGATCATGAATAAACGCACTTATGAATTATCAGGGGGTCAAGCGCAACGTGTAGCAATTGCTCGCGCGATGATACATAGACCTAAGTTGTTGCTCGCGGATGAGCCAACCGGAAATTTAGACTCAAAAGCATCTAAAGATGTTATGGAAATGTTGCTCAGGTTAAATCAACAAGAACAAGCAACGACATTACTCGTCACACATGACCCACAAGCAGCTAGTTATGCGGATCGAATTATTTTCATTCGTGACGGTCAGTTTTACTCTGAAATTCAGCAAGGAGAAAATCGAAAAGCTTTTTTTCAAAAGATTATTGATACACTCTCCTTTTTAGGAGGGGATGACCATGACTTTTCGTCAATTCGTGATTAACAATGTTATTCGTAATAAACGAATCTATGGAGCTTATTTTTTAAGTAGTCTATTTACAGTGATGGTCTTTTTTACGTTTGCAATGTTTGCTTTTCATCCCGCCCTTGGTCAAGGGAGCATAAATGAATATGCTCTGTTTGGCATGACTGTTGCAGGTGGGATCATTTATCTGTTCTCCTTCTTTTTTGTTCTGTATTCAATGAGTTCATTTTTACAGTCGCGTAAAAAAGAATTTGGCTTATTAATACTCCAAGGAATGTCTATGAGACAGATTCGTTTCATGGTGTTTCTGGAAAACATGTTGATTGGTTTACTGGCAACAGTAATTGGGATTGGATTGGGGACTCTTTTTGCTAAATTAATTCTATTAATTGCTGAAAATATCCTTGTTATCGAGGGGTCGTTATATTTTTATTTTCCATTGTCAGCGATTGTGATTACGCTCGTATCCTTTGTATTCTTGTTTTTTGTGATTTCATTTTCTGTCACATTTATCCTTCGATCTAGGAAATTGGTTGAATTGATTAAAGCGGATCAAAAACCGAAAAAAGAACCCAAAGCGTCTACCTTATTAACAATTCTTGCTATCTTGCTCTTACCAGCAGGTTATTTAACTGCATTAACAGTTGAGGGTAACGGTGTTATCATTGCGATGATTCCAGTTATTGGTGTTGTCACTATTGGTACGTATTTCTTATTTACTCAACTGAGTGTTTCGATCATTAACTTTTTGAAAAGTCGAAAAAAACTTTTTTGGAAGAAAACTAATATGATTTTATTTTCAGATTTATCATATCGGATGAAAGATAATGCCCGGACGTTTTTTATGGTAGCGATCATTTCAACGGTTGCATTTAGTGCAATTGGGACATTGTTTGGTTTTCAATCCTATTTAACGGTTGGTGTGAGAGAGTCAATCCCTTACTCCTTCACTTACAGCAATAGTGAGGAGTTAACAGCAGAAGAGATTGAGCGTGACATTAGCAGAGTCAATCAAGTACTGGTTGATAAAGAAGTTGTCGCAGGCAAAGCAACAGTTGAATTGGAATATTTTTTGACGGTGGATGGTCAAGAAAGGTTAATCGCTAGTGAATCGATCTACAATGAGTTCGCTAATATTCTTGGCAAGGAAAAGCTTGACCTTGAGTATAATGAGATTGTCGGTGTCCGGAAAAGTGCAGCAGTTATGGATGGCTATCGAGAATATGAGTTTACTAATCAGCCAATAGAACTTGATAGTGATCTAGATCTCGAGTTAATCGATGTGATTGATGGGGATGTATTATCAGAGTTGTTGCCTCATTATATTGTGTCTGACCAAGTCTATGAACAGTTACCGGTACCTTCACGAACTCATGGTATGACTGCTTGGCATGTGACTGAAGGGGAAGAAGAAGCGGTCATTGAGGTAGGGGAAATATTAACTAATGAATTGAATACTTCTCCACCATTTCAATTTCAAGCATTTGATTATATGTTCTATACGGTTAATCAATCTTATGCTCCTATTTTATTTATTGGCTTATTTATCGGGATTGTCTTTTTTGTCTCTGCTGGAAGCTTCCTCTATTTTAGGCTATTCACAGACCTTGATCAAGATAAAGCGAAGTTCACTGCAATTGCTAAAATAGGGCTGACAGATATAGAATTAAAAAAAGTGATCACTCGTCAAACAGCACTGCTTTTCTTTGCACCAATTCTTGTTGCACTAGTTCATGGTGCGGTCGCACTTACTGCTTTATCGCACTTCTTTGATTACAACCTTGTGTACGAATCAAGCATTGTTTTAGGAAGTTTCTCTATCATTCAAATTATTTACTTTCTAATTGCTCGCTCTACTTATATAAAACAGATTAGCAGATCGATTTTAACCTGAGAAGCTATAATTGAAATGAAAGACATCCAAGCTGCAAATTCCTTAGGATGTCTTTCTTGTTTCTTCATCTAGTAGAGGAATATAGAATAGCGAGAGTGCGAATTTTTAAAAACAACTTTCCATTATCGTTTGGTCATTGAAAAGCACGCTTTTTCTTTTAATAGAATGGTATAATTAGTTGATATATATAACCATATAAGAACTGTTAGAGAGCAGAAGAAAGATTGGGTGAGAAAAATGGACAAACGCGACTATTTAGTGAAAACTTTTTCACGTACAAAACGAAAGGATTATGAAAATTATATTTTAACAGCTATTTGGCACAAGTTGAATAACATGGATCTAAAACCTGTTAGTCAACAATATGTTAAACGACAAAATGGCTCCCATGCATTAATGGATCTGTATTTTCCCCAACTACATATAGGGATAGAAGTAGACGAGGCACATCACAAAGGCAATGTCGAGGAAGATAAACTTCGGATGGATGATATTATTTCTGCTGTCAGCGAAGAATCGATTAATGATTTTTTGTGTCTCAGAATTGATGCAACAGAACCAATCGAAGGAATTAATGAACGGATTAATGAAGTAGTTTCGATCATCGAGAAGAGAGCTTCAAAGACAAATCTAGTATGGAAAACTTACGAAGAAGAATTAAATGACCTGAAAAATCAAGACTATCTATCAATCTATGACGATATCTCATTTCGATATCTTAAGGACATTGCAAACACTGTATTTGGTGAGAATTATAAAGGGTTACAACAGGTTTTTATTAAGATAACGGATAAGAGACGCTTATGGTGTCCGAAACTATCAATCGTTGAAAATGGTGAGATAGAATCAGTAGCAGCTGGCTGGTTAAACATTTTAGCCAAGGACTGGTCTTATATAGACGAATCTCACATTGATAAAGATACGGTTAAAGAAAGAAGCGTTAACTACTTGGAAGAAATTGAAGCAGGTATTGAAAGGGTTGTTTTTGCAAAATATAAAGATAATCTAGGATTTAATCGCTATCAATTTGTCGGTGTTTTCAAGTCGATAGGTATATCGCCAGACAATGAGGATTTTGTTAGATATAGAAGTATAGATGATAAAGTGAAGATCATAAAATAGGAAGAATGTAAAAGGTGTCCTTCTTTTGAGGGATATTTTTTTGTGAATAATTAAGGTGCTTAAGGTTTTTGACCTTCGACGTTATAGCTGTAATTATCTTTAGATTTAATAAACTGTAAATAAATTTGCACGTAATGGTCCGCTCACCTAATATCAAAGCGGTCTTTAAAATGCAGTTAAACATTTATTGCGAGTGTTAGTAATTAAACGGCTTTAAAAATGAAGAGATATATTAGTAATTCTGAAAAATTACTAAAAACTCTTGACGTGTTCTGTTTTTAGTGTTAAGCTCAAAACAACATCAAGTAATTTTTTGAAATTACGAAAATGAAGGAAGTGAAAGATGAAGCTGGAAGATATCGTAACTGTAAAGGTAGGAGCTAACATTTCGCGCTTAAAAGATGAAGAGTATCAATCAGTAGACACTTACTCTTACGACGATTTAATCGAAGATCTTAATGGTTTATTTCTTGATTCAAAAACTGAGATCGACAGTGAAAACCCATTAAATGAGTCGACTCATTTAAGTCAATGTGGAGAACTTATATTCAGCTTTGTAAGCTCAAAGGCAAGTATAGTCAGTGAAAAAAATGCTAGTAAGATTATTAACCAAAACTTTGCCAAGCTGTTTATTGATCACGAACAATTAGATCCGCGCTATCTATGCTACATATTAAATGAATCACATGAAATAAAGAGACAAATGGCTATCTCGATGCAAGGAAGTACGGTGCGAAAGTTAACCCCTCTCACACTAAAAGGATTGGAAATAAAACTTCCAAGCATCGCAAAACAACACACGATCGGTAAAGCATACTTATCCATAAAAAAGCACCATGCTTTAGCAAAGAAACAAGCTGAGTTAGAGGAAAAATTATATTTTGAAGTATTAAAAAAAATAGATCAATCATAGAAGGTGGAAATAGATTATGTCACAATTAAATTCAAGATTATTTAGTGCCGCAGATAGCTTACGCAGTAAAATGGACGCATCTGAATATAAGGATTACTTATTAGGATTAATTTTCTATAAGTATTTATCGGACGAGTTATTAGTGAAAGTTGTTGAATTGGCAGATGAATCAGCTGAAGAATACAACACACAAGAAAAACAAACAGAGCTTTATCGAGAGTTATTGGCAGATGACGATGTAAAAGATGACCTTATCGAAACGCTAGTTGATACTTTAGGGCATCACATCGAGCCTGATTATTTATTTAATACATTGGCTGATCAAGCTAAACAAAATACATTTCAATTAAATGATTTAAATAAGGCGTTTATTGATTTGTCTACTGGTTATGATCAATTCACTGGCCTATTTGATGATGTTGATTTGACCTCAAGAAGACTTGGAGCTGACGACCAGCAACGTAATATCACGATTTCAGAAGTATTAAAGAAACTTAATGATATTGATCTCGTTGGATATGATGGGGATGTCATTGGAGATGCTTATGAATACTTGATCGGTGAGTTTGCCTCAGAAGCAGGTAAGAAAGCAGGGGAGTTTTACACGCCGAGTCAAGTATCAGATATGATGGCGCAGATTGCTGCGATTGGTCAGGAAGATAAAAAATTATTTAGTGTCTATGACCCAACGATGGGATCAGGCTCTTTAATGTTAAATGTCCGTAATTATCTCAATTATCCTGACAGCATTAAATATCATGGTCAAGAAATGAACACGACTACATATAATCTGGCGAAGATGAATTTAATCTTACACGGTGTCCGGAGAGAAAATATGCGCTTGCGTAATGGAGATACACTGAATAAAGATTGGCCGACAGATGAGCCTTATCTATTTGATTCAGTTTTAATGAATCCACCTTATTCGGCAAAATGGTCATCAGATAAGTCGTTTCTAGATGATTCGCGCTTCAATCGCTACGGGAGATTAGCACCGAAGTCAAAAGCAGATTTTGCTTTTCTCTTACATGGTTTTTATCACTTAAAGGATTCAGGTACAATGGCAATCGTCTTACCACATGGCGTATTGTTCCGTGGAGCTGCAGAAGGTGTAATTCGTAAAAAGTTGTTAGAGGATGGCAGTATTGATGCTGTGATCGGTATGCCAGCAAACTTATTCTTTGGCACATCGATTCCGACAACCGTCATTATTCTAAAGAAAAATCGTGATAACCGTGATGTGTTATTTATTGATGCCAGTGAAGAGTTTGAAAAAGTTAAGAACCAAAACAAATTAACTTCAGAAAATATCGATAAGATTGTTGAAACATATAAGAAACGAAAAGATGTTGATAAGTACGCTTACTTAGCTACTTTTGAGGAAATTGAAGAAAATGACTTTAATTTGAACATCCCACGCTATGTTGATACATTTGAAGAAGAAGAACCTGTTGATTTGGCGGAACTAGGCTCATCTATTCAGGAAATAAGAAAAGAAAAAGCAGAACTTGAATCGAGTTTGCATGAAATGATATCTTCACTTGAATATGATGAGGAAAATGAAGACTGGATAAAAGGTGCATTAGAGGTGTTTAATCGTGGGAAATAAACGAGTACCAGAAATTCGTTTCCCTGGATTTACTGACGATTGGGAACAGCGTAAGCTGGGGGATATGGTAGAATTTTTTAATGGTAAACGAATACCTATTGATTCAGAGAAACGAATACATGGTAAATATCCCTACTATGGAGCAACGGGTATTATTGATTATGTTGAAGATTATATTTTTGAAGGAGAGTATGTTCTTTTAGCGGAAGATGGAGCAAATATTACTACAAGAAACAGTCCAATAGCCTATTTGACTGAAGGGAAGTTTTGGATTAACAATCATGCACACATCATGAGAATGATGTGTGGTTCAAATTATTTCTTATTGCAATTATTAGAAAAACAAAATTATGAGAAATATAACACGGGAACAGCCCAGCCGAAGTTAAATGCAAAAGTTGTTAAAAATATGACACTTAATTTCCCATTTAAAAAAGAACAAGAAAAAATCGGTGAGTTCTTCAAAGAATTAGACAACACTATTACCCTTCATCAGCAAGAGTTAGACACACTCAAGCAGACAAAACAGGGATTCTTGCAAAAAATGTTCCCACAAGCTGGAGAGTCTGTACCTGAGATTCGGTTTCCAGGATTTACTGACGATTGGGAACAGCGTAGGTTGGGGGATTTGCTAATAGAGAGAAATGAACAAATTCCCGAAAATGAAGATTACGAATTAATGTCTTTTGTGCAAGGGCAGGGTGTAGTGCCAAAAGGTGACAGATATGATAGAAGGTTTTTAGTTAAAGATGAAAAGAAAAAATATAAGAAAACAGAACTTGGGGATTTTATTTATAGCTCAAATAACTTGGAAACTGGTTCGATAGGATTTAATAAAAGAGGTAAGGCAGTGATCTCTCCGGTGTATAGCATTTTTTCATCAAAAGGAAAAAGAGAGAGTGAATTTATTGGGATTATGTCGCAACGTAAAAGTTTTATAAATAAGATGATAAGGTTTAGGCAGGGAGTAGTGTATGGTCAATGGAGAATTCACGAGAAGGATTTTCTTGATATAAAAATTGCTGTACCGGAAAATACAGAACAAGATAGGATTATTCGCTTTTTTCAGGAATTAGACAGTACCATCACCCTTCATCAGCGTGGACTAGAAACACTAAATCAAACCAAAAAAGCGTTCCTTCAAAAAATGTTTATCTAAATAAATAGAGAGGAGGAGAATCATGACAAAACTATCGCACAATAACGAAGCTGAAGTGGAGCGCCGGTTGATTGAAGTGTTAGGAGAAGGGCATAATCAATGGAATTATCGTCCTGACTTAAAGTCCGAAACTGATCTCTGGGATAACTTACGAAAAAAAATCACCCAAAATAACTTATCTGAAATTGGTGATCATCCACTCACTGATAAAGAGTTTGAGACAATTAAAACGGAACTTTTGCTTAAAACTAAAACCCCCTTTGATGCTGCTAGGTGGCTCAAAGGAGAGAATGGCATTGCACGAATTTCGATTGAACGAGAAAACACAGAATTAGGTCGGATCTCACTCGTTCTATATTCCAATCACGACATAGGTGGTGGGATCTCTACTTATGAAGTCGTTCATCAAATTGCCAAACAAAAATCAACGATTGATGATCGTGATCGTCGCTTTGACGTCACACTATTAATCAATGGTTTACCGATTGTTCAAATTGAATTGAAACAGGCAAGTGCGAAAGATGGGTATTTTCAAGCGTTTAATCAAATCAAAAAATATGCAGAAGAAGGTATGTTCAGAGGAAATATCTTTTCTACGCTACAATTATTTGTGGTTTCGAATGAACAAACAACGCGTTACTTCGCGAATCAAATGCCAAAAGATATGCACCGCAAGTTTCTCTTTAGCTGGCGAACGACTGATAACCGTAAAGTAGAGAACCTCTACGAATTTGTCAAACAAGTTTTAAACATACCAGATGCCCATCGGCTAATAGCGCATTATACTATTGTGAGTGAAGACCAAGATAATAAAGCGTTAATGGTTCTCCATCCTTATCAAATTCACGCGATTGAGGCTTTATTTGAATCAGCGATGAAACATGAATCTGGACATGTGTGGCACGCAACGGGATCAGGAAAAACCTTAACAAGCTTTGTGTCTACTAAACTCTTAGCACGCAAACCAGGTGTCGATCGAACAATTATGATGATTGATCGAAAAGACTTGGATAATCAAACGACATCAGAATTTACCAAGTTTGCTTCTGAATTCAATACAGGCATATCTTCAGGCAATGCTGTTTCAAATAGTTTAATTATTGGAACCGGCAGTGCGAGAGAACTTAGTGAGACATTACTATCTGATGCGAATTCAAATGCAGTCATTATCACAACCCGTCAGAAGTTGGAGTCTGCTTTAAAATATGCAGAAAGAATCGAGGCGGAAAAAGGAACGCAACGATTTCAAAAGTTAATCAGTCAGCATATTGTTTTTATCGTCGACGAATGTCATCGAGCTTTGAGTGCGGAGGGAATGGAGAGAATCAAAGATTTTTTCCCGAATTCAACATGGTTTGGCTTTACAGGAACGCCAATATTTAATGTGAATAAGAAACAGTTAAAAGGTGAATTAGCACGAACAACAACTGATCAATATGGTAAGGTGTTGCATACGTATACGATCAAAAATGCATTAGAAGATGGATCCGTTTTAGGATTTCAAGTGGAGCATGAAGATACGATTGAACCGATATCCCTTAAGAATAAAATTTTTGATGAGTTGAGTAAAAGGAGTAGATATGCTAACGCTAGTGCTGATGAGATTAATCAGGCGATTGATGAAATGTCAGGTATTGAGAAAGAGTCCTATCTTTCTCCTGATACATTTGAGCAAGATGAACATATTCAAAAAGTGATTCGGAAGATTTTCCGTCCAGACAATGCATATACAAAATTTGATTTCCAAAATGGTCGTCCACAAAAATCTGCCATTTTAACAACAAGCTCGATCGATATGGCCAAACGATACTACCATGCGATTAAAGAGATGACCAAAGATCCAGATTGGTTAGCAAAAGAATTTTCTGATCATCCAATCAGAAAAGGTCGAACAATTGAGGATCCAGATTTTCCACGGATCGCAATTACGTATTCATTAGAAGAAAATGAAGAGAATGCAACAGCGAATCAAAAGGAAATGCAAGCAATTATTAAAGATTATAATAACTACTATGATACATCATGGTCTTTAGAAAGTATGGATCGTTACAACGGTGATATTAATAATCGCCTAGCGAGAAAAAGGGCAGAATTCAAGCAATTTGGTAAACAAGTGGATTTTGTCATTGTAGTTGAACGCTTATTGACGGGCTTTGACGCTCCAACAGTTCAAACATTATTTGTCGATCGAAATTTAGAGTATGCCAACTTAATTCAGGCATTTTCCAGAACAAATCGGACGTATCCAGGGAAAACGAAAGGTTTAATCGTAACCTTCAGGAAGCCACATACTATGGAATACAATGTTCAAGAAGCGACAAAGTTATATTCTAAAGAGAAAGAAGAGTCAACTTTAGTTTATCCAACTTACGCTGAATCGAAGAAACGTTTTAAAGCAGCGCATAAGAGGTTCCAAGAGGTGGCCCCAATTGTAAATGAGATTGATGAGCATGATTCAATCGAAACAAGAGTTGAGTTTGTTCAAGCTTTTCAGGAGCTTAACAACTCTTATGAAGCGCTAGTAACATATAACGAATACAATGATGAAGTAGAGCAGTCTTATCAACTGCAAGAAGAAGTAATGACGATCAAAGAATCAGTAGGTGTTTACAATACTGTAAAGGGCTCACTAATCGAGGAACAAGATGAAGATGAGACAGAAGCTGATTTCTCCGACATTGAATTTTATGGTGAAAACGCCATTAAACTTTATGATATCGACTCGACTTATATTGATAAATTATTAGAAACATACTCTGCTAATAATAAAAACGTTCGAGATGATATTGAAAAAGCACTACAAAAATTAGAAAAATCAGAAGTAGTTAAAGATGTCTATCGAGCTATTTTAAATGCTATTGATAATGAAGAAGTTGACGTTAATGAAGATATTTTCATTATTAAAAGAGACTTTTTCACCCAAGCACAGAATAAAGCGATTAAAGCATTTGCCAACACATGGTTTGTCGAAGAAGATCAATTACATTTATCAGCGATTCAATATGTCATAGGCAATGACCCAATTCCAAATATCAGTGACATCATCAACAGTAGAAATTTTGATAAGTATAAAGAAGTAAACCCTGATGCTAGACCACTAAAGTACGGACCAGAAATGAAACGACAGTGGAGAATTGTACTGGATGAAGTGATTGTTCCGTTGCGTGGTGAATTGAGGTAGAATGGAATTAGAGGTTTTAATAAGTTAGAGCGAAAATTAAATACACATCATATCAGCGAAAGTCAGTCATCAAAAGAGAAGTTTATAGAAGAACTCTTTTTGAGGCTGGCTTTTTATATTCGTAGAATCAAGTGGAGAAAAACAAAACTTATGTATTAGTCAACAGATAATTAACTTTTAGAAGGAGGATATATTTATGAGTAAAATTAATTTGAAGGTAGGGCAAGTTACAGTTGAATTTGAAGGGTCAGAAGAATTTATAAAGGATGGTCTTTTTAATTTAGTAAAAGATCTATCGGAATTAGATTCTAACCAACAACGAATTTCACCTGAGGTAATACATTTATCATCAGATAATGGTGAGAACTTAGAAGTAGAGAATACCTCAAGTATTATTGAAGGCACTATTAATAGTATTGCTGCTAAATTGAATGTTTCAAGCGGACCAGAGTTAATTATTGCTGCCGCATGTCATTTGCATTTTGTAAAGAATCAGCCGAAATTTAATAGGACCGACTTACTTGAACAATGCAAAGAGGCACCAAATTACTTTAAAAAAAGCCATTCGGGTAATTTTTCGCAAAACATTAATAGCTTGGTTAAAAATAATAAATTAATAGAAGTAAGTAAAGATGTTTTTTCAATTCCTGCTCAAGAAATTGAGGAATTAAAAAACAAATTGAGTTAGAAACTATAATTAGTTAGATTGATTAAGTTGGCGTATTTGAAAAACTTCTCCATAATTTATTTCATGATAGAAAAAAGGATAGATTAATATGAAACTAATGCAATATATTGATAGGACTAACTTACTAACTTGTACGGAAATAGAAAAGGTGAAATTGCTTTGCTATTTTCATCTCAAGAAAAATAAAGTGCTAGAATTTCATCTTAAAGATGTTAGTAATTGGTTCAATGAACTAAACTTAAGTACACCAAATACTTCCCGTCTGAAAAGTAAAATATTAAGTAGTAGATTTTTCATCAGAGGAAGTAAAGAAAATACTTACAAACTAAATTTAATGACTATTAAAGAAATGGATAAATCATATCCAGAAATGGATATCAAAAGTGAAGAAATAGTGTCTGTTAGTAATGTAATACCTGAAAATATTTATGTGAATACCAGAGGGTATGTTGAAAATTTAGCAAAACAAATTAATGCCTCATACGACAATAATATCTTTGATGGTTGCGCGGTCTTAATGAGAAGATTACTAGAAATTCTTTTGATACTCACATATGAACATCTCAATATTTCAGAGGAAATTCAAGATAAAGAATACAATTATCTAATATTAGAAAAAATAATTAGTAAGGCTAAAAAGAATAAAAAAATAAATTTGTCGAGGAATACTAAGAGTAGCATTGATTATTTCAGAACCCTGGGAAACTTTTCAGCGCATAAAATATATTATAATTGCAGGCGCTCTGATATAGAAAAAACAATTTTTGATTACAGAGTAATAATTGAAGAATTGTTGTATAAATCTGGTATTAGAGTGTAAAAAAACATCTGAAATGTTAGAGGATGATACTAATGATAGCCTTTATAACCCCCTTCTGTGGGAATAGGAGTAATAAAAGAGAGTTAAACAAGAAAAATTACCGATTAATAATAGGTGATGTTATTAGAAAAATTTAATTTTGAGGAGTTGTAAAAAATGAGTTTTAATCAACTTATAAATGGTTATAAATTGCCTATACTATTTATTGGGTCCGGTTTTAGTAAAAGATATTTGAATGCTCCGGACTGGGAAGGACTCTTAAGACAAGTATATGGCTATATGGGGAAAAACAGTGGTGAATATGCAAAGTTAAAATCAAAAATAAGAAACACTTCTGATATCAGTAACCTATCAGCGGGTCACTTAAATGCGTTAATTGCTACAGAAATGGAAATTACGTTTAACAAACACTATTTTAACAGCGATCTAATTGATCAGCATCCAGAATGGTTAAAAGACGATGTATCGCCATTTAAGCTAAGCGTAGCTTCTGTGTTTGATAATTACAACATAACCACTGAAATGCGTGATGAGATTGCTTGGTTCAAAAAATTAAGAGGGAAAGTGCACTCTATTATAACAACTAACTATGATCATTTTATTGAAGATATATTAGAATTTAAAGATGAAAGTATTTTCATAGGTCAACATCAATTATTTAATTCATTATCAGTGGAAGTAGATGAGATTTATAAACTACATGGTTGTGTGACTACACCTGAACAAATAATTATTACTAGTACTGATTATGAACATTATAAGCAAAATGCTAAGCTTTTTAGTGCAAAGCTATTAACTTTAATTAGTGAAAACCCTGTTATCTTCTTAGGGTATTCAATAGAAGACCCAAATGTACAAGATACTCTAACCAACTTAGTAAGCTGTCTGACAGAGGAGCAAATAGAGGATTTAAAGAATCACTTCTATATTATTCAATATAAACAAAATGAAAAGAAACTGCTTGAAGAAAAATATATATTTTCTGCTAAGTCATATGATGGATCTCAAGTAACTTTCCCTGTGACTGTCATAACAACAGATAATTATTTAGAGATTTATAAGCAATTATCAAATTTAAGGCCAGCAATGAACCTGAGTGCTATTAAACAAGTCAAACGGATTGTTAAAGATATTGTAATCGAATCATCAGAAGCGACTGAGATAGACGATCCAATCATTACAATTATGATGGATGATCTTAGTCACTTTTCAAGTAGAGATAGTGATAAGATGGCAATCGCTGTTGGGAATATAAATGAAATTAATGAATATGGATATGGGATAAAACCCAAAACCGAAATTTTTGAAGATATATTATTGGACAATAAAAGATTGGATTCAACAAAATTATTAAAAGGAACCTATGAAAAACACTATTTAAAAATAAGACAAAATATCCCTATCTATAAATATAGTACCAATGTAAAACAAACCGTGATTAATCAATCTTCCTTAGTTAAAGCCTATCTTGAAGAAAAGCAGACATTAAATAGTTACCTAAATAAATCGTTATTAAAGGATATAAAAAATGTGCCTCTTGGTAATACGTATGAAGAAATTCCTAGTTCCTTTAAAACAACAAGAAGAAGGAAATATTTATGGATGTTTAAGAATGTAAGGAGTATTAATTCAAGTGAAATTAAGGATTTTTTACTTGAGGAATTACCAAAATACGACTCTTTTGATGGGAACGCAAAGGGATATTTTAATAGACTAATTTCGATGTATGATTTCTTAATGTATAAAAAATAACCCAAAGGAGTGTTCACACTTAACAGTGGGAATTCCTTTGAGTTATTCTGTTTCACATATTAACTATACCCATAATAAATGAAAATATGCATAATGTCAATATTTAAAACTCAATATTACCTTTATTGTATGAGTAAAATGTTTGTGGGAGAATAAATCCCTGTCATGGATGTAAAAGTCGTCAGACATTTACATCCATGACAGGGACAACAAGCGAAGCGCGTTAGTTTATAGCACATTTTACGTGAAAAAGA
>Ga0209487_1001653_pt1 | contig 18670 bp, 12 predicted proteins | sample Poulit2012_FD_187524 | JGI IMG/M metagenome (GOLD analysis project Ga0209487, IMG submission 187524) | Agricultural soil microbial communities from Georgia to study Nitrogen management - Poultry litter 2012 (SPAdes) (version 2) | ecosystem: Environmental > Terrestrial > Soil > Agricultural land...
ATCATTACAAGATCGTGAAAATTCAGATGAAATTCACTGGGACCCGCCCCGACATAGAGGTACTATATGAAGACAACCACCTGCTGGCCCTCAATAAACCGGCGGGCCTGCTCTCCCAGGAAGATTCTAGCGGAGACCCCGATATATTGACCCTCGGGCGGGAGTACCTGCGTCGCGAGTACAACAAAAGCGGAAATGTATTTCTGGGGCTTCTGCACCGGCTCGATCGCCCGACAGGCGGTGTGATGCTCTTTGCAAAGACCTCTAAAGCAGCCGCAAGGATGAGTGCGCTGATCCGGCAGCGTGAGATTCAAAAACGCTACCTGGCAGTTGTAGAAGGAACCCCGCCGGGTAACGGGCTCTTCTCTCACTACCTCTGCAAAGACCGGGAAGCCAACCGGGTATCCGTTTGCCATGAGGGAGCTCCGGGAGCGAAAAAAGCGGAGCTCACATTTTTTACCAACGAACAGGAAAAGAACCTCTCCCTGGTGACCATCTCCCTGATTACGGGCCGGGCCCATCAGATTCGTGTCCAGTTTTCTCACGAGGGCTATCCCCTGGCAGGAGATTCAAAATATGGCCGCAAGAGTGATTATCTCCTCGCACTTTTTGCATACCAGCTACTATTTACCCATCCCGTTACACAGAAGAAGATCACCATCACAGCTCCTCTGCCCGACGGCCGGCCGTGGAATCTTTTTTCAAGATAACCATCTCTATCTATGAATGATTTTGCTGTCCGCGTTGTTAGACTCAGACATCAGCAAGACAGCCCTAAGATCTCGTCAGACCGTCTATGAACAGATGCCAAGCAAGGATGCTCATACCCAGCGTTATCGATAACGAAGTGAGCGAAACGGAGAGAGACACTTTTTTACAGTTTATCAGATCCCACCCTGATCTACAACAGGAGTATGAGGATGCACTCCGTCTGAAGCGGTATCTGTCCGAAGATTTACCAAAGATTAAAGCCCCCGACAGGCTACGGAAGTCGATCCTGCGGATGATTGATGAGATGGATAAGAGATAGCGCATACAGGAGACAACCGTACGGCTCATCCTGTAAAGGAGCCATTTTTTTTACGGGCGGAATTTCAATCGGATCATTGCGCAGCCAAATTTCCTTGCAAACCTTCTTGCGTTTTGACTGGCCAATCCCTGCCCGAAAGAGATCGAGTCCCTCCCTATAAATTATCCAGGGTTCGTATCAGGCCTTCCCGGGCCCGGACTGGCAGCTCCTTCCCGAGCGCTTCTTTTAACTTCCGGTTGGAGACCGTAAAGTCTCCCGTCAGCTTCTTCAGCCTGTGCTCATTTAAAGGCAGGGGCAGAATGTTGCCTACCCGGGCCGTCAGATTGAGCAAAAGAGGAGGCACATACCAGATCCTCCCCTTTTTATCGGTCGCATCGGCAATCAGCTTTACCAGATCGTGGGTATAGGTCGGCTCGTCATCGGCGACGTGATAGAGACCTTGCTCCACCTCCCCTTCGATCAGCTCCCGAATAATGAAACAGAGATTTTCGATCGAAACAAAAGACCGTTTGTTGTTGAATGCTTTTACAGGATAGGGAATTCCGGACTTCACCAGTTGATAGAGCAGATTCAGATTCCCTTTATTTCCCGGGCCGTGAATCATGCTCGGCCGCAGGATGTAATAAAGCTTATCGGGAGAGGCGTTGGATTTGATATAGGTTTCTGCTTTGTACTTCGATTTACCATAAGGGGTAAAAGGCTGCGGGACGTAGTGTTCGTCCAGTTCCATCTCCGGGGTCTCCGTAAGGACATGGATCGTGCTCAGAAAGATAAATTTCCGGGCTCTCTTATCTTCCTTGAACCTTCTGTAGAGGGCGCGTGTCGCATCGTAATTGGCTCTAAAATAAGCGGCGTCGTTATTCTTATCATGCACATCATGAACTTTGCCGGCCAGGTGAATATAGGCGTCGTAGGAGTCCCACCGGGTGTAAACCTCATCATTGGAAAGGATGGTGAGATCTTCCGATTCAAGATGCCGCAGATCATCCGCATTTCTGGAGGTACCGGTCACATGATAGCCGCCATGCTTCCGCAGATATTCCAGAAGATTACTACCTACAAAGCCTCGTATTCCTGTAATTAAAAGGCGGATATTCTTACTCTCTGGGTGCATTTCTATGGGTTGTTCTGAGTCGGTTGACGGCTCCGGGTGGCCAATACCTGATGATAAACACTCACCGTCGTTTGATACATCTGATCAAATGTGAGATAATCTTCATAATACTTTCTGGCAGCTACCCCCATCCGTTGCCGGAGTTGGGCGTCTGATACCAGGTTTTCAATACGGTTTCGGAGGGTGGTCACATCCCCCTGCCGGATGATGAAACCGTTCACGCCTTCGGTAATCGCCTCCCCGGCCCCACCCACATCCGAGACGACCACGGGCAGCCCGGCCCTCATCGCTTCGATGGTGGATCGCGGAAAGCCTTCCCAATTTGAGACCAGTGCAAAAAGCTGCCCTTTAGCCAGGATCTGATCCACATCGTCACGGCTTCCCCAGAAGGTGAACTTCTCCTCTGCCTTCAGCTCCTCTACCAGAGCTTTTATACTTTCCTCCAGCGGGCCGTCCCCTATAAAGTGGACATGAATCGAATCCAGATCATGGATCGCCCTCACAAGCTCCTCATGATTTTTTTGCTTGTCGAAACGGGCCACCTTCACAATATTCACTACCCCATTCATTTTCGGATCCGCCCGGAGGGAGTCCGGTATATCGGGCATGCCGTTGTGGATCGTCATAATTTTGTCGGGCGATACCCCCAGCATTTTCTTCCCGAGCTGCCGGTCAAAATCTGACACCGTGATAAAGAAATCGGTCATCGGCGATACCGTTTTTTCCAGGGTTCTGAAAATACGCCGAGATTTTTTGGTTTTTCCTGATGTGAAGGCCCAGCCGTGAGCCGTAAATATCACGGGAATACCGAGCGTCCGGGCAGCGATTCTACCCAGAAATCCAGCCTTGGAAGAGTGAGTGGAGACCAGGTCGGGTTGAATTTTTTTCAACTGTCTGCGGATAGAGATCAACGCTTGCAGATCGTTCATCATTGAAATGTTGCGGCAGAGCTTCGGCACTGCATGCACCTCTATTCCATGGCTGGTAAAGTGTTCCAGTACCGGCCCCCTTCCCCCGATCAGTACAGTGACCCGGTGCCCGTCCTGACCCAGCCTGTACGCCATATCCCTCACGTGAATGTGAGAACCCCCGATGGTATCGGATCGGGTAACAATGAAGACTATATTCAATTTGGTATCTATAGCAATCAGTAACTATTTGTTTCTTATAACTGTTTTATGACAATCTTCGGTCAACCAGTACACAGCGTGCTAATTTATCATTATTAGGCCTCATTTTAAAACATTAACCGGGAATAGTTACCGGCGGGGCAGGTGTACCGGTTATAAAAAAAACAGATCTCTCCTATTTTTTATCCTAACGAAAAGCATGTAACTTTTAACTGGTACAGACTGGTTCTGAGAGATTTTCTCCGGAGGATATCAGAAAGTACCCTGATGATGCCACTGAAGTTCTGGCGCATGATCAGCTCGTTCTTTCTGAATCTACAGGCCACCCGCCAGGGCCGGGCCGATCTCCTGACCGGAGATTGCTTAAACGCACAGCGCGTAAATTGACTCATTCATCTCAACCACGTTCCCGTAACAAACAGTTATGATTTCTGATATTGTTTGTGAAATAGAGACTATTCAAAAAATTAATCAGGGTGACGAAAGCGCATTCGAACAGCTCTTTCATCTCTACTACGATCGGCTATGTATGTTCTCAGCAGGATATGTCGGTTCTTCTGACCAGGCACGCGACGTTGTACAGGAAGTATTTATCGCCCTCTGGGAAAACAGACAGACACTCACGATTGAGACCTCATTGAAATCTTACCTGTTTCAGGCCGTCAGGAACCGTTCGACCAATGCCCTGATCAAAGAGAACCGGATCCGTACATTAAAGGAGAGGCTACAATTTCACGCAGATCAAAAAAGCGATTACATACTGAACGACCTCGGTTTCGAGGAGACTCCTGTTCTGAGGGGTGAAAAAAGAGCCGCACCCGGCCTGGAAAAAATCTGGCTGCACGTCTCTCAGCTGCCTGAGAAGCGAAAAGCTGTCTTTACACTGCACCGGAAGCATGGGTTGAGTTACCAGGAAATTGCGATGGTGATGGGGATTACACGGAAGACCGTAGAAAATCAGATGGGAAGGGCACTTAAATATCTGCGTTCGGTTCTCTCGGCAGATCAGTTTGTGTAACCGAAACAGATGGGCTTAAAAACAGAAAGGGACCCTTGTTGGGCCCCTCTCCTTTTACACATGCCTTGATTGCACTACACTAATCCAAGTATAAAGAGTTCCGGATTACTTTGCAAATCTCAGATATGGTATCCCTTGAACCCTTCTATTGAGTCATACTCGGCAAGGCCAAGCTGGTCGTATCTGCGGGCGTTGCCCATGGTTCGCTCATCGGCAACCATCCAGAACTCCCCGCTTACGCCGCCTGGAAATTTGGGCTGATCCTTCTGGGAGACATGCTTGAAAATCGCACGCCGTTTCTTGAGGCGTTCACCCGGACTGAGAGGAACAGCCATATCGATATCGCAGATCTCCGTCTCCTGCCAGATCCCGCTGTAAAGCCAGACATAGCACTCCTTCATCCAGTCACGGTCGACGCACTGATCCAGGGCCTGTTTGATGGCGTCCCAGCAGATTCTGTAGGTTCCGTGCGGGTCGGAAAGGTCTCCTGCAGCATAGATCTGATGCGGTTTGATTTTCTCCATGATATCCACATTCAGCTGAATATCCTGCTCCGTGAGCGCACTCTTCTTAACCCGGCCAGTTTCATAGAATGGCATCTCCAGGAAATGGATATTCTCCAGCGGCACACCGCTGTAGAGGGCAGCTGAATTGGCTTCCGCTTTCCGGATATCCGTTTTCAATTTTAGCAGGGCTTCCGAATCGGTATCTCCCGGCCTTTTTTCCAGCAGGTCTTTCTGTATCTGCTCATAGAGGGTGAGCGATTTGCCGTTGCTCTTTTCCACCTCCAGATACCCGGAGAGCAGGTCTGCATAGCGAAGCGCCTCATCATCATAGACCGAGATATTCCCGGAGGTCTGATAGGCGATATGCACCTCATGGCCATGCTTGACAAGCCTCATCAGCGTTCCGCCCATCGAGATGACATCGTCAGCCGGATGCGGCGAGAAGATCAGGATCCTTTTAGGAAACGGCTTCGCCCTTTCAGGCCGGTTGCTGTCGTCTGCATTGGGCTTTCCGCCCGGCCAGCCGGTGATGGTGTGCTGTACATCGTTAAATACACGGATGTTTACATCATAAGCCGATCCGAAATCTGTCAGGATTCCGCTCAAGCCGTTTTCATTGTAATCGACATCCGTCAGTTTCAGAATAGGTTTGTCCAACCGGAGGCTCAACCAGGTCACCGCTTTCCGGATCGTCTTATCGTCCCAGGTACACGGGCCTACCAGCCAGGGCGCTTTTAAACGGGTCAGTTCGGCTGCCGCCGGTTCGTCCAGAATCACCTTCAGATTCTCATGCTCCTGAAGATAGGTAGCCGGCACCTGATCGGAGATCTCCCCTTCCAGGGTTCTTCGGATGATGGAAGCTTTCCCTGCACCCCAGGCCATCAGATAGATCTTCCGGGCGCTCATGATCGTTCCCACACCCATGGTAATCGCCTGTCGGGGTACATGCTCCTCCCCGTAAAAGGTAGGCGCTGCGTCGGAACGGGTCATATCGTCCAGGGTGATCAGCCGCGTTCTGGTTTTCCGCAGGGAGCCCGGTTCATTAAATCCGATATGTCCGGTCCGTCCGATTCCAAGCAGCTGCACATCCAGTCCGCCCGACTGTTCAATCTTCTGTTCATACTCCCGGCAATAGTCGAAAATTTCATCTTTTGCAATCGTTCCGTCGGGGATGTGAACATTTTCAGGGAGTATATCAATATGATCAAAAAGAACCTCATGCATAAAGCGGACGTAACTCTGAAGTTCATCCGGCTGCATAGGGTAATACTCATCCAGATTAAATGTAATGACTCTCTTAAAGCTGAGCCCCTCCTCTTTGTGAAGCCGGACCAGTTCGCTGTAAATCTGAAGTGGTGTGGATCCTGTCGCAAGGCCCAGCACCGTAGTCTGTCCCGTCTGATTGCGGGCATCTATCAGATTGGCAATTTCCTGGGCAACGATCCGGGAGCCGGTAGCGGCATCAGGATAGATATCCGCATCCATCTTCTCGAATATCTTCAAAGCTCGTTCATTGTACAATGCTGACATTAAATCATCAAATATTAAATTTAGGTTTCTATTCCTGTTAAAGGAAACAACAATCCAAATGGGAGTCAACCTAATTATTTGAAAATAGCTGTTGCATCCTGCGAAAAAAGGTTGTTATATCAAACTCTTCATGAATATGACATCATGAACCCGGGGGGCGGAATGGGCAGATGTCTGCGCTTCAAGTGCGTATCTCCTCACGGAAGTGGAGGATCAAGGCCTCGACCGGGTACTGAACATTGGGAAGCAGTCATACCCTGTCATTTTGAGATGGTGATCGGGGCGATGGAGCGTATGATGGAACGGCGTGCTGGATCACTGACGCCGATGATCATGAAGATAATGATGAATGCTTTCATTCACTCCAGCAGCTTTTAGCTGAGAGTCTTTCCAAATTCTTCATTTGAATAGGGGAAGGCTTTCTGTCAGCTGTCTATGCAGATAGTGCACTTTATAATTCAACCGGAGCTATGATACAACGATTTACGGATTCTTCCAGAATTGGCCTCTACCTCGGACTCTTTCTATTTATCCTGCTATGGATCCTTCCCGCCCCTGAAGGGTTAAGCGATGCAGCCTGGAAAACGGCAGCCGTTGCAACCCTGATGGCAATTTGGTGGATTTCAGAAGCGCTACCCATTGCTGCTACCGCACTTATACCCATTGTCTTGTTTCCCTTTCTTCAGGTTGGCACCATCGGTGAAGCAACCGCACCCTACGCCAATCCTCTTATCTTTCTCTTTATGGGTGGTTTTATCATTGCCCTCGCAATGCAGCGCTGGAACCTTCACAAACGCATCGCCCTGAACATTGTTAGTATTGTCGGTGTTAAACCCTCCTCCATTATCATCGGGTTTATCATCGCCTCTGCATTTTTAAGTATGTGGGTGAGCAATACCGCCACTGCACTCATGATGCTTCCAATTGCCATTTCTGTGCTTCAATTTGCAGAATCGCGCCGGGACAATGGTCCGGCACCGGTCACCAATTTTGAAATTGTTCTGGTTCTTTCGATCGCCTATGCCTGTAACATTGGGGGGATCGGTACACTGATCGGGACCCCGCCCAATGCCCTGATGGCCGCATTTATACTCGAAAATTACGGTGTTGAGATCAGCTTTGCACAATGGATGCTGGTGGGTGTTCCGCTGGTTCTGATCATGCTCCCAATCATGTATCTGCTCTTGAGTCGCTTTATCTTTCCGATCCGGATCAAAGAACTTCCCGGCGGTCGTGAAGTGATTTTAAAACAGCTTCGTGAGTTGGGCAGCATGTCGCGGCCTGAATTTCGCGTAGCGATCGTTTTCGCATCCACTGCCCTCCTTTGGATTGCCCGGCCACTGCTTGTACCTTTTTTTCCCGGCCTGTCGGATGCGGGCATTGCCATCACCGCGGGTATTGTCCTCTTTATCATTCCCAATGGTGATAAAAAGGGTGGAAAGCTACTTTTGTGGAGCACCCTGAAAGACCTTCCCTGGGGTATTTTAATCCTGTTTGGCGGCGGGCTCAGCCTGGCCTCGGCTATCAGCAGTTCAGGCCTGGCAGCGTGGATTGGCCAGGGAGTCAGCGGACTCGGGGCTCTGCCCATCCTGCTGCTGATACTGGTGGTGATCCTCGTCGTCATCTTCCTTACTGAGATCACCAGCAATACCGCTACAGCGGCGGCATTTCTTCCGATCCTGGCCTCTTCTGCCATTGGAATCGGACAGGATCCGATGCTTTTTGTCATACCGGCTACCATCGCCGCAAGTTGTGCGTTTATGCTGCCGGTGGCCACTCCGCCAAACGCCATTATATACGGTAGCGGCAAGGTAACGATCCCCCAGATGGCCAAAGCGGGTATCTGGCTTAATATCATCGTATCGATGCTGCTGATCCTTGCGGTCTACACCCTTTTTATCTATGTGTTTGGGATTGAAATTGGAGTTCTCCCTGAATGGGCACAATAAGAGCTATCTCACCCAGAGATGGCCAGACAACCTGGTATTGCAGAGGGGACGTCCAGGTGGAACTTCTACTTCAATTCAAGAATTAAGGAGCAGGTACACCCTGTTCACTTCAGAGCTGATCATCTGACGCATCGGGCATCCTGCCCATCCTTATATGGGATCTGCCGGGGCTTTCGCTGCCGTTATCCAGCAGCGACAACCCGGAAGCAGTTTGAACAAATGGGGCCATCTGAACGGCTATCTTACACAACTCAGCCCGCTGAGGTCACCACGCTGTATAAGCCTGTCTATGGTATAGGGTACATTAAAGGCATGTGTCCAGCCAAAGATTCGCATCCCGCCCGAAAAGGTCCAGATCGGATTGCGTCCACGAAATGAAGGGCCTTCGCCGGCCGACGGAAGATTGCTCACCTCTTCCAGGGCATCGGCCAGTTCACGCTGGGTTTCAAATTCCCACAGCGGCCGGTCGAGTTCATCCACCAGCAGATGGCGGGACCGCTCACACGCTTCAATGAAGAAGAAATCCTCTCCGGTCAGGTCATAACCTACCAAAAGCGGATGGATACTCGACAGGTACGATTCCATATCATGATCGACCGGAGCCACGTTGTAGAGGCTGCGGGCATTGTCGATCAGGGCCTGTTCTACATCTGGCCGGTCGAACATCTGCAGATATTTTGACAGACCGTGCGATATGTAGTTTTGAGAGTACCCATACCGATCGATCGCGATGCGTCCGCCCTGCTTTCGCTGCAGGTCCAGCATCCGGTCCACACGGTCGTTCAATTCATCGAGGTAGATCCGGTCTTTTGTGGCATCGTACAGCTCTGCAAGACTCCAGACCGAGAGATAGAGCCGGCGTCCGGTCAGCCCGTGGCCACCAAACACCCTTCGTACGTAGTAATCGCCGGTTAACCTGGCCACATCCAGCCCTCGGTGATATCCGTCCAGGTAGTACGACGCCAGCCAGCCCTGGACCCAGACATGTGCAGACAGTTTTGAAATCCACTGCTGAGACGCGTGGCGCCGACCGATCCCGACATAGGGAGAGATCTCCGCCTGCATCTCATGTTCAAACCAGTCTAGTGAAGCGTTGGTGTCGCCGCGATACCAGCGCGGTCGTGGCCAATGGGTGTTATCTACATCCATCGAATGGCGGCTCATAGCGCGGGCCATTCTGTAGATATCGGGATCACCCGATCTCATAAAGTTGAGCCACCACTGGTAGTCCATTGCCGGTTCATTATTGGCCCACTGAACCCAGTTATAGTCGAAGAAGTAGTTCATGACATCGCCATATTCAAAGACACCGTACCACGGCTCCCACTTCTGGTTAAAGAGCATCCATTGCAGCTTATACTGAACGCTTCGCTCCAGGTCCTGGAAGTTGTGATCGGTACCTGCAAATGATCCGTACACACCGGAATTGCTGTACCATTCGGCTCCCGCATGGGCTACCGGCGGATTCAGTATGTGGTTGACAGTTTTTTGGATCGATGCCGCATCTTCATCTCCTTCATGGAAATTAAGTACCATCTCAGTCGTCTTGGTAATGCCCCGTGCAAAATTGCCGACCATGCCCCCATCGGGATTGGTGGAGGCCCGCTCAAAGCTCATCGGCTCTTCATTGGGCGACCAGGTGTAGGCGTGCAACCGGTTATTCTGCAGGTCGACGGCCAGTTCATTGGGAAACTCCTCAATCATATTCCTAAGGCCGATACTTACTCCCCTCTGATCGTCGGATAGGGAGATCCACCCCTCTGCCCGTTCGGCTTCGTAGTGGTTTTCAGGGAGCTCCACTTTGGCAACAAACCCAACTATCCGTTCATCCGGGCTCGAGTTTTCTACAGGTGGCAGACGTTTAGGATCGGGGCCGTACTGGAAAACAGAAATCGTACTACCAGATTCAATAGCCGATTCAATATAGCTGACGGAACCCTCTTCCCACCACTTTCCGTCCCGAAGAGCTGTTTTAAATTGTTTATCTCCATCAAGATGGTACTGAAGGCCAAAGCCCATGCCGGCAATCCTGTCATTTGGCCGGGTCAGGCCTTCATCGAGAGAACGCCCCGCCTCAGATAGAATCCTTTCAGTCTGTGTGGCGATCTCGGGATGCTGATATCCGTTTAACGGATCACTCTGATCGGGGATTCCGGTATAGGTGATGGTATGAAGCACACGTACAAATGGTTTGCCTGCATAGGCATGGATGTAAGTGACAAAGGGTGAGTTCTCATGCTCCTCTCGTTCATATTCGTACTCACCTTCTATGCGAAGGATGGCATGCATCGGACCGGATCCTTTCTCGATAAAATGCTGATGGATCACCGCACGCGATGTGTCGGGGCCTGCATCATCCAAAAGATCGAGGAAGGAACCCCTCCCGGCAATTCCTGAAACGACGGTATGCTCCTCACTGAAACCATCCATATCGGGATTGTACTGTACCCGGTCGATAAAGCCGGAACCACCCTTATCGACTCGTAGAAAAAGCGGACCGGTATGGATCTCGGCAAATCCGTTAACGCGCTGGTTGTTTTTAAACTCGATCGGATTCTCGGTAAAAACCGTGCGCTGCACTCCGTCTCCATACACTATCTGATACTTCTCGGATTCATCGGCAAAAAAGAAGACCCAGAGCCATTTGATACTCTCATCGGCAGGCTCCCATGTGTTGACAGTCGTCAGCTGGCTGGCAATCTCTTCCCCCCGGGCGTTGAGTACCCGTACACGGTCTTGCGAATAGAGCTCTCCTTTAGGAAACGGTATACCGAATTTGACCGGTGCGCCGGGTTCTGCATTCTGTACCGAAATGGTTACTCTGTCCGTGGTACCGGCCGCAGACTCACATCCAGATACAGACAGAGTGATAAGTAGCAGTGAAAAAAGTATTTTTCTCATTTTTCCGTAGGGTTGTCGTTTACAAAGTTTGAGCAAAGAGCGGCAGCGCCCAACATGCCTACCTGTTTAGTTTTTGAAACGGAGATCTCCACATTTTTCAGCGAGTTGGGAAATCCAAAGCATTTCAGTTCCTGTTCGAATCCCTCTTTAAAGAGGGGGAACGTCTGGCTGACAGATCCGCCCAGTACAATGCATTCGGGATCATAGGTGTAGAGCACAATTTTAATCGCTTCGGCGACATGCCCTCCAAACTCATGAAAGAGTTTCAGCGATGCGCCGTCATTATTCAGGGCTTTGTCATAAATCTCTTCCCCCGTTACACCTACCAGGCGGCTGAAGAACTGTCCGCTGCTGTAGTGCTCTAAAATTGACTGTTTATAGGGTATCATTCCAAACTCACCGGCACCGCAGTTGCGGCCTTCATAGAGTTTACCGTCAAGAATGATGCCGCCGGCAAACCCGGTACCGATGATAATGCCGACCATATTCTTTTTCCCGCGGCCTTCTCCAAACTTCCATTCGCCCAGGGCAAAACAGTTTGCATCATTATTGATAAACACCTCTTTACCGGTTTTTTCCTCCAGCAGATCTTTCAGATGCACCTTTTCCCACCCCGGGATGTTCTGTACATCATAGACAATCCCCTCATCAGGGTCGACCACACTGGGTACACCGATACCGATCTGAGCGGCACCGTCATCTACCGATTCAATCATTTCGTTCATCAGGCTGAGAATAGAGGCGACCGATTTATCGTCAGGAAGTGCGCTCTTTTCAAGTTTTTCAAGTTTTCCGTTTTCAACCCGGCCGACTCTCAAATTTGTGGCCCCCAGGTCAATACCAATTACCGGCTGATGGATCATATACAGGTGATAAATAATGAATGAGTAAGTTGAAAAAGATGCCGGCCGGCATCACACCGGCCCGGCTTAAGTACATTGTGAAGAGTTTGGATCAGTTTCCTAACATTGGGAAGATCATACGAATTTCTTCCTCCGTTGGATAGCGGCCATATTCAGCAATTTCAAATGACTCTGCGTATCTGAACTCTGCTGCACGTTCGGCGCCATACCACTTTTCAAGTCCGGAACGCTGCTCATCCGACATTTCGCGGTTTATCCACCGCTGACGCAACCATTCCACGCGTTCATCGGGATTGTCGGGAACCTCGTCCAGGCTTCCCGCCGTCCATGGAAGCCATTCATACATCTGAGAAGTGTGGGCGTCCAGGCCAGCCAGTTTCGCATCTATATGCGAATCGATGCCGACGACGATGTCATGACTAAACGGGTTGGGCTTGCTGAACCGGTCTTGCATATAGAGAAAAACCGGGTTGTTTCGTACCGGGGGGGTATCCGGGGCAACATTCGGTACAATCACCATGTAGGAAGCATCGATCACCAGCTTACCGGCATTTCGGTGGTCGGGATGATAATCATTCGGACGCAGGCCAAGTACCACATCGGCATTCCACTCACGTATCGCCCGAATCACATCCAGACGGATATGGAGGTCAGGGATCAGTTCTGAATCGTGATTGTCAAAAACCTCATACTCCACCAGCCCGAGGCGGCGCCCTGCTTCTTCAGCTTCAGCACGACGGATTCTTGCCAGAGCCCCACCGCCTTTTTCCTGGTGGCCTGCATTCCCGTTGGTCAGGGATAAAAATTTCACCTCATGGCCCATTTCAGCCATCATTGCAGCGGTTGCGCCCATTTTGGAATCGGCATCATCGGGGTGTGCAAAAATAGCGATTACGCGAAGGGGGGTATCGGCCGAGGTGTTAATCTGTGCCTGCAGAGCCGATGCGGATGCAAAAAGAATACAGGCACTTAAAATCAGATATTTCATATAAGTCTCCATTTGGTTGTTTTGAAATTGGGTTTAAATGCCCCGGGACAGCCATACCAACTGTCCCGGGGCAGGGTCATCTGTACTATACTATAATGGGTTTTGCGTCAACTGTCCAGGAGCAGAATCGAGTTCGCGCTGCGGAATGGGATAGAGCAGGCGGATGTCGGCCGGGGTAAACCCTTCATCGGCCAGGAAATCTGACATCACCTGCGGTGCCACACCATAGCGGAGAAGGTCAGGCCAGCGTTTGTTTTCACCTACAAATTCTCTGCGGCGCTCCTCCAGGAGTTTCTCTTCAAACGATCCGGCAAGAGTCTCGAACGGTTCGGTTAACCCGGCCCGCTGGCGTACCTCATTGATCAGACCGTACGCTTCGGGGGTGTCCCCGATCGCCTCTGCCAGCATCAGTAGCGCATCGGCATAACGAAATACCATAAAGTTGGCATCCGAGTCGAATGCGATGGACTGTGGTGCATCGTACTTGCTCAGGTAGATGGTCTCATCTTCGGCCAGGCCAAAGGAACCGTCATACCGCTCATCGTTCTCTTCATCAAAGTTTGCAAGAAGGTCGGCCGTCACACCCTGTGGCACGTTGCCGCCACCCACGCCTCCGGAGATGGAGAGATCAGGCGAGTAGTATTCGGTAAAGCCACTGCCGGTGCCCTGTCCGCCCGACTTATACTGGATTTCGAAGATCGACTCGACACTGTTCTTGTTGGCCGGCCCCCAAATATTGGCATAGTTTGTCACCAGATCATATTGGCCTGAATTCACTACCCGCCGCAGAGCCGCTTCAGCCTGCCCGGAGTTCCCTGCCGTGAGATGAACCAGCCCGAGCAGCGTAGCCGCTGCACCACTTGTGGCGCGTCCAATATCATTTCCGGTATAAGAGGCCGGCAGCAACCCTTCGGCTACTTCCAGGTCGGATGCAATCTGATTATAGATTACCTCTGCCGACACCTGATTGATCTCAACCTGCGGACTGGTGACTTCATCCAGCTGCATCGGGATGTTCCCAAATGTAATGGCCATGTTGTAATAGACCAGAGCACGGATGAAGAGCGCTTCCCCCCGGATTCGTTCACCCAGGGCGGGATTATCGAGGTCTGCGTTGCCGATTCGGTTCAGAATGGTATTGGTACGCGCAATAACGCTGTAGCCACCGGCCCAGGTGTTTTCAAGCTCTGTAGCCCCCGGCAGTTCATTGAACCGTGTGATACGCTCCAGGGACTCAGCCAGTCCGGTTGCCCCCCCTGCATTCGACGTATTGTCTGAACGCATTTCGTGCAGCAGCATAAAATTTCTGCCATACAGACTGTTCGAAGCCAGCCCGGCATAGGCGCCGTTAATGGCTGTCCTGAAATCTGTATCGGTCTGGTAGAAATTTTCAACATTCCGTTCCGATTGCGGAGCAAGGATTGTGAAATCATCTCCGCACGAAACTATCAACAAGAATGCAGGAATAACCAGCAATAGTTTTTTGAACTGTTTCATTTTCTTCACCATAGTTTCTTTATTGATTAAAAGGAGATGTCTATACCAAACTGGAAGGATCTTGAGAGCGGATAGGCTCCGTAATCTTCACCCGGTGTGAGTCCACTGCTCTGCGACAGGTTCACTTCCGGGTTGAATCCGATATAATCGGTCCAGATCGCAACGTTGGTTACCGATCCGTAGATCCTCACATTTCTGGCAAAGTTGCCGATCAGATCGACCGGCAGGGTATATCCCATTGTAATATTTCGCAGCTTAATGTAAGAACCGTCTTCAACCTGATAGGAGGACTCCCGGTTGTTATTCCCGTCAGAGACCCGATCAGCTTTCGGATCGATACCGTTGCCGGGCTCTTCAGGCGATCTCCATCGGTTGTTCACAATGGCATAGGACCCAAAGTTGGCTTCACCGTTTCTCATGTGGCGGGTGGTCAGGTTCAGAACCTCGCGGCCTTCAACGCCCTGCAGGAAAAAGCTGAAATCGATATTTTTCCAGTTAAACCGGTTGGTCATTCCCCAGGTAAAATCGGGATGATAACTACCCAGGATTGTACGGTCATTGGCATCGATGACTCCGTCTCCATTCACATCACGAAACTGGAAGTCGCCCGGTGAGGGGTTGCCCAGCATATCGGTCGGAGCGTTGTCAATCTCAGACTGGTTTTGGAAAATGCCAACTACCTCGTACCCGTAGTAACTGCCGATCGGATCGCCAATTCGTGTGATATGACGTACGCCTGCAGCACCCGGCACCAGGATCGGATCTCCTTCAGGTCCGAGGGCCAGTACTTTGTTTCGGTTGGCCGAGAAGTTGAAATCGGTTGACCACTGGAAAGCCCCAACCAGGTTTCGTGACGTCAACTGGATTTCAAATCCTTTATTCTCCACCTCACCTATATTGGTCAGGGCCCGGGTAAATCCGGTGACTGCCGGAATGTTCACCTCGAGCAGCAGATCTTCCGTGCGGCTGATGTAGTAATCTAACGATCCGTAAATGCGGTCCTCCATCATCGCAAAATCGAGACCCGCATTAAACTGACGGGTGGTCTCCCAGGTCAGGTCGGCATTCCCGAGTGTAGACGGAGCCACGCCCGAAACAACCTGATCGCCAAAGACATAGTTTGAGCCGGTAATCAGGCCGATAGAACCGTAGTTCGGGATCAGGAAGTTACCGGTCACCCCGTAACTTACTCGCGGCTTCAGTTCATTGAACAGGTTCTGTTCCTGCATAAATGACTCATTGGTCATTTGCCATCCAAGCGAAGCAGAGGGGAAGATACCGGTCTGGTTGTTTGCCCCAAACCGTGACGAGCGGTCAGACCGGATCGTTGCCGTTAACAGGTACCGGTCTCTGAATACATAATTCGCACGGGCCAGATAACTTACCAGCGACCACTCCTCAATAAGCTGGTCTCCGCCGGTAATCTGTCCGCCATTCACCGTTTTCACCTGATCGTCAGGGAAGTTCTGTGCGATCACCATGTTGCGCTCATCATTCTGCTTTTGAGCGGTAAACCCGACAATGGCGTCGAGCCGGTGATCGGCCCCAAATGTGGTTTGATAGGTCAGCGTATTTTCCCAGAGCCAGTTGACACCAAGTGCGGATGTCGACTCGGCATATGGCCGGGGTTCTCCGCCACGGTAATAGAGCTGGGTGCCCTGGTAGAACGATCGCTGATAACTGTCGATATCGTAACCCAGGAGAGTTTTGAACTGCATGTTCTCCATCACATTATAAGTACCAAACAGGTTACCGAAGAGCCGGTTGTTTTTGATCTCCTCATCAATAAAGTCGCGCACAGCCAGCGGATGGTTGGTGGTGGTGGTTGCACCTCCCAGATCGTTGTGGCTACCCTCGAGCTGACGGTAGGTGCCGTCAGGGTTATACGGGCCCACAACCGGCGACTGTGTCAGGGCTGAGTAGATAATACCGGGCGGGTTTCCAAAATATGGAGCATTGGCCGCTTTCCGGTCGTGGTGGGTATATGCAGCATTGAGTGCAGCCCCTATCTGAATGCGCTCTGAAAGGTCGGCTGTCAGATTTGAATTCACTGAATAGCGGTTAAATCCGGATCCGTCGATAATACCGTCCTGATCCATAAAACCACCGCCCAGGAAATAGGTGAATGTTTCACCACCCCCGCTTACCGACATGTCGTGGTTCTGTACAACCGATGATTCCAGCACCAGGTCAAGCCAGTCGGTATCTGTCCCGTCCCAGTTCACGTAGGCTTCGGGAATCAGATGGTTCGCGGTTGCCCCGGAAGCTTCCCGTCCCGCATTGGTATTCGGATCGTAGAGCGGGTTATAGAATGGGCTATTGGGATTGGTCGGATCCTGCTGGCGCAGGTAGGTGTTGTTTCTGGAATCTTTGGTGTAATCGATGATCTCTTCCGCATTCATCAGATCGGGCATGTTGAATGCCGAGCTGACACCCACGTATGAGCGGAGGTTGATCTGCGGAGGGGTGTTTGCACGGCCTCGCTTTGTGGTGATCAGGATCACACCATTCGACCCTCTCGAACCGTAAATCGCCGCGGCCGACGCATCCTTCAGCACTTCAATCGACTCGATATCGTTCGGATTGATCGTGGCCAGCGGATTCACGCGTGTAGCCGTAAAGCTGGGGTTTTGGGAGCTGACATTTTGCTGTAAATTGAAATTCTGTGAAATCGGAACGCCGTCGATCACATAGAGCGGCTCATTTCCGGCCGAGATCGATCCGGTTCCGCGAATAATAATTTGAGGAGCGGCACCCGGCTCACCGGTCGACTCTGCCACTTCAACTCCGGCAAGGCGGCCTTGCAGTGCATTCTCAAAGCTTGCGACCGGGTTGTTTTGAATCGTTTCTGCCCGGATGGAGGTCACCGCCCCGGTCACCTCGGTTCTGCGCTGCACACCGTAACCGACAACCACAACATCGTCGAGTAGGGCAATATCCGAGCTCAACTCAATATTGAACTCCGTTCTGTCGTCAATCGGAATCTCACGCCGTACATATCCGACGTAGGAAAAAGCAAGCACTTCTCCCCCTTCAGGCACCGCAAGGGTAAAGCGTCCATCGGCATCTGTTGTGGTACCGGTTTGCGTACCCATGACAAAAACGGTCACGCCCATCAAAGACTCACCGCTGTCTGCATCGGTGACGCGGCCGTTGACCGTGACCTGTTGAACCGGTTCTTCAACGATTTCGGGAACGACCTCCCGAAGAAGAATCTGATGGTTCATGGTGATCAATGATTCGTAGCCGGTGCCCTTCAAAACCGCTTCGAGAGCCTCTCCTACAGTAATGCTGTTCTGTTGCAGGGTGATTGTAAGATCGCTATCAAAAAAATCTGCATCAAAAGCTACTTCCAGGTTTGCTTTTCGGGCAATCTGAAATAGCGCTTCCATCACCGATACATTTTTAAGATCGAGAGAGATCGAAGAGCTCAGCTCCGGAATTTGTTCACTAAAATCCTTCACAGAATAGTACGTTGCCAGGTCAGGCAGCGACGCTTCTGAAGGCTGATTTTGAGAGGCCGCCCGGGTGGGCAGCGAGGATGAGATGATCACCATCACCACCAGTATGGGCAGGCCTTTTATCAACGTAAGGGTTTTCATACGTATAAGTTTTAGTTGTTATGATTGTTGCCTTTATGATCCCGTTGCAACGACATTCAGCTTTCGGAATAGACGAAGATTCGATCATCATCGATGACGAACTCAATTCCCATGGCCATTTGGATCACACTCATGACTTCTCTGACCGATCTGGTTTTTAAATCAGCCGAGAACTTTTTCTCCAGAATCGGCAGATCCGGTTCCGGAATTTCAATCTGAACGTCATACCACCGTTCGATCTGTGCAAATACATCCTTTAACGACTCTTCTTTGAATACCAGGCGACCTTCCATCCAGGCAAAATAGCTTTCCATATCCCCTGCCCACTCCAGCTTCAGGTGGGTTTTGGATATAGAGATGGTTCCTTTATAACCCTCGTTTACGACCAGTTTTTGATCCGGGGTATCGGCATGACTGATCTCTACGGTTCCTTCTCTCACCACCACTTTGATCAGATCTTCATCCTCATAGGATCGCAGGTCGAATGCGGTGCCTACAACTTCCACAACCCCGCTTCGTGTACGGATGGAAAAGGGACGGTT
>Ga0209487_1001655_pt1 | contig 18663 bp, 20 predicted proteins | sample Poulit2012_FD_187524 | JGI IMG/M metagenome (GOLD analysis project Ga0209487, IMG submission 187524) | Agricultural soil microbial communities from Georgia to study Nitrogen management - Poultry litter 2012 (SPAdes) (version 2) | ecosystem: Environmental > Terrestrial > Soil > Agricultural land...
GTTTTATCTTTACACAAATTTAAACAGCAACTGGTGCTTTTATTGTTGGATGGGGATCATACCCAATTATATAAAAATCATCCACTTCATACTGGTCAATAGCCTGTTTGCTTTGCTTAATTTTTAATGTTGGAGCAGCATGGATAGAACGACTTAATTGTAATTGTACTTGTTCAATATGATTAGCATATATATGCACATCTCCAAATGTATGAACAAATTCTCCTACATCTAATCCACATTCATTGGCAATTAAATGGGTTAGCAGAGCGTAACTTGCAATATTAAATGGTACTCCTAAAAATAGATCCGCACTTCTTTGATATAATTGACATGATAATTTACCATCTTGGACGTAAAATTGAAATAATGTATGACATGGTGGTAATGCCATATGTGGAATATCTTCAGGATTCCACGCGGAAACAATTAGTCTTCTAGAGTCTGGATTCGTTTTAATCATATGTATTACATTTGCAATTTGATCAATCGTCTCATTCGAACTTGTTTTCCAATGGCGCCATTGTTTTCCGTATACAAATCCCAAATCACCATAAATTTGTGCAAATTGATCATCTGATAATATTTTTTCCTTAAATATATCCATTTGCTCATTATATTGTAATTTAAAATCTGGATCTTTCTGACTCCTAATTCCAAAGTCAGTCATGTCAGGACCATCATAGTCTTCGCTTTCTACCCATTTTTTAAATGCCCATTCATTCCAAATATTATTATTATGTTCTAGTAAATATCGAATATTTGTATCACCTTTTAAAAACCATAACAGTTCACTTGCAACAAGACGAAATGGCACTCTCTTCGTAGTAAGTAAAGGAAATCCATCTTGTAAATTGAAGCGAATTTGTCGGCCAAATTGAGACAATGTTCCGGTATTTGTTCGATCGTCTTTCCGCAATCCATCTGTTAAAATTTCTTGGCATAAATTTAAATAAGCTTGTTCATTTTTCATAATTATTTAGACAACAGCGCTCTAGCATATTTAGAGCGTAAGAGCCCTTGCCCTTCTCTCCCTTCTCTTTCAGCTTTCATTGTTTATATTTTTTGTCAACTTATAAGCTAGTAAATAAAATAAATCAAATACGATTCAGATTTTATAATAAATCAATTTTAATATACATTATTGTACCATAAGAGTAAAAGTTAATGGTTCTAATGACAATTGATTTTACTGAATCAAACATAAAACTAAAATTTTCTTTCAAAAAACATCTGTAATAATTTCGTAACGTATGAATACAATAGGGAATTCATAAACTATAGAGTATAACGTTCAAATTTGTACTTCAAAGTGATTTTTCTAATCATCAATATTTAAAATACATACGAAGATTTTGAATAAAATCGATAGTAATCGAAAAATCAGTTGAAATATGAATAGCAATTTAGTCCATTCATTATATCAACTTTTTTCAATTATAACACTAATTTATCGTTACTGTTTTTTCCACTTTTATCATTTTTAAAAGTGGTTGTTTAATGGTTTGAAAATTTTTATTATGTAAGAAAGGAGTGTCTTAAGTGGGCACACATATGGTTGAAAAAGTTGTTAAGAACTCCATTATTTACGGTTATGCATTTAGTCAACCATTTGCAGCGTATATGGATATGTTTCCGATGGTACAGAATCAATTATTAATGGAAGCAGAAGTTAAGCAATTTGGGGAAACAGGTGAACTTGTTCAACACTTGCAACATACATTAAACAATCTCGGTTATTACGATGATGAAATTGACGGTGTATTTGGACTTTTGACTGAACACGCGTTAAAAAAATATCAATCAACGAAAAATATATCTGTGACAGGTCAAGCTGATGAAGAAACTATGAGAGAATTAATTAAAGATGAAAAAACAGAAATGATTAAAAACATTGAATCGCTCATACAATCTATTCAATATGGTGAAAATAGTGATGAAGTAAAGGAAGTTCAAGAAGTATTACATTATTTTGGCTATTACAAGGGGGAGATTGATGGTATATATGGATCTTTAACAGAAGATGCCATCAGTCAAGTAAAACATGAAAATTTAATAAGCATAAATGAAGAACCTGAAATAACTGTTAATGAAAATATTACAAATAATAATGAACAAGAAGAGACAATTACTGTTAAAGAGACAGTTCAATTAGATGTTGGAAAAGTAAATGGATCCATTATTCAGTCTGCCAAATCTTTTATGGGAACACCTTATGTGTGGGGTGGTTCTTCTCCTAGTAGTGGATTCGATTGTAGCGGTTTCATTCAGTATCTATATGGGCAAGAAAATAAAGTTATTCCTAGAACAGTAAGTGAAATTTGGAATTTTGCTTCACCAACATCCTCACCATCCGTTGGCGATCTTGTTTTTTTTGAAACATATACCGCTGGACCATCTCACCTTGGTATATATTTAGGAAATAATGAATTTATCCATGCTGGGGTTAGTAATGGAGTATCAATCGGTAATTTAACCGATAATTATTGGAAGACTAGATATTTAGGGTCAAAAGTTATAAAATAATGCTTCTATTCATAAAATCTTGCAAAACAGCTTGACTACACGCACAAAACAAGTTATATTGTAAAGAAACAAGGAAGATGTTTGGATCATATGTGTAAGCGGCTTCGTTCAGAAGGTTTAAACATTGATTCACCTTCTGAGTAGAGTTGTTTACACTATTTTCTTTGTTTTAACATAGAATTTAGGAGGATTATTTACATGCAAAATGGAGTAGTAAAATGGTTTAATGCGGAGAAAGGATACGGATTTATTCAACTTGAAGAAGGAGATGACGTATTCGTACATTATTCCGCAATCCAAGAAGAAGGCTTCAAAACATTAGAAGAAGGACAAGCTGTTACTTTTGAAATTGTTGAAGGTGACCGAGGTCCACAAGCAGCTAATGTTACTAAAGAATAATTAACTTCAAAAATTAAAATGGAGGCAATCAAGCGATTGCCTCCATATTATTTATATATCCATTTTTCTTCCTAACGCTTTTTCCTCAATTGGTATCCGGATCGTTAATAATAATAAATGAAGCAACGGAAATACGATTGCAACAAAATATGCCCCAAAAACAAGTGGCAGTGACAGAAATTCAATAAACACGATAACATAATTAGGGTGCTTTAACCATCGATAAGGTCCTTTTTTAATTAATATAACATTTGGAATAACAATTATTTTTGTATTCCAAAATCTTCCCAATGAAATAATACACCAAACTCGTCCAACTTGTGCAATAACGAAAAAGATAAAAAAGTAAATATTAAACAATGTTTTTTCTTGAGTAACATAGTTATACTGTACTTCCAAAATAAATAAAAGAAAAAAGCTTATATGTAAAAGAATAAAATATTTATAATGCTCATTTCCAACTTCTATACCAGACCTTTCTTTCATCCACTGTTCATTATTAGAAGCAATTAATAACTCCACAATCCTCTGTATAACAGTAATAGCTAATATTGTATAAAAGATTATCATGCACTCACCCACTCTAATAGTAATAATTCCGAGCTAAATCCTGGACCGAGTGCACATAAAATTCCTTTTTGCCCCTCATATTTTTGGTTTATTCCATCCCTCAACCATTTTTTTAATACGTAAATAACTGTTGCAGATGACATATTACCATGATTTCTTAATACATCGTATGAATTATTAAATAAATGATTGGATACCCCTAAAGTATGTTCCATTTCTTCAAGCACTTTTCTTCCACCGGGGTGGGCAACAAAAGATGAAATATCAGATAGCGAAATTTTTAAACTATCTAAAAATTGCATCATATGTTGTTTCCATAATGATTTCACAAGTTTTGGAATACTTTTTGAAAAGATTACTTCAAACCCATTATTCGTTACATTCCATCCCATGATAGATGTGCTCTTTTTCTCCGTAAATGAACTAGTTTGTTTAATAGATAATTTATTGTCATTTAAATAGTTTATATACTTTGATTCTGTACCAATTAATAATGTTGCTCCAACACCATCACCAAATAAAGCAGTCCCTACGACATTACTAGTAGACGAGTCATCCTTTTGAAATGTTAAACTACAAAGCTCACAACAAACGACTAACACAGTCTTATTACGATGTAAATGTGCCCATTCAAACGCACGCGATAAACCAATTGCACCTCCTGCACAACCTAATCCCCACATAGGCATTCTTACGATCGATTCTTTAAAAGGTCTATCATTAAATAAATACGCATCAATAGATGGAGTCGAAATGCCTGTGCTTGAAACAAATACAATCATATCAATTCCTTCATATGGAATTGGCTTCTTTAAAAAATTATTGTTTGACACACACTGATCCATCGCTTCCAAGGAAAACTTTTTTGCTAAAGAGCAAAACAAATCATTTCTACTTGCAAAAGTATGATCCTCCATAAACCAATCAGCTTGAACAGAAAATTGTCTTTCATTCACATTCGCATTATCAAATACCGGTAATAACCGATTTAATTTATCCTTTTTAAAAGCAAAAATTTGTTTAACAAGTTCTTTAATTTCCTTTTGTTCCATATTATTAGTTGGTTTTCCGAGACCTACAGAACCGATATAGACCATTAAAATCACCTTTTTTTAAAGGTAGTTTATGAACTGTGTAACATTTTATCCATAATAACTTCACATTTCAGTCACAAACTTTTCTAACATAATCGTTAGAATAACTTTATTTTCAAGCAATGTAGCAGTTATTGAATAAACTGTGAAATGTATATTTATACTGATTCAAATGGCTTAAAATTTTGTATGATAAATATAGGTCAACTTTACCAAGGTTTCAAAACAAAGCATGACCAAAATTCATCCATTACATACGAAAAGGAGTGTAATTTATGTCAAAACCATTGAAAAGCCAAGATACGATAGAAGAAAAAGAGGAAGTAAATTTAAAAGGAACTCTATTTTCTGTATCGATATTAGGTGTTTTTATAATAATTTCATGGATTGGCGTTTGGGCATTATATGTAGCTAGATAATTGTAGATAGAAAGGAGCATAAAAATATGAATATGCATAAATATGAAAAAATTTGGTTGTTTTTAGGTTCTTTTACTTTGTTAGTATTTTTAGTTGTTGTTGGAGTAAGTGCATTTTATATGGGAAATAATCCACCAAGTTGTGCAGTGACACTGGATCCAGAAAAAGTGACTGAACAGGCGCCTTTTGATGAACCAGGGCTAAAACAAATTGGTGATAATGAATATCAATTAACAGTTGTAACATCTGCTTTTAACTTTGATGTCGGTAATGAGGAAAAAGTTGTGCAAATTCCAAAAGGAGCAACAGTTCATGTTGTATCTACTACGGAAGATGTAGTACATGGGTTTGAAATCGCTGGTACAAATGTCAATATGATGCTGGAACCAGGATATATAAGCACTTATACTAATACATTTAAAAATGCTGGAACTTATACTTTACTATGTAATGAGTATTGTGGTGTTGGGCACCACCTAATGGCAGCGACAATTGAGGTGATTGAATAATGATTAAATCAGTAAAAAGTTTATCCAATCAAGATTCAAAATTAGTTATGGCACATTTGTACGTTGCATTTATAGCTTTATTCGTTGGAGCAACATGTGGCCTTCTACAAACATTAGAGCGTTCTGGTAAGTTTCAACTACCTGCGGGTATTGGCTACTATCAAATATTGACGGTTCACGGAGTAATGCTTGGATTAGTATTAATGATATTTTTCATTTTAGGTTTCATGTTATCAGCACAAAGTAAAACAACTGGTGGTTATAACAAAACTGAAGCCACTTTAGGTTGGATTGGCTTTTGGATTATGGTTGTAGGTACAATCAGTGCTGCAATTATGATTTTACTAAATGAAGCAAGTGTATTATATACATTTTATGCTCCATTACAAGCACATGTTGTTTTCTATATTGGACTAGCACTTGTTATTGTTGGTACATGGATAATCGGTTTTATTATTTTTAAACGTCACGCCCGTTTTCGAAAAGAAAACCCAGGTGTACAAACACCATTACTAAGTTATATGGCTGTCATCACTATGTTAATGTGGCAAATTGCCTCTATCGGAGTTGCTGTTACAGTAATATTCCATATGATTCCTTGGGCACTTGGATGGGTTGATACAGTTGACGTTTTACTTAGCCGAACATTATTTTGGTACTTTGGTCATCCGTTAGTTTATTTCTGGCTATTGCCTGCTTACATGATGTGGTACGCTATTATGCCAAAAATTATTGGTGGTAAAATATTTTCTGATTCACTAGCACGTTTATCATTTATTTTATTACTACTATTCTCTATTCCAGTTGGATTTCACCATCAATTAACAGAACCTGGAATCGATCCATTTTGGAAGTATTTACAAGTAGTATTAACATTTTTAGTCGTTATTCCTTCTTTAATGACTGCATTTTCAATGTTTGCGACATTTGAAATGAGAGGACGTGAACTTGGAGCAAAAAGTATTTTTGGTTGGTTTAAGAAAATGCCTTGGAAAGACGTACGATTTTTAGCACCATTTATCGGTATGGTATTCTTTATTCCAGGTGGAGCTGGAGGTATTATTAATGCTTCTAACCAAATGAACCAAGTTGTCCATAATACTATCTGGGTTACAGGACATTTCCATTTAACTGGGGCAGCAGTAGTTATGTTAACATTCTTTGGAATTACTTATTGGTTAGTTCCATCTTTAACAGGAAGAACTCTAACTGCGAAAATGAATAAACTAGGAATTGTCCAAACAATTTTTTGGACAGTCGGGATGACAATTATGTCAACTGCTATGCACTGGCAAGGTTTATTAGGAGGACCTAGACGTTCTGCTTATTCCGAATATGTAGGAAATGCAGATACAGCTGCATGGGGTGGCTATCAAATTGCACAAGCTGTCGGTGGCTCTATCCTATTTATCGGAATGGTCATCATGATTATTATCTTTATTAATTTAGCCTTTTTCGCTCCAAAAGGTGAGGAAGAATATCCAATAGCTGTTGTATACGATCAAGCTGAAAAAACACCTAAAGTGTTTGAAAATTGGAAGCTATGGACTGCTGTTACAATTGCACTTGTCTTATTTGCTTACACTATCCCATTGTTCGATATTATTCAAAATGCACCACCGGGAGCAAAAGGATTTAAACTTTGGTAAATAAAAGATGAACTTTTAATGTATTTCGTTGTTAATAGCCTTTCATGAGGGGAGCATCTCCCCTCTGCTTCATTTATTGGAGGTGTAAAAAAATGAAGAAGTTTTATATTATTTTTATTTCACTAGTCGTGCTTGGAATTGGTACTGGAATATTTTATTTGCAAGTCATTCGTCCTGGCTCAGCTGAACTGCCCAAAGATGTCACGATGGAAACAGCTTTTGAAGAACCATTCGAATTTTCTGATTTGCCTAAACGAGCAAGATTGATAGAATTTATGTATACAAGATGTCCAGATGTATGTCCAATAACGACGTTAGAAATGTCGCAATTGAGACACTCTTTAGAAGCGGAAGGCGTTTTTGGAGAAGAAATTGAATTTATAACGATAACGATTGATCCAAAAAGAGATACTCCGGAAGTTTTAGCTGAATATGCAAGTAGATTCGAAGTTACCTCTCCAGATGATGGTTGGATTTTCTTAACCGGTTCAGAGGAAGATACGAAAAAAATTGCGGACTCATTAGGGTTTTTATATCGTGATCCAGGTTCAGGAGATATTGTTCACTCTACTTTTACTTATTTAATGGATGAAAATAATAACTTAATAGAGAAATTTACTATGGGGGAATCATTCGATCGGGATAAGGTATTTAAACGTATTATGCGAACGATAAATTAGAATATAGGACGGACAACTTAAAAACCAGTGGGACAGTTATAGAACTGCTACCCACTGGAATTTTTATTTACGACCATAATATTGATAATAATTTGTTTCAATAAATCCATTAAATAGCTTTCTTTTTTTCGTTGCCTTTCTACCATATTCTTTTTCAAATTCTTTATACGAAGTTATAATATACGTACTCCATGTTTTATTGTTGTTCATTATATTTCCTAAAGTGTTATATAAATGAGCAACATAGTTTTTATCCTTTATTCTTTCACCATAAGGAGGATTTCCTATAACATAGCCGTTATCCTCTTTTAAAACTAAATCACTTACTTGCATTTGTTTCCATTGAATTAAGTCTGATAGTCCAGCTTCCATCGCATTATTGGAACTAACCTCAATCATTTTATGATCGATATCCGAACCAATAATACGTAAAGGTTGATCATAATTAGCAAGTTGTTCTGCTTCGTCGAGTGCTTCGTTCCAATAGCGTTGTTTAATAAATTTCCAATCTTCAGAAACAAACGAACGATTAAATCCTGGAGCAATATTTTGACCAATTAAAGCAGCCTCGATTGGAATGGTACCTGAACCGCAAAAAGGATCAATTAGCAAATCAGTTGCCTTCCAATTCGTTAATAAAACAAGTGCAGCTGCTAAAGTCTCTTTCAGCGGTGCCTCTCCCTGCCCTATTCTATAGCCTCGTTTATGTAACCCTTCCCCAGATGTGTCAATCGTTAAAGTAGCAATATCTTTTAAAATCGATACTTCTACTTTATACAATGCCCCTGTTTCTGGCATTTTAGATGCAACACCATGTTTTAACTTTAAACGTTCGGCAATTGCTTTTTTTACAATCGCTTGACAATCTGAAACACTAAATAATTTTGATTTATGTGACTTGCCTGTTACTGGAAACTTACCATCTTCAGAAATAAATTTTTCCCAAGATAGTGCTTTTGTCATTTCGAAAAGTTCATCAAAAGTTTCTACTTTTTCTTCACCAATAACGATTCTTACCCGATCGGCAACCCTTAACCATAAATTACATCTTGGAATGGCAGATATGGGGGCGGTAAAAGATATTTTTCCATTTTCGACGACTGGATCATAGCCCAGTTGTCTCACTTCTTTTGCGACAACTGCTTCTAAACCCATAGCACTCGTTGCGATTAAGGTTACTTCATTCATTTTTTAAAAAATCCTCTCTGCAATTAAAAACACTTATCTATTTTGATTAAGATTTAGTAACTACTAATAATGCTTTATTTATAAAAAAACCTACTAACAGCCAAGCTGATAGATAGGTTTCTACAAAGACCTTTTGAATACTCGATAAGCCATGTTCTGTTCCATTGTACTAATTACGGTGGTCAACCTCGTACTCCGGTTGTAATCATTTATCTACAAGTAATAACTTGTCCCTTTTTTCGTTCATTTCCTAATCAAAGGGTGCCCCTACCATAGTTTGGGTTGCTCACTCATGGGGTTTACCCGTTCCACTTCAGATTGTTTCCAATCTTCTTCGTCACTGTGGCACTTTATAGGCTTTATTCCATATCTTAAATAGACTATAGGAATAAACTCCTGCCGTTAACTAAACTAATTAGTTACCTTGACTTATCGTTTCGTCAAGCATGAACACTACAAACATCTCAGTTTGTGTGAGCATGGACTTTCCTCTACACAATCGTGCAGCGATTACATGAGTATTCATCATTATATTATAACATAATTATTCAACTTCATTCAATAAATTTATAAAAAATTTTAATTAAACATTACTACATGTCAACACTGTTTGAACGTTGACCAAATACAGCTTTTTCTAAATTGGATAATCTTTTAAGTACATCATAGTTTACTTGTTGGTTACTTGAAGTTGCACGTGACCTTGGTTGTTCTCCATGCTTTTTTAATTGTTCAAGTTCTTGATGTAGTTTGTCAATTCTCTGTGTAAATGTCTCGTAATCTTTAATGATAAGATCTAAAAATTCATCTACTTCCTCTTGCTTATATCCACGCATGGCGGTTTTAAAATCCTTTTCAAATATTTCATTTGCACTTAAATGAATCCGATTGTTTGCCATATTTACACCCCATTTTTATGTAATATTAATTAATCCTTTTTGTCATTTTATTAACAGCAATAAATTATATGTATAAACTTGTTCATATTATACCATTAAAAAAGAAAGCTTTAAACAAAGCTCCCTTTTTTCTTTGAACAAAAAGCGAAGGTGCAGTCCCCCGCAAATTGCACAGCAATTAGTTGGGGAGGTTCACCCATTATACTTTTTTAATTTCCTCTATCATTTAATTCAAATGCAAATGGTAAAAGTTCTGAGATTGAAGTAGTTTTAACTTCATTCTCTTTACTTAACAAATATATAGGCACATCATCTGTTAAAAACTCTGACATTACTTGCCTACAAGCTCCACATGGGCTTATTGGAGTCTGACTATCTGCAGTAACAGCCATTGCCGAAAACTTTCGTTCACCAGACGAGACTGCTTTAAAAATTGCTGTTCTTTCAGCACAACATGTTAAAGAAAACGAACTATTTTCAATATTACATCCTATATAAATTTCGCCAGAACTTGTTAAAATTGCTGCACCAACTCTAAAACCTGAAAATGGAACATACGCCTTTTCTTTCCCTTTCTTAGCTGCTTTAAAAAGCTTCTTCTTCATCGTTGTATCTCCTCTTTCAGTTGGTTAAATACGTATAAACAGGAAGAATGATATTCCATATATCTTCTTTTTCGGAGGTCTTTATAATAACTATGTAATATAATTAATTCCATATTTTCCTTTGTCGCTATTATTTGTTTGAAATGTACATGCCCTTTTCGTTTTTTAACAAAGACCATTGCTTCTTCTTCCCAATCACTTAGTAAATCATATATGGGAGTTGTCTCTTCTTTTACATATTGAAAATAGTCTTGTTTATTCTCAGTTGATTCATTTTGTTTGTAAAATATATCTTTTAACCGCTCAAGTTCTAATATTAGCGTATTTGTAAGTTCATAAAGATGTTGCATGTATGTTATCTCTCCATTGCTTTTCTTGCATATAGAATACCATATTTCGTTGCTACATTGGTAGTTTATCAGCTAAAAATGATCTTTTTAAATTATTTTCATTTAAATGAGAGACAAGAGATGAATAATCTTCATTAATTTCCGCATTAATTTTTCTTGAATACAATCGATTAATTGTTCGTATTTGATATAGCAAATGAAAAAACATTGTTTCTATTTCCTCATTTTGCTTTTCACGTTTACAATAATCCATTACACTCACTCTCCCCAAATATTTATGAATCTTATGTATATTATTCATGTTCAATGGATTAAATCCTTCTTAGACGACAAAACATGTCGGCTTTCCCGAATAAATTTATAAGTTATTACAAAATGTTACATTTATTTGAGCGCAATGAAGTAAATAACTTACAATTCATAGCCTTGATAGTAGTTTTTTACACAAAAAAACAGATGACAGCAACTCAAAAGTAATGTCATCTATTTCAATTAATAATTTACTTCATTTGATTTATAGGTGCAATTCCATTTAAAATAATCGGTTTAATACGCTCTATCCATTCTTCGGCCGAAATTGGTTCGTCATTAATGATAATAGTGTAAAAATAAGATCCAGCTATAATATCTATAAGGTAGTCAATATTAATGTCATCCTTAATTTCTCCTCTTTTAATTCCTTTCTCTATTATAGATTTTAATGCCTCTCTTCGCGGAATAATAAACTGTTCCTTATAAACTTCCATTAAAGTTGGCGAATCAATCAATCCAGAGAAAATTTTTTTGAAAGCATTCGATTTGGCTTGAACTGCTTCATATGTGATATCAACCATCCCGCGAAGCACTGTAGTAAAATCACTAATGGAATTCCCAGTGTCTGGAATCTCAATTTCATCTGCAATAGTTCCAATTGCTTCAGAAATTAATTCTTCTTTGGAATTCCAATGTCTATAAATCGTTGTTTTCCCTACCCTTGCTTTCGCTGCTACACCTTCTATACTCAATCCGTTAACACCTTCATCCATTAATATTTCTCTTGTCGCTAACAAAATAGCTTCATGCGACTTTTTACTACGAGGACGACCAGGACCTTTACTTGTGTAATCTGATATCTTCATTTTTAAAATCCATTTCCCCCTTCTGAGGTGATTTGTTATTGCTAAATGACGGTAAAAATAATATTGTTACTAAAATAGCTGCACATACGAATCCAATACTAATAATTAAAGCAATATGCATACCTTCTAAAAAAGCTTCTCCCGCCTTTAATAATAGCTGTTCTTTCATAGGTACTTCAAGTTTTTCAGCAATTTGTTTTGCTGCTCCAATGGACTGTTGCGCTAGATTTAAAAATGAATCTGGAACTTGTTTTAATGAATGCGCAAGTGTTTGTTCATAATTGTAAGAAATAACACTGCCCAATAATGCAATTCCTAGTGTACCACCAACCTGTCGAAGTGCATTATTAACTGCAGAACCAATTCCTACTTCTTCAAGGGACAATGATTCCATTACTGCATCCATTGCTGGGGCAAGTATTAACCCCATTCCAAATCCTTGTACAACGAAACATACAACAAGGTGACTATAAGTACTATCTGAATTTAGAATTGACATTAAATATAGGCCAATTGTTAATATAAATAAACCTAATATAATAATCCATTTAGTACCAATTTTATTTGCTATTTCATCACTAAGAACAGCTCCAACTACGTATGCACCAATAAGAGGCATTAGTTTAACCCCAGTTTCTAGAGGGGTAAGATTAAAAAAGAATTCCATATATTGTGTGATAAAGAAAAGTAACCCCGATAACACAAACATTACAACACATCCAACAACCGTAGACCAAGTGAATCGTCTGTTTTTAAAAATTGTAATATTTAACATCGGATGGTTCGTTTTTCTTTCGTAAGTAATAAAAAGGATTAGTAAACAAACCCCAATCGTTAGAGTTACTAATATTTCTAGATTAAACCATCCTTTTTCAGATCCTTCGGTAATTCCATATACAATTAGCATTAACCCAAATCCTGAAAGGATCATTCCTAACCAATCTAGCTTTGAAGCATTGTTATCCTTAGATTCAGGAACAAGCAGAATTACTCCTATAAAAGTGACAATAATAATTGGCAAGTTAACAAAAAATATAGATTCCCAGCGATAGTTTTCTAATAAAAATCCACCTATTAAAGGACCAATTAATAGACCTACTCCCATACCAGCTGCCCATATAGAAATTGCTTTCGCCCTTTCGTTAGTTGGAAAAATCGTAGGGACAATGGACATTGTGAGTGGCAACATAATGGCAGCGGCAATCCCCATTAATCCTCTCGCAGTTATTAACATTTCAGTACTGTTTGACATTCCAGCCATTACAGATGTTAAACCAAATAGGATTAATCCGATTAGTAAAAGTTTTTTTCTTCCATATTTATCACCCATACTACCTGCAGAAAGTAGAAAAGCAGCTAAAAATAAAATGTATATATTCATTATCCATTGGAGGTCTGTTGTACTTGCACCAAGCTCTTTCGTAAGTACTGGTAATGCAACAGTCAAAATCGTTGTATCAAACCCAATAACTAACAAACCTATAACTAGCACAGATAATGTCCACCATCTACGTTTATATACTTGATTATTCATTTTTTACACTTCCTTTATATTTATAATACGATACTGTATCGTATTATAAATGGAGTGAATTATAAATGCAATACTTTGTAATTCAATTATTGAAAATTTCAAACAAAAACAATAATTTTAAATTATTATTATTTCAATTACGAATAAAGTTAAAATATTCACTTAAAAAGTAAATATATCATTATTTCTTCAAACAAAAGTTATCCCTTAACCGAGTTATTGGCTATAATGAATATATAGGACGATAATCTAGTATAGTGCTAAATTATTAATATTGTTGTATACTCTGTTTTGATATTATAGATACATTGGAGGTATAATTATGAAATATCCAAGCGGCTTTAAAAGAAATCCCCAATCATTATCGTCTATAAAAAATAATATGTATAGTAATCGTGGAATGAACTTAGAAGAAGATATTAACGTTACAAATAAATACTATTTGGAAACGAATCGTGCAGTCATTCATAAAAAACCAACTCCAATTCAAATTGTTAATGTACATTACCCAAAAAGAAGTGCTGCAGTTATAACCGAAGGTTATTTTCAAAGGAGTTCAACTACGGATTACAATGGAATTTATAATGGAAAATATATTGATTTTGAAGTAAAGGAAACAAAAAATAAAACGTTATTTCCATTAGCAAATATTCACGAACATCAAATGGAACATTTACAGGCAGTGTTAAATCATGGAGCAATATCTTTTCTAATTATTCGTTTTTCCGTTTATAATGAAACTTACTTCTTAGAAATTGATAAAGTTTTACCTTATTGGGAACAAAAGTTACAAAATAGTAAAATGTCCATCCCTTATAACTATTTTCAAAAACATGGTTATTTAATTCCATTTAAATATCAAGCAAGGGTTGATTACCTATCGATTGTTGATCAGCTCTATTTCCCGAATGGAGGATAAAATATGGCAACAAATAATAAATCAAGGGCCGCAAGAAGAAAACAAACATCTAAAGGTAAAAAACCTATTTGGAAAAAAGTAATTTTAAGTTTAGTTATTGTATTTCTAGTTATTGGTTTAAGTATTGGAGGACTTTTCGCATATTATATTGCTACTGCCCCACCAATTGATCTTGATAAATTAGACGTACCATTTGCATCACAACTATACGACAAAGACGGAGAATCTTTCGCAGAATTGTTTGAAGAAAATCGGATTAAGATTCAATATGATGATCTTCCTGAAGTATTAATCGATGCAATCGTCGCAACGGAAGATGCAAGGTTTTTTAAACATCCTGGTGTAGACCTACGGAGGATGGTCGGAGCAGTAATAGCAAATATTCGCTATGGGTTTGGGTCAGAGGGTGCTAGTACAATCACTCAACAAGTAGTAGAAAATATGTTTTTATCACCTGAGAAAACATTAAAGTTAAAAGTACAAGAACAGTGGTTAGCATTAAAGTTAGAACGTAAATATTCAAAAGAAGAAATTATGGAAATGTATTTAAATAAAATATATTATGGTGCAAATTCTTATGGTGTTGCTAAAGCAGCCGAATCCTACTTTGGAATTACAGATTTACATGAACTCAATTTATTACAAGCTGCAATGTTAGCAGGATTACCACAACGTCCATCGGCTTATAATCCTTTTGAAAATCCAGACTTAATGGAAGGTAGAGTAGATACAGTTTTAAAGTTAATGGTACGTCATAATAAAATTTCTGAAGCAGAGGCAAATGAAGCCCGTCAAATGGGTGTAGAAAGCCAGTTAGCTGAAAAACAACCTTCTTCAATTCCATATGAAGCATTCGTGCAAAAGGTTAAACAAGAAGTTGAAGAAAAATTAGATGGCGCAGATATTAATACTGATGGTCTGAAAATATACACTACATTAGATACAAGTATACAAGAACATGTAGAATTTTTATTAACGGACAGTGAAGATAATCCGATTCCTTATCGTGACGATGAAGACTTACAAGCAGGAATGACTGTTTTAGATACAAAATCAGGTGCAATTAGAGCAATAGGTGGTAGTAGAAATCGGGAAAACGTTGATGGTTATAACTACGCTATTGACCTAGAGAGACAACCTGGTTCATCCATTAAACCAATTGTTGCCTATGGTCCAGCGATAGAATATGAAAAATGGTCGACGTACCATCAAATAAAAGATGAAGAATTCACACCTAAAGGATCAAAACCAATCAGAAACTGGAATCGTACCTACCATGGTTGGGTTTCTGCTAGATATGCATTAACAAGGTCATTAAACGTTCCAGCGGCAAAAACATTAGATGAAATCGGATCAGAACGTGCAAAAGAATTTGCTGAAAATTTAGGAATAAAATTTGGTGACGAACATCTTGACCCCCGAGATGCGATTGGTGGAACTAAAACAGGGATAAGCCCATTGCAATTAGCAGGTGCTCTTAGTGCATTTGGTAATGAAGGAATTTATTCTACTCCTTATGCAGTTACAAAAGTGGAATTTCCTGACGGGACTGTTGTAGACTTAAAACCAAAAGCGGAAGCAGTGATGTCAGATTATACTGCTTATATGGTAACTGATATGTTGAAATCTGTATTAACGGAAGGTACTGGTACGAATGCCTTTATTTCTGGTCTTCCTGTTGCAGGTAAAACTGGAACAACTAACTTAGAAGATAAACAAGGTGCAAATAACGCTTGGTTTGGCGGATACACAACGAATTATACAATTGGTGTCTGGACAGGTTATGATGAAAATAATCGTATCGTTAGTGATACGCAAATTCCACTTTATTTATTTAAAGAAACGATGTCAGAAATATCTAAGGATATAGAAACCGCAGATTTTGTTAAACCTAGTTCTGTTGTTGAGGTGGAAATTGAAAAAGGTACAAATCCACCTGAATTACCAAGTGAACATACACCAAAAGAGAATATTATTACAGAACTTTTTGTAAAAGGCACAGAGCCAACTAAAGTATCTGAAAAATTTGAAGCTATTAATCCTGTTCAAAACTTACAAGCAGAATATAATGAATCGAGCAACTCGATTGAAGTTGCATGGGAGTATGAAGATATGGAAGATATAATATTTGATGTCAGTTATAAAGTTGGCGATGGAGAATTTAAAAACTTAACAAAAACAAAAGATTTAAATTTGACGATAAATGAAGTAGAAGACGATACATCATATACTATTCAAGTAATTGCCATTGATGAAGAAACAGGTAAAGAAAGTGACCCTGCTACTACTTCTGTTAAGACACCAATAGAAGAAGAGGAAGATTTAAATGAAATCCCTCCAGTAGATGAGTTATCGGCAAACTTTAATGAAAATAACTTTACTATCGATGTTAGGTGGCAATATAATGGGCCACCAGCTACATTCGAAGTGGATATTAATGGTGAAAAACGGATCGTGCAATCTAATAGTATTCAAATTGATGGAATTTCAGCAAATATGACATATACAATAACCGTTACCCCAGTAAATGAGCAAAATGATATAAGAGGTGAATCACGTAGCACATCGGTTACAATTGATGAACAGAATGATGACACCGATAATGAACCACCTATTGACGATGAAAATGAAGAACAATAAAAAATGATGGCAACTAGCTTTTGACTAGTTGCCATTTTTTTAACCTTCTTTGCATCTTTATTATGTTAAGCTAATTTTTTCATTCGTTTTTTTCCTTCTCTACATACTGTTAACAAAGGGCATTCTGCACAATTGGGATTCGCTGCTTTACAATGATATCTTCCAAAAAAGATAAAACGGTGGTGACTTACACTCCACTCATCCTTAGGAATTTTATTCATTAAAGTTTTTTCTACTTGTAAAACGGAATCTTTCCAACGGCAAAAGGCTAATCTTTTAGCGACCCTCTCCACATGGGTATCGACAGCAATCGCTGGTTCATTAAATGCAACTGATACAACGACATTTGCTGTTTTACGCCCTACCCCTGCTAATTGAACCAATTCTTCACTTGTTTTAGGAACTTCTCCGTCATAATCTTCAATTAAAGTTTTACACAACTTTTGAATATTTTTTGCTTTAGTCCGGTAAAGGCCAATCGATTTAATATCTTGTTCTAATTCCGTTACATCTACCTGTAAGTAATCTTCCGGTGTTTTATATTTTTGAAACAATTTTTTCGTTACACGATTAACATTTACATCTGTTGTTTGTGCAGAAAGTAAAACAGCAATTAGTAATTCAAATGGGTTTTCATGGATAAGTTCACAATGTGCATTTGGAAACATGTCTCCCATTGTATCCAAACAAAATCTAATTTCTTTTTTAGTTAACATTTATTTACCCCCTTCTAACCAATTAAAATAGACGGATGTATCTCTTTTTGCTGTTTCATATTGCTTTTTAACTTGATGTTTTCGAAAAGTTCTCCCTTCTTCTCGAGCTTGTTCAACTGAATGGATTCCTTTTCTTTTCCACTCACGTAATATTCGATCAATATATTTGAAATTTAATTTCCCCATTAATACAGCTTCACGTAATGCTGCTTTAATGAGAGCGGGAATAATTTTATCTTCATCCAACCAAGCATTGATTGTCTCTATTTCAAAGGGGGATAATGGTCGTCCGAATTCTTGCTCAAAAAGGATAAAAATAGACCCTTCGTTTGCTTCTGCTTCATCGGCTTTATCAGAAAATAACTTTTCCCATAATGGATTTAAATTATATGCTTCGCTCAATTGATTTTTTTCATTATGTAGTTCTTCAATTTTAAGCAATCTCTTTTGGATTAATTTTCTTAAAATTTGAACACATTCGCCTTCTGAAATTGTAAGGTGGTTCGCAATTTGAGCAGGTGTAGGAAACTCATTGTCAGATTGTAAATATCGATGAATTTGTAAAATAACAATAACATCACGCTCATCTAAACCAAGTTCATTGTATGAAGTTAATAGTTTTGTTGGAAATACCGTTTGGTTTAACATTAAATTTTGAAATGAAAAAGAATTAGTCATTTGATTGCACCTCTTTATAAAGTATACCATGAATAATGTATAATTTTGCCGAAATGGACTAATTACTATGAAAATTATAAGTACTCAATTATAACAATTCATATTTTCCTAAAAATATACATTAATAATATTTAAAGATTCTAGTTTAATACGTAATTTTTAAACGATAA
>Ga0209487_1001656_pt1 | contig 18661 bp, 17 predicted proteins | sample Poulit2012_FD_187524 | JGI IMG/M metagenome (GOLD analysis project Ga0209487, IMG submission 187524) | Agricultural soil microbial communities from Georgia to study Nitrogen management - Poultry litter 2012 (SPAdes) (version 2) | ecosystem: Environmental > Terrestrial > Soil > Agricultural land...
TGTGGCCTTCTCCGCCCCGGTACCGGTGAGGGAGCGGACCTCCATCTCGGCGTACTTGGCCTTGTTGAACTCCTTGGAGATCACCGTGCCCAGCCAGCCGAAGAAGAAGCCGACTGGGATGGACACCAGGCCCGGGTTGTCCAGCGGGAACCAGTGGAAGTCCACACCCTGGAACATCGAGGCGCTCAGCCCGGTCTCCGGGTCCACCGGCTTGCCAGAGACCGCGGGGGAGAAGATGATCAGCGTCACCGCTGTGGTCAGCCCGCCGTAGATCGCCCACAGCGCACCGGAGGTGTTGAACCGCTTCCAGAACAGCGAGTACAGGATCACCGGCAGGTTCGCACTGGCCGCGACCGCGAACGCCAGCGCCACCAGGAACGCGATGTTCTGCCCGTTGGCGATCACGCCGCCGACGATCGCCACCGCACCGATCACCACCGCGGCCCGGCGGGCGATCTTCATCTCCTGCTTCGGGTCCTCCTTGCCCTTCTTGATCACGTTCGTGTACAGGTCGTGGGCGAAGGACGCCGAGGCGGTGATGGTCAGCCCGGCCACCACGGCCAGGATGGTGGCGAACGCCACTGCGGAGATGATGCCGAGCAGGATCGTGCCGCCGAGCTCGTAGGCCAGCAGCGGCGCGGCGGAGTTCACCCCACCGGGGGCGGCGAGGATGTTGTCCGCACCGACCAGCGCTCCGGCGCCGAAGCCGAGCACCAGGGTGAACAGGTAGAACAGGCCGATCAGCGCGATCGCCCAGGTCACCGAGCGGCGTGCCTCCTTGGCGGTGGGCACTGTGTAGAACCGCATCAGCACGTGCGGCAGACCGGCGGTGCCGAGCACCAGGGCGATCGCCAGGGAGATGAAGTCCAGCTTGGAGGTCGCCGAGGCACCGTACTTGTTCATCGGTTCCAGCAGGTGCAGACCATCGGTGCCCGCAGTGTCCAGGGCGTGCCCGAGCAGGGCGGACAGGTTGAACCCGTGCTGGGCCATGATCCACACCGTCATCCCGGCGGCGCCGATGATCAGCAGCACCGCCTTGACGATCTGCACCCAGGTGGTGCCCTTCATCCCGCCGACCAGCACGTAGAACACCATGATCGCCCCGACCACGGCGATCACCACCGACTGGCCGGCCCGGCCGGTCACCCCGAGCAGCAGCGCCACCAGACCACCGGCACCGGCCATCTGCGCCAGCAGGTAGAAGAACGAGACCGCCAGCGTGGAGGCGGCCGCAGCAGTGCGCACCGGGCGCTGGCGCATCCGGAAGGAGAGCACGTCGGCCATCGTGAACCGGCCGGTGTTCCGCAGCAGCTCGGCCACCAGCAGCAGCGCCACCAGCCAGGCCACCAGGAAGCCGATCGAGTACAGGAAACCGTCGTAGCCGTACACCGCGACGGCCCCGGCGATGCCGAGGAAGGAAGCAGCGGACAGGTAGTCGCCGGCGATGGCGATACCGTTCTGCGGACCGGTGAAGGACCGCCCGCCGGCGTAGAAGTCCGCGGTGGACTTGTTGTTCCGGGACGCGCGGATCACGATCACCATCGTGGCGACCACGAAGAGCCCGAAGATGGTGAAGTTCACCAGGCTGTTGCCGATGTCCATCAGAGACCTCCCTCTTCCAGACCGGTGCGGATCTTGTCCGCGATCGGGTCCAGCCGCCGGTTGGCGTGCCGCACGTAGGCGAACGTGATGCCGAACGTGGTGACGAACTGGGCCAGGCCGAACAGCAGTCCGAGGTTCACGTGCCCGATCACCGGGGTGGACATGAACTCCACGGCATAGGTGGACAGCAGCACGTAGGTCAGGTACCAGAGCAGGAACGCCGCGGTCATCGGGAACGCGAACGTGCGCACCCGCCGGCGCAGCTCCTGGAACTCCGGGGAGGCCTGGGCTCGTTCGAACTCTTCGGCGGTGACGATGTGCTCGCTACGTGGTGGGGCCTGGGATGCAGCTGCACCCGGGGCGGCGGGACCGGCGCTGTCGGCAGTCACTGCGGGCTCCTTCGCTCGAGGTCGTATGTGACGCCGGTCACGCTACGAGTCTGTCGTCGACGGCGGAACGCCCCTGGCCCGTCCGGGCGGCAGGTGGCGCTCTGCTTCGGTAGGCGGCGCACCGCCGCACGGTGAACGGTTGCTCTACCGCGACGAGCGGTCCGCCCCTACCGCAATGTCACGAAGGAACGGGCACCGGTGCCCGGGTTTGATTGACCATGAGGGTCGGGGATCAGCGCCGGAACCGGCGCTCCGGGTCCCACGGCCCCCGGTCCAGCGGCACGTCCTCCGGAGTGTGCAGCCGGACCATCGTGCGCCACAGCCCCCGCGGTCGCCGTCCCGGGGTGAGCAGCGAGACCACCACCATGGTGGCGAACGCCAACGGCACCGTCCACGCCGCCGGCTGGGCCAGCAGCGCGCCGGGCAGACCGGTGGAGGCCCCGAGCGCGATCGTGGCGCCCACTGCGGCGGTGGCCGCCCCACCGCCGACGATCAGCCCGGCCATCGCCCCGGCATCGGTGAGCCGGCGCCACCAGATGCCCAGCAGCAGCAACGGGCAGAACGTGCTCGCTGCCACCGCGAACGCCAGGCCGACCACGTCCGCGATCGCCAGGTCCAGCCCACCCAGGGCGAGCAGCGTGGGTACCAGCAGCGCCAGCACTGTGCCCACCCGGAACGCGGTCACCGGGGAGGAGATGCGGCGGTTCAGCACGTCCTGGGAGAGCACACCGGCCACGCTCACCGTCAGCCCGGAGGCGGTGGACAGGAAGGCGGCGAACGCCCCGGCGGTGACCAGCACGGTGAGCACCTGTCCGGCCGGGCTGCCCGCCCCGACCATCGCCGAGGGCAGCAGCAGCACCACTGCCTCGGTGCGCCCGGTGAGCAGCAGCTCCGGGGCGTACAGCCGGCCGAGCCCGCCGTAGATGGTAGGGAACAGGTAGAACACCCCGAGCATCACCAGCACGGTGACGGTGGTGCGCCGCGCGGCCCGGCCGTCCGGGTTGGTGTAGAACCGCACCAGCACGTGCGGCAGCCCCATCGTGCCCAGGAACAGGGCGATGATCAGCGAATAGGTGGTGTACAGCGCGTACGGGTGGCCGCTGCTCAACGGGAGCGTCCAGCCCGGCCCGTCCACAGCGCGCAGGCCCTCCGCGTGCGGTACGGGAGCGCCCTCGTCGAAGGTGAGCTCGGTGCCGGCAGCCACCTGGACCGCCCCGGCGGGCAACGTGACCTCGCCACTGGCTGCTTCGCCGTCGAGCGTTCCTTCTGCCTGGACCACCAGCGGCTCGGCCACCTCCATCTCGATCGTGGCGGCCACCTCTACTGTGGTTAGCTCGGCGAACGTGGCCGGGCCCTCACCGGCGATCTCCGGGGTGCCGTCCGCCCGCCAGATGAACACCAGCACGATCGCCGGGATCGCGATCGCAGTGACCTTCAGCCAGTACTGGAACGCCTGCACGAAGGTGATCGCCCGCATCCCGCCGGCCAGCACCGAGACCAGCACCACCACGGCCACTGCCACCGGCCCGACCCACGCCGGGGTGCCGGTGATCGTGCGCAGCGTGATCCCGGCCGCGTGCAGCTGGGGGAGCAGGTACAGCCAGCCGATCGTCACCACCCCGGCGCTGGCCACCTTGCGCAGCACCTGCGACTCCAGCCGCAGCTCAGCGAAGTCCGGCAGCGTGTACGCCCCGGAGCGGCGCAGCGGGGCGGCCACCAGCACCAGCAGCAGCAGGTACCCGGCGGTGTAGCCCACCCCGAACCAGAGCATGTCCGCGCCGTAGGCCAGGATCAGCCCGGCCACACCGAGGAAGGAGGCCGCGGACAGGTACTCGCCACTGATCGCCGAGGCGTTCCACCACGGGCTCACCGTCCGGGAAGCCACGTAGAAGTCGCTGGTGGTGCGGGCCGCGCGCACGCCGACGATGCCCAGCAGCGCCGTGCTGATCGCCACCAGCAGCACCGCGACGATCCCCGCAGTGGGGTTCATCGACGGTCCACCAGGTCGGTGAACTCCCGTTCCACCCGTTCGCTCTGCCGCACGTACACCCAGGCGGCACCGGCAAGCAGCGGGTAGGCGGCCACACCGAGCAGCCACCACGGCACCGGGATCCCGGCGATCGTCGGGGTGGCCGTCCCCGGGGCCAGGGCGAACACCACCGGCAGCGCCGCCAGCAGTCCCAGAGTGGACAGGCTCACCGCCAGACCCAGCCGCAGCTGGGTGCGCATCAGCCCGCGCAGGTACACGTCCCCCAGCCGGGTCTGCTCATCGATGTCGGAGGTGGCCGGGCGGCGGGCCTGCCGGCGCGGGCGACGTGGGCCGGTGACCACCTCACGCTCGACCATCAGTGCTCCCCGCCACCGCGGATGTGCTCGACCCGCCCGGTCATCCGTGCTCCCCGCCCCGGCCGGCAAGCAGCTCGCGCAGCTCGCGCGCATGTCTGCGGGCCACCGGCAGCCGCCGGCCGGCCACCACCGCCTGCAACCGGCCGGACTGCCCGCGCAGCTCGCGCACCTGGTCCAGGGCCACCAGGTGGGAGCGGTGGATACGCACGAACCCGGCGTCCGCCCAGCGCTCCGCGAGCGTGCTCAGCGGCATCCGCACCAGGTGCTCACCGTCGGCGGTGTGCAGCCGGGCGTAGTCCCCGTGCGCAGTCACGTGCAGCACATCGCTGCGGCGCACGTACCGGGTCACCCCGGCCAGCTCCACCACGATCGTCTCGTCCTCCACCTCACCGGCGCCGGCCTGCAGCGAGGTGTGCGCCCGCCGGACCGCCTCAGCGAGCCGGTCTGGCCGGAACGGCTTCATCACATAGTCCGCGGCCCCGATGTCGAAGGCCTCCACGGCGTGCTCGTCGTAGGCGGTGACGAACACCACCGCTGGGGCCTTGCGGAACCGGGTGAGCACCCGGGCCAGGTCCAGACCGGTGAGGCCAGGCATCTTGATGTCCAGCACGATCACATCGATGTCCCCGCCGTCCAGCTCGCGCAGGGCGGCCGCGCCGTCGTCGGCGGTGCGCACCTCGGCCACATGGGGGTCCCGACGCAGCAGGAAGGCGAGCTCGTCCAGAGCCGGGGGCTCGTCATCGACGGCGAGGACCGTGAGCATGTGCCTCAGAGTAGTCATGCCACGTACACGCCCGGGTGGAACTTGGGCACCCGTAGGCTCACCTTCGACCCAGCGCCCACGGCGGTCTCGACCACCAGCCCGTACTCCTCGCCGAACGTGGTGCGCAGCCGTTCGTCCACGTTCGCCAGGCCGACCCGGTCCCCGTGAGCCCCGCCGAGCTGGTCGCGCAAGGTCTGCGGATCCATCCCGGCGCCGTCGTCCTCGATGCTCAGGTGTGCCTCGTTGCCCACGTCCTCGGCCACGATGGTGATCTGCCCACCGCCGGGCTGTCCCTCCATCCCGTGCTGCACGGCGTTCTCCACCAGCGGCTGCAGGCACAGGAACGGCACCACCACACCGAGCACCTCCGGCGCGATGCGCAGCGTGACCCCCAGCCGGCCGGCGAACCGGGCCTGCTCCAGGGTGAGGTAGTGCTCGATCGACTTCAGCTCCTCGGCCAGGGTGGTGAACTCTCCGTGCCGGCGGAAGGAGTAGCGGGTGAAGTCGGCGAACTCGAGCACCAGCTCGCGGGCGTGCTCGGGGTCGGTGCGGATGTAGGAGGCGATCGCGCCCAGGGAGTTGTAGACGAAGTGCGGAGAGATCTGTGCCCGCAGCGCCCGCAGGTCGGCCTCGGCGAGCTCGGCGCGCGAGCTCTCCAGCTCAGCCAGGTCGAGCTGGCCGGAGATGAAGTCCGCGATCTCCTCCACCGCCCGGACCAGGCCGGCGTGCGGGGAACCACTGACGTAGGCGGTCACCGCACCCACCTGTAGCTCGTTGGTGGTCAGCGGGGCAGTGACGGCGTACCGCAGCGGGCAGTCGTCGCTTCCGCAGGTGACCACCTCCGGGCCGAGCACCCGCGTCTCGGACACCTCGCCGCCGGTGGGCACGCGGTGCTGGTGGGACTCCCCGGCGCCGCTCCAGGCGAGCAGCCGCTCAGAGTCGGCCAGCGCCAGGGCGGCGGACCCGGTGAGCGCGTGCAGGTGCTTGACCGCACGGCCGGCGCCACTGCCCAGGCCGGCCCGTAGCGGCGGGGAGGCGAGGGTGATCCGGTGCAGGATGCGGTACGTGGACCGGTGCTCCGACGGCCCGAGCAACACTCTGGGGCGCAGCACCCGCCAGAGCACCGCCGCCACGGCGAGCACCGCTCCCACGGAGGCGATCGCCGCCAGCAGCTCTGGGCTCATGGCAGGAGACAACCAGGTCCGCGCGGCTCTGTCACCCCACCTGCCCCGGTCACCCCCACCTGTCGCGAACGGTCGGGTTCGCGGCAGGGAAGCGCTTGCCGGTCGCGAAAGGGGGCGTTCGCGAACCTTGGGGCGACGGCGGGACCTGGGGTGGTCAGGTCCCGCGCCGGGGTCGCGGGGTCGCCGCGGCACGGTACCCGTCGGTGCTGAGCACCACCAGCGCCACCCACACCACGGCGAAGCCGGCCCACCTGGTCGCCGACATCTGCTCGTGGTAGAGGAACACCCCGGTCAGGTACTGCATCGTCGGGGTGACGTACTGCAGCAGCCCGAGCATCGCCAGCGGCAGCCGGCGGGCGGCGGTGGCGAACAGCACCAGCGGCACGGTGGTCAGCACCCCGGAGCCGATCAGCAGCAGCGCCAGACCGGTGCTGGAGAACAGCTCGCCCGGTGCGCCGAACGCCCCGTCGCCGCCCGCGGCCAGCACCACCAGCAGCACCAGCGCCGCCGGCGCCAGGGTGAGCGTCTCCACCGCGAGCCCGGGCAGCGCGGGAACCTTCGCCCCTACCTGCTTCTTCACCAGGCCGTAGCCACCGAAGGTGCCCGCCAGCACCAGGGAGATCCACGGGAACGTGCCGGCGCCGATCGCGATCACCAGCACCCCGGCGGCGCCGAGCCCGGCGGCTACCCACTGCGCGGTGCGGAGCCGTTCACCGAGGATGGTCACCGCCATCAGCACGGTGACCAACGGGTTGATGTAGTAACCCAGGGACGCCTCCACCACGTGCCCGGTGAGCACTGCGAGCACGAACGTCACCCAGTTCGCGCACAGCAGCACCGCCGCCAGCGCCAGCCGCCCGGCGACCCTGGCCGTGCGCAGCAGCCGCCAGAACGTGCCCAGCTCGCCGAGCAGCGCCAGCACCAGCAGGCACAGCAGCAGCGACCAGACCACCCGGTGCGCGGTGATCTCCCAGGGGCCCGCCGGTGCCAGCAGCGGGAAGTACAACGGCAGCATCCCCCACCACAGGTAACCGCCGAACCCGGCGGCCAGGCCGCGGCGGTCGAGCTCGCCGTCAGCAGCAGGTGGGGGAGCGGGGAGGGTCACGAGGCGTGAATCTACTCGTGTGCCGGCACCGGCAGCGCAGCTGGGTGCTCGCGATGAGAGACGGATAGCCACGGGATAGGCCCACGGTAAGGGCACCCTTAGACTAGGCATGGCCCTCGGGCGCCGGACCGCGCCCCCTGAGACTCTCCGAAAGAGGCATCCAACACCGTGCCTACCACGACTCCGCTCCGTGTCGCCGTCGTGGGTGCCGGCCCAGCCGGGATCTACGCGGCCGACATCCTGTCCAAGACCGACCTGGACGTGCAGATCGACCTGCTGGAACGTCTGCCCGCGCCGTACGGGCTGGTGCGCTACGGGGTCGCTCCCGACCACCCCCGGATCAAGGGCATCATCAACGCTCTGTACAAGGTGCTGCAGAAGGGCGCTGTGCGGTTCATCGGGAACGTGGACTACGGCACCGACCTGAGCATGGCTGACCTGCGCCACTACTACGACGCAGTGATCTTCGCCACCGGTGCGATCCGGGACGCCGACCTGAACATCCCCGGTATCGACCTGCACGGCAGCTTCGGCGCCGCGGACTTCGTCTCCTGGTACGACGGGCACCCGGACGTGTCCCGCACCTGGCCGCTGGAGGCCCGCCAGATCGCCGTGCTCGGTGCGGGCAACGTGGCACTGGACGTGGCCCGGATCCTGGTCAAGCACGTGGACGACCTGATGGTCACGGAGATCCCGGACAACGTGGCCGAGGGGCTGCGCTCCAGCCCGGTCACCGACGTGCACATCTTCGGCCGCCGTGGTCCGGCGCAGGTGAAGTTCACCCCGCTGGAGCTGCGCGAGCTGGGGCGCGTGCCGGATGTGGACATCGTGGTCTACCCGGAGGACTTCGACTTCGACGAAGGCTCGGAAGAAGCGATCCGGTCCTCCAACCAGACCAAGCAGGTGGTCAAGACGCTCACCGACTGGACGCTGCGGGAGGAGAGCGAGCGCACCGCCTCCCGGCGGCTGCACCTGCACTTCCTGCACCGCCCGGCGGAGATCCTCGGCGCCGACGGCAGGGTCACCGGGCTGCGCACCGAGCGCACCGAGCTCAACGGCGACGGGTCGGTGCGCGGCACCGGCACCTTCGAGGAGTTCGACGTGCAGGCCGTCTACCGTGCGGTCGGCTACTTCGGCTCCCCGCTGCCGGACCTGCCGTTCGACCCGGTCGCCGGGGTGATTCCGAACGATGCTGGCCGGGTGCTGGACACCCACGGGGAGCACGTGCCGGGGATGTACGCCACCGGCTGGATCAAGCGCGGCCCGGTCGGCCTGATCGGGCACACCAAGTCCGACGCCTCCGAGACCGTCCGTAACCTGGTGGCCGACCTGGCCGAGGCGAGCGAGCAGGGCCGGGTGAGCTCCGCCGTCGAGCGCGACCCGCAGGCGGTGCTGGACCACCTGCACGCCGACGGGGTGCCCTACACCACCTGGCACGGCTGGGAGCTGCTGGACGCCTATGAGCGCTCCCTCGGCGAGGAGCAGGGCCGCGAGCGGGTGAAGGTGGTCCCGCGGGAGCACATGACCGAGATCTCCCGGGACGTGGGCGCCCGCGCCTGAGGCCCGCACCCACCCGCGAGCGAGCGGCGCCCGCCGGCCCGGACAGCCTGCCGGGGGATCGTCACCGGGACTGAGGCACTCCTGTGACACCGAGGCAGGAAAATTGCACCTCAGTGTCACAGGAGTGCCTCAGTCCGGGTGGGTGGCGCGTGGATGCCGCGTACGCGGGTGCGTGGGTGGGTGCCCCGCGAGCGGGGCTCAGCGGGTGCGCGGCGGCCCGCTGGAGTCGCGCACCTTCAGCGTGGGGCTCACCCGCACACAGTGCACCGGGCGCTCCGGTTCGGCCAGCCGAGCGGCCAGCAGCGCAGTCGCAGTGCGCCCGATGGTGCGCCGGGGTGGGCGCACGGCCGACAGCGCGGGTGAGGCCAGCGTGGCGATCTGGTCGTCGTAGGCGAGCACGGACAGGTCGCCGGGCACGTCCATGCCCTGCTCCTCGGCGCGCTGCACGATCATGTTCACCCTGCACCCGGCGTGGGCGCTGGGTCTGGCGGCCGCACCGCTGCTGTACGCGGTGTGGGGAAACTGCCGGTACAGCCTGCGGCCGGTGCTCGCGGCGGAGCCCGCCCGGTACTGAGGCAGGAATGTGACACTGAGGCACGAGAATCGCACCTCAGTGTCACAGGAGTGCCTCCGTGCCAGTGCCTCCGTGCCATGTGGCCGGGGCCAGGGGCCAGGCCAGTGCTGGCCGGGTGCCGCGGACCGGGTGGCGCGCTACCCGGCCTCGCTAGCGCCGGTTGGTGAACTGCAGCGCCGCGTCGATGTCGGCGTCCTTGAGCAGCGCGATCACCGCCTGCAGATCGTCCCGCTTCTTCGAGGACACCCGCACCTCGTCGCCGGTGATCTGGGTCTTCACACCCTTCGGGCCCTCGTCGCGCACCAGCTTGGTGATCTTCTTCGCGTTCTCGCTGGACAGGCCCTCCTTCAGGGTGCCCACCAGGCGGTACTCCTTCCCGGAGGGCTGCGGCTCGTTCTCCCCGGTGTCGATCGCCTTCAACGAGACGCCCCGGCGGATCAGCTTGCTCTGGAACACGTCCAAGATCGCCAGCACCCGGTCCGGGGCGTTGGCCACCATCACCACCGCATCCTGGCCGCTCCAGGAGATCGAGGCACCCACACCGCGGAAGTCGTACCGCTGGGACACCTCCTTGGCGGTCTGGTTGAGCGCGTTGTCCACCTCCTGCCGGTCCACCTTGCTCACCACGTCGAACGAAGAGTCGCTGGCCACTGAGATCTCCTTCACATCTAGCCACCGCCGCACCTGGGCGATGTCACGAACTGCCGCTGAACTTGGTATTGTTCCATCCGGTCCCTGGACCACCCGGCGGGTTGCCCGAGCGGCCAAAGGGAGCTGACTGTAAATCAGCCGCGCAAGCTTCGCAGGTTCGAATCCTGCACCCGCCACCGGACGGCGCAGGGGTGTCTTCACGAAGACATCGTCTCGCTCGTTCCGGCCCGATCGTCCGCGTCCTCTGGCGTCTTCGCCAGGGGGAGTGGTACCGGTCACAGAAGCGGTCTGAGGGCCGCTGCGGATTTCGCCTCCGGGCCGATCAGCATGTACCCTCGATCCCGCTGCCCCGATAGCTCAGTCGGCAGAGCGTCTCCATGGTAAGGAGAAGGTCAAGGGTTCGATTCCCTTTCGGGGCTCTGGTCTGTGTAGGGGCCCGCTGGCGGGTGGGTTCTGCGCAGGACGCGGCGGGGTAGCTCAGTCGGTAAGAGCGCACGACTCATAATCGTGAGGTCGCGGGTTCGATCCCCGCCCCCGCTACACAACCAGCGCCGCCGCAGCACCCCAGGTGCAGATCGTGAGGAAGACCAATGGCCACCAAGTCCGCGGACGTCCGTCCGAAGATCACCCTTGCCTGTGACGTGTGCAAGGAGCGTAACTACATCACCAAGAAGAACCGCCGGAACAACCCCGAGCGGCTCGAGCTGCCGAAGTACTGCCCGCGTTGCAACGCCAAGACGAACCACCGCGAGACCCGCTGAGGCAATGACTGCGGTCAGCACCGACTACGTAGGGCGGGAGTTCACCGGAACCCCGCCCTACGCCGTCTCCCGGGTGAAGATCGGCGAGTTCGCCGCCGCTGTGGGGGCCACCGACCCGGTGCACACCGACCCGCGTGCCGCCCAGGCCGCCGGGCACGCTGACGTGCTCGCCCCGCCGACGTTCGCCGTGGTGATCGCCCAGCGCGCAGAGGCCGAGTACATCGAGGACCCGGCCGCCGGCATCGACTTCTCCCGCGTGGTGCACGCCGAGGAACGCTTCACCTACCACCGCCCGATCGTGGCCGGGGACCTGCTGCACACGTCTGTGCACGTGGACTCGATCACCACCCGGGGCGGGATCTCCATGGTCACCACCCGCACCGAGATCACCGATGACGGCGGAGCGCGGGTGTGCACGGTCACCTCCAGTCTCGCAGTGCGAGGGGAGGACTGATGGGCGCCCTGACCGCCGATGTGGCCGTGGGCACCGAGCTGCTGACCGTCACCCGCACCGTGGACCGCGCCCGGCTGGTGCGCTACGCCGGCGCTTCCGGGGACTTCAACCCGATCCACTGGAATGAGCGGTTCGCCCTCGAGGTCGGCCTGCCCGGGGTGATCGCGCACGGCATGCTCACCATGGGACTGGCCGCCGCGGCGCTGACCGACTGGCTGGACGATGCCACCGATCTGCTCTCCTACGGGGTGCGGTTCACCCGCCCGGTCGCGGTCCCCGACCCCGGTGAGGTGCTGGTGGACATCGCGGCGGTGGTCGGTGCGGTGGACAGTGAGGCAGGCACCGCCCGGGTGGACCTGAAGGTGAGCGTGAACGGGACCACGGTGCTCGGCAAGTCCCAGGCGCAGGTCCGGCTGCACTGAGCAGAATCAGGCTGGCGCTCCGCCCGCCCCTGGGTCTGCCCCGGCTGCACTGAGCAGAATCAGGCCGGCGCCGGTCCGGTGGTGGTGCCCACCCGCAACGTGCAGCCCAGCGTCACCGACCCCACCTTCTCCCCGGCGGCCAGCCGGATCGCGGCCTGCGCCGCCCGCTGCCCCTTCTCCTCGATCGGCTGGCACACCGAGGTCAGCTCGTGCTCGGACAGCCACGGCAGGCTCGCCCCGTCGAACCCGGCCACGGACACGTCCTCCGGCACCTGCAGCCCCCGCTCCCGAGCCGCCAGCACCACTCCGGCAGCCAGCAGGTCGCTCATCGCCACCACCGCTGTCGGTCGGGGTGAGGCGTCCAGCACCGCGTGTCCGGCCCGGATGCCCTCCTCCACCAGCGACCCGGTGGTCTCCTGCACCGCCACCGGGTCGATCCCGGCCCCGAGGATCCCCTTCATCCGGGCGGCGGTGTAGGGCACCTTCGCCGGCGGCGCCGTCGCCAGGTCGAGCGGCCCCTGCCGCCGGGTGGTGCCCCAGCCGAGGGTGAGCACCGCGACCCGTTCGTGGCCCAGCTCGCGCAGGTGCGCGGCCAGCGCCGCCATCCCTGCCTCGTCGTCCACCAGCACCGAGCTGGTGCCCCGCGCAGTGGAGTCCACCCGCACCATCGGTATGCCTCGGCGGCGCAGCGTGCCCACAGCACCCGGCGCCCGCAGCACCAGCAGCACTGCCGCATCCAACGCCGAGTGCGCCAGCAGCCCGCCGGCCGCGGGCCCGGACGGCAGCAACAGCACCCCGAGGCCCTCGGCGGCCAGGGTGGTGGCCAGCCCGTCCAACGTCTGCAGCGCCACCGGGTCGCGGAACCGGGCCCGCAGGTCGCTGCCGACCACCACGCCGATGATCCCGCTGCGCCCTCGGCGCAGGGACCGGGCCACCGGGTTCGGCCCGCTGTAGCCGAGGGACTCCGCAGCCTCCAGGACCCGCCGGCGGGTGGCCTCGGCGATCGGCCCAGCACCGGAGAACGCCAGCGACGCGGTGGACAGCGACACTCCGGCCTTGCGGGCCACGTGGGTGAGGGTGACGCGTTCGCTCACCTGCAGGCTCCTGTCGGTCGTCGGGCCGGTGCGGTCAGGCTACGGCCGGTGGTGCGGGCACAGGCTGCGGCCGGTGGTTTGACCAGGCTACGGCTGAGCCGCACCATAGTGCAGGGGTGCGCGCTCCCCGCGCCCGCACCGGCCGGCCAGCATGCCGGCGCCCTGGCCCTCCCACCTGTCCCAGGTGCCGCGCCGACGGTCGCGCCCTGCCGTCCACCGCCTTCCCGATACCGCCCTCCCGGCGGACCTGCCCTGATCACGAAAGCGTCGCGATGCCCACCTCCACACCGAACCCGCGTCGCGCTGCGCTGACGGTGTTCGGCACGTTCGTGCTGAACGGGTTCACCTTCGCCAACTGGCTCTCCCGCATCCCCACCATCCGCGACGAGCTCTCCTTGCGGGAACGTGACCTGGGCCTGATCATCCTGGTCGGCTCGCTCGGCTCGGTGCTCTCCCTACCGCTGGCCGGGCGGGTGCTGGCCCGGATCGGCGCGCGGGCCACAGTGCTCACCGCCGCCGGCCTGGCCACGCTCGGGCTGGGCGTGGCGATGACCGGGATCGTCATCGGCCAGCCGTTGCTGCTCACCGGCGGGCTGTTCATCACCACGATGGGCATCGGCGGCTGGGACGTGGCGATGAACTTCGCCGGCGCCCGTGCGGAGCAGGCGCTGGGCCGCTCGATCATGCCGGCCTTCCACGGCGGTTTCTCCATCGGCACCGTCCTCGGTGCCGGCCTCGGCACGCTGGCGATCCGGGCCGGTATCGATGTGCCGTTGCACGTGATGACCGTGGTCGCGGTCGCGTTCCTCGCCGTGGTGTTCCTCACCCGCGGGTTCCTGCCGGAACCGGAGGAGCAGGTCGACGACGGCGCAGCCCAGTCTGGTCCTCCGGCCTCCTTCGCGCGGGTCTGGTTGGAGCCGCGCACCCTGATGGTGGGCCTGGTGGTGCTCGCGGCCGCCCTCACCGAGGGGGCCGCCAACGACTGGCTGGCGCTCGCAGTGGTCGACGGGTTCGAGGTGCCCAACGACGTCGGGGCGACCGGACTGACCATCTTCCTCATCGGCATGACCGCGATGCGCTTCGCCGGCACCTGGCTGCTGGACCGGTTCGGCCGGGTGGCGGTGCTGCGGCTGTGCACCGGCCTGGCGATCGTCGGCCTGGCGGTGTTCTGCCTGGTGCCGAGCATGCCGGTCGCGCTGGCCGGCGCCGTCCTCTGGGGGATGGGTGCGGCACTCGGGTTCCCGGTCGGGATGAGCGCGGCCTCGGACGAACCGCTGAAGGCGGCGGCACGCCTCTCCGTGGTCTCCACCATCGGCTACACCGCGTTCCTGGTGGGGCCGGGGGTGCTCGGCCTGCTCGCCGACCACGTCGGCACCAGGAACGCGCTGCTGGCGATCCTGGTGCCGCTGGTGGTGGGCCTGCTGGTGATCCCCGCCGCCCGTCCGCCGCAGGTCGGCACCCCAGAGCCCCGGTCCCAGGCACCCAAGACCCAGGACGGGGAGCCGACCAGCCCCACGGGTGAGCCGGTGAGTCGTAGAGTGGCGGGTCATGAGGACCGCTGCTGAGCAGGACACCGTGACCACCACGCTGGCTCAGCTGACCAGCCTGCGCGTGGGCGGCCCGGTGGCCTCGCTGGTGCAGGCGACCTCTGAGGAGGAGCTGGTCGCCACGATCAGTGCCGCCGACGCCGAGGGGCTGCCCCTGCTGGTGCTCGGTGGCGGCTCGAACGTGCTGGCCGCCGACACCGGATTCGACGGTGTCGTGGTGCGCGACGCCCGCTGCGGGATCGCGGTGGAGTCCGCGGACGCCTGCGGGGGTGCGGCGATCCGGGTGCCGGCCGGGCAGGTCTGGGACGAGGTGGTGCTGCGGGCGGTCGCCGAGGGCTGGCGGGGCATCGAGGCGCTCGCCGGCATCCCGGGCAGCACCGGGGCCACCCCGGTGCAGAACGTCGGCGCCTACGGCCAGGAGGTCGCCGAGGTGATCACCTCGGTGCGCACCTGGGACCGCGCCGCCGGCCGGGTACGTACCTTCGCTCGCTCCGAGCTCGGCTTCGGGTACCGCACCTCGCTGCTGAAGCAGTCTCTCGCCGACGACGGCACCGGCCGGGCGTGGCAGCCCACCCCCCGGTACGTGGTGCTGGAGGTGTCCTTCCAGATGGTGCTGGCGGACACCTCCACCCCGGTGCGTTACCCCGAGCTGGCCCGCACCCTGGACGTGCCGCTGGGTGAGCGGGCACCGTCAGCGGAGGTGCGGGAGGCGGTGCTCGGGCTGCGCGCCGGCAAGGGCATGGTGCTGGACGAGGCCGACCACGACACCTGGAGCGCTGGCTCGTTCTTCACCAACCCGATCCTGCCCGCCGACCGGGCCGACCGGCTGCCCGCCGAAGCGCCCCGGTTCGAGGCCGGTGCGGGCATGGTGAAGACCAGCGCCGCCTGGCTGATCGACCACGCCGGGTTCGCCAAGGGCTACGGGTTGCCCGGATCGGTCTGCCTGTCCACGAAGCACGTGCTGGCCCTGACCAACCGCGGCGGGGCGAGTGCCGCGGAGCTGCTCGCCCTCGCTCGGGAGGTGCGTGACGGGGTGCAGATGGCCTTCGGCATCGAGCTGGTGCCCGAACCGGTGCTGGTCGGCCTGCGGCTCTGAGCCCTGCCCGCCTACTGAAGGTGAGCCGGGGGATGGGGAGGGCAGCGCTCCCCATCGACACCGGTGGCCGGATTGACGAACCTCGCAGGTATGGCACGTTCAACAGTCTTCAAGGTGGTCATCGGCACGGGGGCAGCAGTGCTGCTCGTGGTGGTGATCGGGGTGGTGACGTTGGTCTATAACGCACCTTCGGCATGCGGGTGCGCTATCCCGCCGGACGACGAGGATGCGCTCGAGACCGCTCAGCAGTACGTGGCCGGGGTGGCCGAGGATCCGGAGGCGATGCTCGCCGAGGAGGCCACCGCGCCCGATGCTGACCGGGTCGCCGAGCTGACCGGGTTCGACGCGCCGGACACCGAGTGGACGGTGATGGTCACCGAGCGTCCCGACGGCGGCTATGGTCGCTCGCCCGGTGAACGCCTCGTCGTCGGGATGACCCCGGAGGGTGAGGTCACCGCCCTGGTGGTGCACACCGAGACCGACTACAAGGTGGGCACAGTCGACCCGCAGGTGGAGATCGAAAGCACGGAGCCGGTGATCGCTCGCAGCGGGGAGTTCCCGATCTTCGGCGAGTTGAACGTGGCGGTCCCCGGGGGCGCGCGGTACCAGTTTGCGCTGTTCTCCCTGACCGAGGGTCGGCTCCCGCTGACGGTTACCGACCGCGGTGGCGCCTGGGTCTATGTCGGTGCCGAGCCGCTGCAGGAGGAGGAGTACCGCTACCTGCGCGGAGGGCACCGCTCCGATGGCACCTGGTGGCTGCGCACCGCCTGGTTCTCCCCGTCCGACCCGGTCACCGAGGACGACTGAGGCCCACGAACACCCACCTACGTATCGCGAACGCCCTGCTTCGCGACCCGCGCCCGGCGTGTCGCCGCGAAGCAGGGCGTTCGCGAACCCGTGGGTCAGTCCGCTGGTTGGGCGAGCCAGTCCTCGATCTCGGCGAGCAGCTGCTTCGTGGTGCTCTCCGAGGCACGGGAGGCGGTGATCGAGGAGCGGGCCAGGTCGGCCAGCTGCGCGTCGCTGAAACCGTGCACCGACCGGGCCGCCTCGTACTGGGCGAGCAGCCGGGACCCGAACAGCAGCGGGTCGTCCGCACCGAGGGCGATCTGCGCCCCGGCAGCGTGCAACTGCGCCAACGGCACGTCCGCGGGCTCGGCGTACACCCCCAGGGAGACGTTCGAGGCCGGGCACACCTCCAGTGCGATCCCGTCGGCCACCAGCCGGTCCAGCAGCTCAGGGTCCTCGGCGGCGCGCACCCCGTGACCGAGCCGGTCCGGGTGCAGGTGCGCCACCACCTCGCGGACATGGTCCGGGCCGAGCAGCTCCCCGCCGTGCGGCACCAGCGACAGGCCCGCGCGGGCAGCGATCTGGAACGCACCGGCGAACTCGGAGGTGTCCCCACGGCGCTCGTCGTTGCTCAGCCCGAAGCCGATCACCCCACCCGGCCCGTCCGAGGCGTGCCGTGCCGCCAGCCGGGCCAGCGTGCGTGCGTCCAACGGGTGGCGGGTGCGGGAAGTGGCCACGATGATCGCCACCTCCACCCCGGTGTCCGCGCTGGCAGACCGGGCCTCGTCGAGCACGATCTCCAACGCCGGGGTGATCCCGCCGACGTACGGGGCGTAGGAGGTCGGGTCGACCTGCAGCTCCAGTCGGCGGGACCCCTCCGCAGCGTCCGCCTCGGCGGCCTCCCGCACGATCCGGCGCATCGAGGACTCCGAGCGCACCACCGCCCGCGCAGCGTCGTACATCCGCTGGAACCGGAACCAGCCGCGTTCGTCCGCCGGTAGCCGCAGCGCTGCCTGCGGACCCACGGCCGCACGCAGCGAGTCCGGCAGCGAGACCTGCTGCTCAGCCGCGAGATCAGTCAAGGTGCTCGGAGCCATCGACCCGGTGAAATGCAGGTGCAGGTGCGCCTTCGGCAGAGTAGAAAGATCTCGGACCACCCGCCCACTCTAGGAGTCGTGACCTGCGCAGATGAGAGCTTTCTCATCGTCGACTCATCCATTCCGCACCATTCGATGGTGAGATGGGGGTATGTCCACTGCCGCTCTCGAGCGCGAGACGATCGACCTGCTCACCGGCCCGGAGGCCGGTGAGCTGCTCCGCCTCGCTGTCTCCGGCTCCGCCCCGGCCGCCCCAGCAGGGCGGCACGCTGCGACCACGGCAGGGGAGACGGTCACCGACTGGACCACCGAGGTGGACTCCGTGCACCACCGGCCCGGTGCCGGGGTGAGCGTCGGGTACAAGGTGAGCTACGCCGTCGCTGGTGTAGAGGTGAACGAGTACCTGGTGGCCTCGACCGCCGAGGTGCCGGACGCGCCCGGGGTGGCGGTGCTGCAGGACGGCGTGCGCACCCTCCGGGTGTGGCGGCGGGCGCAGGACCCGGTGCTGCCCGGGCTGGAGCGCGCGCTGGACCCGGCGATCGTGGGTCAGTGGCTGGCCGAGGCGGGCGTCGGCGACGGGTCGCCGGCCCGGGTGCAGCTGCTCAGCTATCGGCCCACCCGCCGCGCGGTGATCCGTGCGACTGCCGCGGACCGGGTCGTCTACCTCAAGGTGCTGCCGGAGAAGCGGGCCCGGCGGCTGGAGCGCAGGCACCGGCTGCTGACCGACCCGGCGAACGGCGCACCCGCGGTGCTCGCCCGCCCGCTGCCCACGGTGCTGGTGCTCGCCGCGGCCGCCGGCCGGCCGCTCGCCGAGGCGATCGCCGGAGCCCGCAGCCACCCCGACGACCTGCCCGGACCGTTGGACGTGGCGGCCTGGCTGGACGCGCTGCCTGCGGAGGTCCTCGACCTCGGGGCCCGGTCCTCCTGGGTGGACCGGATCGACTTCCACGCCGATGCCGCTCGTGGTGTGCTGCCCGAGGAGAGCGAGCGCATCGAGGCCGTGGAGCACGGCGTGCGTGACCTGCTCGCGAGCAGACCGGTGCCGCCGACCGTGCCCACCCACGGCGACTTCTACGAGGCGAACATCTTCACCTCCGGAGGGCGGGTGAGCGCAGTGATCGACCTGGACTCGCTCGGCCCCGGGGTGCGGGAGGACGACCTGGCCACCCTGCTCGGTCACCTGGCGGTGCTGCGCGAGCTGGCGCCGCGGGTGTACCCGCACGTCGATGA
>Ga0209487_1001657_pt1 | contig 18649 bp, 14 predicted proteins | sample Poulit2012_FD_187524 | JGI IMG/M metagenome (GOLD analysis project Ga0209487, IMG submission 187524) | Agricultural soil microbial communities from Georgia to study Nitrogen management - Poultry litter 2012 (SPAdes) (version 2) | ecosystem: Environmental > Terrestrial > Soil > Agricultural land...
GCTCGGTGGTCTACGGCCAGGAGGCTGGTGTCGCCGCGGTGCAGGACCGGCGGATCAAGGCGGCGGGCTTCACCGGCTCGATCACCGGCGGGCGGGCGCTGTTCGACCTGGCCCACGGGCGCCCGGAGCCGATCCCGTTCTACGGGGAGATGGGATCCAATAACCCGGTGTTCGTCACCCTGGCGGCCGCCCAGGCGCGGGCGCAGGAGATCGCCGAGGGGTTCATCGAGTCCTTCACCCTGGGCGCCGGGCAGTTCTGCACCAAACCGGGCACGTTGTTCGTGCCGGCCGGTTCGGGGATGGTCGAGGCGATCAAGCAGGCCGGGTTGGGCGGGGTGCACGGGATGTTGAACCGGCGCATCGCCGAGGGTTTCCTGTCCGCGGCGGGTGACCTGCGCAACCACCCCGAGGTGGAGGTGTTGTTGTCCGGGCCCGATAGCCCCGATGGGCCCGGGCCGGTGGTGCTGGCCACGACGGCTGAGGCGATGTTGGCCGACCCGACGGCCTTGCAGAGTGAGGTGTTCGGTCCGGCGTCGTTGGTGGTGGAGTACCACGATCTGGACCAGGCGGTGCAGGTCGCCGGGACGTATGCCGGGCAGTTGACTGCGGGGATTTTCGGGCAGGATGACTGCCCGGTACAAGACCTGCTGGCGGTGTTGACGCAGATCGCCGGACGAGTGATCTGGAACCAGTGGCCCACCGGGGTATCGGTCACCTACGCCCAGCACCACGGCGGGCCCTACCCCGCTACCACCGCGGTGACCTCCACCTCGGTGGGCACCGCCGCGATCAACCGCTTCCTGCGCCCGGTGGCCTACCAGAATCTGCCCCAGCACCTGCTGCCGGCGGAGTTGCAGGATGAGAACCCTCTGGGCCTACCCCAGATGATCGACGGGCAGTAGAGCACCAGGCCCGGCGTGCCCCAGGCATGACTGTGATCGTCATCGGCGCCGGGATCGTCGGGCTGGCCACCGCCCGGGAAACGCTACTGCGTCGTCCGGGCTCCGGCGTCGTCGTGCTGGACAAGGCCGCCGATGTGGCCAGCGCCCAGACCGGCCGTAACTCCGGGGTGATCCACGCCGGAATCTATTACGCTCCAGGCTCCCTCAAGGCCCGGTTGTGCCGGGCGGGGGAGCGTGAGACCAAGCAGTTCTGCGACGAGCGCGGCATCGCCTATCGCAGCATCGGCAAACTCGTGGTGGCCACGAGCCCCGTGGAGTTGGAGCGGATGGGCCACCTGGCGACGCGGGCCGCGGCCAACGGGCTGGAACTACGCCGCGTCGAGGCCCGCGAATTGCGAGGCCTGGAACCCCACATCCGCGGCCTGGGCGCGCTGTTGTCACCGGCCACCGGGATCACGGACTTCGGTCGGATCGCCCGCGCAATGGCGCGGCAGGTGACCGAACTGGGCGGACAGATCCTCACCAGCGCCGATGTGCGCAGCATCGATGAGCGGTCCGACGGCGTGGTGGTAGCGACCGAGCACGCCGAGTACCGCGGCGCTCATCTGGTGGCGTGCGCTGGGTTGCAGGCGGACCGGGTGGCGCGGATGGGCGGACTCGAGGTGGACTTTCAGATCGTGCCCTTCCGCGGGGAGTACTACCAGTTGCCGGCGCACCGGTCCGATGTGGTGGGCCACCTGATCTACCCGGTGCCCGATCCCGCGCTGCCGTTCCTGGGGATCCATCTGAGTCCCACGATCCACGGTCGGGTCACGGTAGGCCCCAACGCCGTGCTCGGGTTCGCCCGGGAGGGCTACCGGCGCGGTTCAGTTCGGCTGCGGGATGTGGCGAGTTACCTGACGTTTCCCGGGATGTGGAGGTTCGCGGCCAAGCACACGCGCACCGGGCTCACCGAGATGGCCAACTCTCTGTCCCGGCGCCGGTACCTGGCCCTGGTGCGCCGGTACTGCCCGAGCATCGAGATGGACGAACCATTGCCGCATCCCGCCGGGATCCGCGCCCAGGCGCTGCTTCCCGATGGGACCCCGGTCGATGATTTCCTGTTCCGCGGCACCGCCCGCCAATTGCACGTGTGCAACGCCCCCTCCCCGGCAGCCACCGCCGCGATCCCGATCGCGCGGCTGATCAACGACCGGTTGGACGAGATGGTCCGCTAACCGGCGCAGGCGCGGCTGCAGCCAGGCGGACACCGCACATGCCAAGGGGGATTGTTGTGCTCGAGAGGTTGAGTTCACCCCGCGTGGCTACGCTGACAGCGGTTGAAGTGCCGATCTGAGGAGCGACCATGGCAAGGCTTGATGGGGCAGTTGCACTCGTTACTGGTGCGGCCAAGGGGATGGGCGCTGCGCACGCACGGCGCCTGGCGCGGGAAGGCGCCAAAGTGATCCTCACGGACGTTGACGAGAAGAACGGTCGAAAGGTCGCCGAAGAGATTGGTGACGATGCCGTCTTCTTGCAGCACGACGTGACCGATCCCGAATCGTGGCGCGATGTGGTCCGGGCGGGCGCGGAGGAGTTTGGTGCCATCACCGTCCTGGTCAACAACGCGGGCGTTTCCGGTGCGACCGCAGTGGTCGGGGACCTCGACCCGGCCGACTACCGCAAGACGATCGCGGTTAACCAGGACGGTGTCTTCTACGGCATGCAGGCTGTTCTGCCGGGCATGGTGCAGGCCAAGAAGGGATCGATCATCAATATCTCCTCGACCGCCGGGCTCGCGCACAAGCCCGGGACGAGTTCGGCGGCCTATACCGGCTCGAAGTTTGCCATCCGAGGCATGACTAAAGCAGCGGCGGTGGAATACGGCCAGCACGGGATCCGGGTGAACACAGTGCTCCCGGGGTGGGTGATGACAGAACTCATGCATGAACTCCTCACCCCGGAGCAGATCGAGGACAACGCCAGCAAGTTACCGGCCCGTCGCATCGCCGACCCAGACGAGATCTCCCAGGTGATTGCGTTCCTGGCTTCGGAGGAGGCCTCATATGTCAGCGGGGCCGACATCGTCGTGGACGGTGCGTTCACCGCAGAGTGAGCCTCATCGCGGTCGCGGAGGCCGAAGTTGACCCCTGGCCGGACCTCGACCTACCGGTGAACGCGGACCTCCGCGGGCCCGGGAATCGGGCGACCTGCCATCTGGTGACCGGCCTCATCCCCGGGCCGGCGAAATCAGATGATGTCGCGCCCCTCCCGGCGGGCCTCCCACCACTCCCGGATGAATCCGCGGGCGATGATCGCCATCACGACGGCCACCAGCACCGGCCACATCAACACGTATCCGGTCAACATCCACACAGGCATCTGAAGTCCTTTCAGCGCGCGCCGGCCGGGGCCGGCTGCGGGTTCTGGTCATCATCGGGACGGGGCGTGCTCACGCCATTGGACGTGTCCGCACTACGGGAACTGTGCGGGGCCGCCGCCTCACCGCCGACCGTCGCCGTCTGCGGTTCGTCCCCCGGGTCGTAATCGCCCACTCGGTCCTTGATCACGGAGAAGTCGAACCTGGCCTTGCTGCGCCAACTCAGCGCCGCGCACACGATGGTGGAGACCGCATACGCCACCAGCGAGGCGCTCAGCGTGGCGTAGTCGTGCAGGAACCCGATCGCGAACGGGGCCGCGGCCACGATCGCTACGACACCCACCACGCGGGCGACCTTCCACCCGAAGAAGCCGAAGGCCATCAAGCCCAGTACCACGCCGATACCGATCACGGCCAGGACGTCCACCACGAACCCGACGGCCCCGGTCAGAGGCACCCAGGAGAATCGGACCGGGATGAAGATCGCCATAGCGGCCAGCACCGACGTGGTGAAGGCCCGGTTGGTGACCTTCTCCCAGTAGAAACTTGCGATCACCGGGAATACCAGCGCACCCCACAGGGCCCCGACGAACACCAGCAGGTCCAGGATGTTCATCTGCAAACTCGCCAGCGCCACCGCGAGCGCCGTGGCCAGGACCATCGTCACCCGGCCAACCAGCACCATCACCCGCGGGTCGGCCTTCTGCTTGCCGGCGATGTTCTGCCCGTAGATATCGGCCATCACGATCGAACTCAGCGCCGACAGGTCCGAATCCGCGGTGGAGGACAGGGCGCCGATCACCATGATGAAGAACAGCACGAGCAGCGCCATCGGCAAGTACGTGGCGGCCATCTGCGGCATGAGGTTGTTCACGTCCCCACCGAGCGGCTCCATCCCGAGGTACAGAGCGAGCACCCCGAGCATCCCCACCCCGATCACCATCGCCCCGTAGCCCACGGTCGCGGTGACGAACGTCTTCTTGATCAGGTCCTCGCGCACCGCGAACAACCGCTGGGCGATCGTCTGGTTACCGATCGCGTAGGCGAGCACCGCCGCGATGTAGGGGGCGCCCTGATGCAAGAACGCCTCGGAGGAGAAGAAATTCGCCTGCTGATTGGTCAGGTTGCCGGCGCCGGCGGTGAACGCGGTGGGGAAGTCGGCGGCGAAGAAGATCGCCGGCACGATGATCGCCACCGCCCCGAGCATGGCCATCACTTGCATGAAATCGGTGAGCACCGAGGCGCGGAACCCGGACCACAGCGTGTACAACAGCACCCCGCCGGCCACCGCGAACACGCCCTGCAGGAACGTGAACGGGCTGAGCAGCGCCACCAGCGCACCGCCGGCGATGAAGTTGGACATCAGCGAGATCACGCTGCCCACCACGTTCGACCCCGCCAGCATCAACTGGCTGGAACGGCCGTGCCGGGCGAACATCACCTCCGCCAAGGTGTGCGCCCGCGGGGCCACCTGCCGGATGCGCCTGCCGAAGGGGTAGATGAACAGGATCATCAACGCGCCCCACAGGCCGTAGTGGATCGGCCCGGAGATCCCGTAGGTGTAGCCGGAGGTGGCCGAGGCATACATCGAGGAGGCCCAGATCCAAGTAGCCGTCATCGATGCCGCGGAGATGCCGAAGCCGATCTTGTTTCCCGCGGTCATGTACCCGTCGGCGTTCTCGCGCTTTTTCGCGATTCGGGTGGAGACGAAGAACGTCCCGCCGTAGAACAGCACGATGAGCAAGACCACCGTCATTGCTCCGAACTGCACTAGATCCGAATCCAACGTGTCCATCTCCTTTTGTCGATGTTCTCCCGCCCACGGCTCATCGGGCCCCGGGACGGCGGCGCAGGTGCGCACACGGCACAAGGCGATCCGACGCGGGCAGGCGAACACGTGCGGCGGCAGTGAACGCACATACGTGGTGCGCGCATTGCCGGGCTCAAACCAACATGTGGTGAGCGCATGGTCGGCGCAGTGCCCTCGTCGGCACTACGCATGCTCGTGCCAATCGGACAGCCATGGACGGTATCAGAATCCCCGCGGTAGTCCAGTTTGCCTCCTGCGAGCGGCGTGCCAGCGCGTGGAAGGGCCACGTTCTCCGAAGGGAGGCCACGTGTTCCTCGAAGCGCGGCCATCCGGGCCTGCCGGCGGGAGGGGGCCAGGTCTGTGGGTGTGCGTGTCACACTGGTGAGGACCCGAAGCGGGGCGGATTCGCGAGTGGAGGTTGGACGTGCAGGTGCTGCTCGCCGAGCGGGCATTGGCAGGGGCGAACTTGACCGCGGTGGACGATGCAGCCGTCATCATCGATGACGGCGTGATCACCTGGGTAGGACCTCGCACCGAAGCCCCGGATCACCAGGAAGGGGCCGACGTCGAGGTGCACAACCTCGGGAATGTCACCGTGATGCCGGGGCTGATCGATGCCCACACGCACCTTGCGTTCGACGGCGGACCTGAACCGGTGCGACGGATGCGGGGCGAATCCGAAGCCGCTCAGGTGGCGTTGATGTTGCACCACGCCCGAAATCTCCTCAGCGTCGGGGTGACCACGGCGCGGGATCTGGGCTCGCCGGCGTACCTGGATGTGGCGGTCCGGGAGGCGATCGTCGGTGGCATCGCCCGCGGCCCGCGGCTGGTGGTCTCCGGCCCGCCGATCACGATCACCGGTGGGCACTGCTGGTTCATGGGGGGTGAGGCCGACTCCGCGGACGAGGTGCGCACCATGGTGCGGCGGCACCACAAGCACGGTACTGATCTGATCAAGGTGATGGTGACCGGCGGGAACATGACCACCGGCTCAGCACCGTGGCAGGCCCAGTTCGACACCGATGTGCTGCGCGTGATCGTCGAGGAAGCCCACCGGGTGGGCAAGAAGGTTGCGGCGCACGCCCACGCGGCCGAGGGGATCCGCCGCGCCGTCGATGCCGGTGTGGACAGCATCGAGCACTGCAGTTTCCAGAATCGCAGTGGCGGGTTCGAACTCGATGACACCCTCGTGGACCGAATCGTGGACGCTGGGATCCACGTCTCGCCGACCGTCAACTTCAGGCTGCCCGAACTTCTCGGGATGATGCCCGACCCGTACTTCCCGATCGGAGACCTGTACCGGCGCGGGGTGCAGATCATCGCCGGCACCGATGCGGGGATCGACGACACCCCGCACCACGGATTCATCGGCGGGTTGCAGGCCCTGGCCGGCTTCGGCCTGCCCAACCGCGAAGTTCTTACCGCCGCCACCAGCAGGGCAGCAGCGGCGATCGGGCTGGGGGAGATCACCGGCCGGCTCGCGCCCGGGTATGCCGCCGACGTCGTGGCGGTTGCCGGTGATCCGTTGCGGGACCTCACTTCTTTGGACGAGTTGGTACTGGTGATGACGAACGGGCAACCGTTCACCCCGGACCCGCTGCCACCGATCAACCCACTGCCTGCTGACTACCTGCCGATGAACCTGCGTGCCGGCGCGCACTGAAATTTCTCCCAGCGAGCCGTGACCGCGCCTGGGTACCGGTAGGTGCCCGCAGTCCCACGTGGCGGGCGCCGTCTCCACCGCGGCCGGCTGCCTCGTCGTCATCGGCCACGCACCCACCGGGACCGGCCGGTGCCTGCCGAGGTCCACTGGTCGACTCCCGCGCCTCGCTCTGCACCTGACGGCTTTTGCTCGCTGATCAGCGGACCTCCGCGTGCCGCGGTGTTGCCCACCTGATGTTGTCCGCCTAGTGGACGCGGCACACCAACAATGACGACGGAGTCCACTTTGTAATCGAATCGTGACATGGTGGTGGCATGAGCATCGACCGTTTCGATACCAAGGCTTCCACCTGGGACGCCGACCCGGAGAAGGTGGCACGCGCGAACGCGATCGCCGCCGGGATTGCCGAAGCGGTGCCCCTCAGCCAGAACATGCAGGCGCTGGAGTACGGCGCCGGCACCGGGCTGGTGAGCCAGGCACTTCAGCATCAGATCGGCCCCCTGACCTTGGCCGACCCCTCCGCCGGGATGCGGGAGATGCTGCAGGAGAAAATCGCAGCGGGCGTGCTCCGCCTGGCCCGGGTTTGGGATCTGAACCTGGAGACCGACCCGCTGCCACCGGAGACCTTCGAGTTGATTCTGACCTCGATGGTGCTCCACCACATCCGGGATCTGCCCACCGTTCTCACCGGCTTCGCCGACCTTCTCGAACCCGGCGGCTACCTGTGCATCGCGGATCTCGACAAGGAAGACGGGTCCTTCCACGACTACGACTTCGATGGTCACCGCGGCTTCGACCGCGCCGAACTCACCGCAGACTTACAGGCCGCCGGGTTCAGCCAGGTGACGATCAAGGACTGCACCTACGCCGAACGCGACGGTCACCGCTACTCGGTATTCCTCGCCGTCGCGCAACGCTGAAGAACACGACGACCCGCTGGGAGACGAATGGACCTCACCCGTTACCGCGCCTTGAGTTTTGATGTCTACGGCACCCTGATCGACTGGGAAGCCGGCATCGCCGCGGTGCTGACCGCCTGGGCCGGCACCGAGGGACTGGACCTCAGCGATGAGGAACTCCTCACTGCTTACGCGGCCAATGAGGCGGCCGTGGCCCGGGAGGAACCGAGCGCGCTGTATCCGCAGATCCTGGCCGAAGCGTTCCGGCGCACGGCGGTGGACCTCAAGCGCCACCCGGCAGAGTACTGGGCCCGGCGTTTGGGTGACTCGGTGCCCGATTGGCCGGCCTTCCCTGACTCCGCCCAAGCCCTGGCGGAGCTGGCACAGCACTACCAGTTGATCATCCTGTCCAACGTGCACCGGGACGGTTTCGACGGGAGCAACGAGCATCTACGCGGGGACTTCGCTGCCGTGATCACCGCGGAGGATGTGGGCGCCTATAAACCGGCCGACGCCCACTTCGAGGCCTTGGAAGCCACGCTGAGGGACCTGGAGGTGGACCGTTCTCAGTTGCTGCATGTGGCTCAGAGCCTGTTCCACGACCATGTGCCGGCCAAACGGCACGGGTTGGATTCGGTGTGGATCAACCGCCGCCATGACCGGCCCGGGTGGGGCGCCACTCCCGAGCCGGCAGGGGAGTGGAGTTACTTGGCCCAGTACCCCTCGATGCGGGCCTTCGCAGACGCGGTGGATGAGGCTTTCGGAGGTTGAACCGGGCTAGTGCCGGGCCGCAGTAGGATCGACAGACATGGCCCAACCTGGCTCATTGCAGCGCCCGATGCTGATCGGCAAGATCCACCGCGCCACCGTCACCGCCGCCGACTTGCACTACGTCGGTTCGCTGACCTTGGACACCGAGTTACTCCAGGCGGCGAATCTGCTGCCTGGTCAGCAGGTCGACGTCGTGGACATCACCAACGGCGCGCGGCTGACGACGTACGTCATCCCCGGTGAACCGGGCAGCGGGCAGGTGCAGATCAACGGGGCGGCCGCCCACCACGTCCACCCCGGGGACCTAGTCATCATCATCGCCTACGGCATGCTCAGTGACGCCGACGCGCGAAGTTATGACCCGGCCGTGGTGTTCGTGGACGACCGCAACCAGGTCATCAGCACCGACGGCGATCCGGGCCAGGTGCCCGACGCCCCGGGCGCGGACCCCGAATTGCGCCCCAGCGGGATCCCCTTCGACCAGGTGCGCTCGAGCACGACGATCCACCACGCGCCCGCCGGCCGGTAAGGTCCGGGCCGCTCCACACTCGTGGGCCCTTGGCGCGGGGCCGTTCTGCGCCCCTCCGGCCGGTGAGGTGCCGGCCGCTCCACGCCCGTCTGCCAAGGACTGCGGCGCGCCCGCAGCCGCACCGCAATCGGCCGATCGCAGCCGCAGGCGTGCTACGTCGCCCACGAGGTTGAACGTCCACCCGACCGGATGAACTCTGGATGAACGAAAGTGCGCGATCGTTGCACGTCCGTGTTGGCGGTCCTCACAATGGCCGCATCGACCACTGTCGATGACGATCACCAAGGAGGAATCGCGTGTCCTTCACATCGCGACGCGTGCGAGTAGGTCTCGCCGCTGTGGGCACCATCGCCTTACTCGCTGCTTGCGCTCCAGGAGAAGTCGAGGGCGACGACGACGGGTCCGCTCCGGATGAACCGGTTGAGGTCGAGGAGTTCGACCCGGCCGACTTCGCCGGGGAGACCCTGAGTTACGTCTACTTCACCGATGGCCCCGACGAGCAGGCCACCCGGGACATCATTGCCGACTTCGAGGAGGAGTACGACGTCACCGTCAACCTCGAAGTGCTCCCTTACGCCGACCTGATCACCTCGGTGCAGGCCCGGCTTTCCGGCGGGGACGCTCCGGACGTGGTGCGCCTGACCTCCCTGACCGACTTCCGCCTGGACCTGCTGGACCTGCGGCCCTACTTGGGTGAGGACTACGCCGATGAGTTCCTCCCCGGCCCGATGGGCGGCGCCACGGGCGACAACGGTGAGGTCCTCGCGGTGCCCTCCGACCTGACCCTCAACGGCCCGTTCATCAACGTGGACCTGTTCGAGGAAGCCGGCGTGGACATCCCGGACGTGGAAGACCCGTGGACATTCGAGGAAATGATCGACGCCGCCAAGGAAGTCCAGGACGCCACCGGCACCGCCTACGCGATGGCGATGGACAAGTCCGGCCACCGGGTCTCCACCGTGCTCAGCTACTACGGCACTGCCATGGTCGGAGACGGGCAGATGACCCTGGACGCCGACGCGGCTGAGGAAGCCCTGCAGCCGCTGGTGGACATGATGGAAGAGGACACCATGCCGCGGGACTTCTGGCTCGGAGCCGGCTCCCGGTACGAGGGCGCCAACGAGGTCTTCTTGGCCCAGGACGCCCCGGTGTACCTGTCCGGTAACTGGCAGGTGGGCCAGTTCGCGCAGAACGCCGACTTCGACTGGATGGCCGCGCCGAACCCGTGTGAGGTGGAGTGTGGCGGGTTCCCGGGCGGGAAGTACATGGCCGCCTTCTCCGAGAGCGACAACCCGGCCCTGGCCGCGGAGTTCATCCGGTTCGTCAACGAACCGGAGAACCAGGCCGACTTCGTGGCCGCCGGCGGGTTCCTGCCCACCCGAGCGGACCTTGCCGAGGACGGCGTGCAGTACCCCGACCGTCAGGAGGACATGGACACCTACCTTGCGGACCTGGTGCGCACCCCCGAGTTCGGTTACGCCGCCAACGGTGACCCGGCATTCGCCGCATCGGCTGACGAACTCGTGAGCGAACTCGATGAGGTAGTGGCCGGTAACAAAGAACTGCCGGAGGCGATCTCCGACTTGCAAGACAGCATCCAGGCCCTGGTTGACGAACTGAATTGACCGCACTAGCCACCGACAAGGCGCAGTCCCCGCGGCGGCGCAAGCCGTGGGGACTGCGCCTTGCGCCCTACCTGTTCCTGCTGCCGAACATGGCCATCTTCGGCGCGTTCACGATCTGGCCGGCGATCAACGGGTTCAACATCTCGTTGTACTCCTCCTCCGACGGCCGCCGGTTCCGCTGGGAAGGCCTGGGCAACTATGAGCGCATCCTCACCGATAACGAGTTCTGGGGCATCGCGCTCAACACGCTGCTGTTCGCCGTCGGCTACCTGATCCTGTCGGTCAGCCTGGGCGTGCTGCTCGCGGTGCTGGTCAACCAACAACGCCGCGGCCGGGCGTTCTTCCGGGCGGCGTTCTTCGTCCCCGTGCTCATCTCCCCGGTGGTGGCCGGGTTGGTGTGGAACTGGATGCTGGAACGCCGCGGCGGCTTGGTGAACTCCTTCCTCGCGCTGTTCGGGGTGGAGGAGGTCGCCTGGCTCATTGACCAACGCCTCGCGCTGCTGTGCGTGATCGGTGTGGGCGTGTGGCTGCAACTGGGCTTCTACATGCTCATCCTGCTCGCCGGGCTGCAGGGCATCGACCCGAACGTGTACGAAGCGGCCCAGATCGACGGCGCGAGCCGTTGGCGCCAGTTCTGGTCCATGACCTTGCCGCTACTGCAACCGTCGGTGCTGGTGGTCGTCATCTTGTCCACCATCCACGGCTTCCAAGCGTTCGATTTCATCTTCACCCTCACCGGCGGTGGACCGGTGGGTGCCACCACCCTGATCGTGCAGTACATCTACGAGAACGGGTTCGTCTCACCGATCCGGTACGGCATGGCCACCGCGGGCAGCGTGCTGCTGTTCCTCGTGGTGTTCACCCTGACCGTCATCAACTGGATCCTCGGCCGCCGGAGGGAGGCAGCATGACCGCACCGGCACCGACCAACCGTCAAATTCGCAAGCAAACCCCCGGTCGCACCTGGACCACCACCGGGACCCGTCGCGTGACCGCCACCGACGCCCTGCGCGTGGTGATCCTCAGCACGTTCGTCCTGCTGGCGTTGATCCCGGTGGTGTGGACCCTGCTGGGGTCCTTCAAGACCCCCGCCGAACTGGCAGCACGGCCCATCACGATCCTGCCCGAGAACTGGGGCCTGGATAATTACACCGACGCCCTGGGCCGGTTCAACTTCACCGTCTACCTGCGCAACAGCGTGCTGGTGACCGTCGGCGCCACCGTGCTGACGCTCACGATCAACGCCATGGCCGCCTACGGTCTGGCGAAGTACAACTTCCGCGGCCGCAACGGGCTGTTCCTGCTCACCCTGGCCACGATCATGATCCCCCTGCAGGTGATCTTGATCCCGGTGTACCAAGTGGTGGCCTCCATGGGACTGGTGAACACCCTGTGGGGTCTGATCATCCCGGCCGCCGCCACGCCCACGGGTGTGTTCATCCTGCGCCAGTACATGCTCGGCATCCCCGATGAACTCATCGAGGCGGCCCGCGTGGACGGATCCGGGGAGTTCCGCACCTTCCTGCGGATCGTGTTGCCGCTGTGCCGCCCGGCGCTGGCGGTGGTGGCGATCCTGTCGGTGATGTGGCGGTGGAACGATTTCCTGTGGCCGCTGGTGGTGGCCCAGAGTGAAGGCGTGTACACCCTGCCGGTGGCCCTGGCCCGGTTCAACGCCGAGGAGACCGTCCCGTTCAACCTCATCCTGGCGATGAGCGTGGTCACGATCGTGCCGGTGATCCTGTTGTTCTTGGTATTCCAACGCCAGATCACCACCGGTATCGCCAACACCGGCATCAAGTAGGAGCGAGGTCGGGTAGGAGCACGACGGCCACCTCGAACACGGCCAACATGAATGGGCCTCGAACACGGCATCCCGAAGACGGCCAGACGAATACGCCGGCCGAATACGTTCACCTCGAAGACGGCAGCCCGCATAACGGCGCGCCCAGCGCACTGGCCTTGCCGGCACCCACGGAGATGATTCACCCCATGTACGACCCCTTGGCCCCCACCGGCCGGACGGTCCACAACACCGACGCCGACGGCACCGTGCGGGACTGGCTCATCAGTTCCGCACGGGCCACCCCGGCCCAGGACCTGCACGACTTCCTGCCCGCCGACGGCGATCCCTGGCCGGGACGGTGGGTGCTGACCAACGGGCCGGACGTGGCCGAATTCAAAGAACGCCTCGCCGCCGCCCATCCGATCGCCCCCCATCAGCCCTTGCCCGGACCAGTCGAGGACGTAGCGATGACCTGGACGGCGGGGTGGGAATCCGTCCAGGACACCTGGCGCCGTACCCACACCGGCCCGGACGGGTTCGTGGATTGGTCCCAGTTCTGCTTCACCCCCGAGTACCGCCACGCGATTGCCGCCACCGTCCTGGAGGTGGATCAGGCCGAATGGCGCGACATCGAGGTGGCCAGCACCGGCCCGTTCGTGCTCTGGCTGGACGGCAAGGAGGTGCTGCGCGGCACCACCGTGTCCTACATGGAACCGGTGACGCACACCGTCCGGGTACGACTGTCCTCGCGGACCACCACCGTGCACCTGGCCACCTGGCAGGTCGCCTTCCGCGAATGCCGCCATATCGTCCGCCTGCGGGTGCAGGGGCTGCCGGTGCGGGTGGTCATACCGTCTCCCGGAGCCGATGAGACCGCCGGCCGCATCGCCGAAGGCGTGCTGAACGCCGTCGCCTCCACCAGTTGGGCCCAATACACCGACACCGCCACGCTCACCGCCCCGCCCGGCGTGGCCTTGCGTGTGCGGCTCGCCGGCCAGGACCAATGGCACCAGGTGCGGGCCGACGGTGAGGGCAAAGTTCCGGTGCGATTGCAACAGACCCGGCAGGCCCGCGGTACTGGAGCCTCGCTGCTGTCCAGCGGCGAGCAGGTGATCGAGGTCAGGGTCGACGACGACCGCTGCCCTCAGGTGCGCCGGTTCCGCGTAGCCGCGCTACGCCAGGAGACCCGAACCAGCCCGGAGGGCACTGCGGCCGAGTGGCGCCAGGAACTTCTGGAGCACGCCGCCGGTGAGTCGGGCCCCGGCGCCCATCAGGGCAGGGGAGTGGTGGGCGTGCTCGCCAGGCACGCGTTGGACCCGGAACAGACGTCAGTGCACCGGCAGGACTTGGCCTCGGCTCTGGAGTTGATCGAGACCCGGGGTGACTGCGCGGATTTCGAGATCCTTGCGTTGGTGAACCTGTGGCACCGAGTACCCGCGGCCCAGTGGGCCCCCGGGCTGCGGGAGGAGGTGACGCGCGCGCTGGTTGGGATGAAGTACTGGATCACCCAACCGGGCTTGGATGCGATGTGCTACTTCACCGAGAACCATCAACTGGTATGGCATGCCGCTGAGCACCTGACCGGGCAAATGTTCGCCGAGCACACCTTCAGCATCGAGGGTCGCACCGGTGCCGAGCACGCCCGCCTGGGCGCGGCCCGGGCAGCGGAGTGGATCGGTGCCAGACTGCGCGGCGGGTTCAGCGAGTTCGACTCCAACGCCTACCTCGCGATCGACTCGCTGGCCTTGGCCTCACTGGTGGAGTGGAGCCGTGATGAGGCGCTGGCCGGTGCGGCACGTGCGCTGCTGGACAAGACCCTGCTGACGTTGGCGACGAACTCCTGGCGCGGCATCCACGGTGCCGCTCACGGACGGGCGTACGTACACGCGCTGCGCAGCGCCCGGTTCGAGAACACCTCCCCGATTTTGCGGCTCATCGCCGGGGTCGGAACCCTGAACGAGGAACTGTTGCCCGCCACGGTGCTGGCTCTTGCGCAGCGCTACCAGATCCCCGGGACGGTGCGCGAACTAGCCGGGACAGAGCCGGAACAGTGGTGGGGCCGGCAGGTGTATCGGGGACAGTTGATGTTCGAGCGGGACCTACTGGAGCGGCCCTACCGTTCGGATGTGCGGGTGTGGCGCACTCCGGATGTGATGCTCTCCAGTGTGCAGGACTACCGTGCAGGACTGCCGGGCCTGCAGGAACACGTCTGGGGCGCCACGTTGGCACCAGAACTGCAGGTGTTCGTCACCCACCCGGCGAACTCCGACACCGGAAACTCCGCGCGACCGAACGCCTGGGCCGGCCACCGGGTGCTGCCGCGGGTGCATCAGCACAAGAACGCACTGGTGCACCTGCAACGCTTCACCCCGACCGACCCGGTCCAGGCCACCCACCTATGGTTGCCGGCGGAGCAAACCGACGAATTGATCCGGTCCGGGAACTGGATCGCCGCCCGTCGCGGCGAGGGGTACGTGGCCATGGCCACCCCTGGCGGTGTGCGCCCGGTGCGGGCCGGGGAAACCGCATGGCAGGAGTGGGAACCGGTTGCCGGCGGCGCCGCGTGGGTGGTGGTCGTGGGTCGGGCGAAGACGGACGGCCCGTTTTCGCACTGGGTGCAACAACTGGAGCGTGCGGATCTGCACTGGCACCCCAGCGGCCCGCAGGAGCCGGGGGTGGCGTTCACCGTCCCGGGCGGCCCGCGCTTGGAAGCCACGTTCGACACTGCCTTCTACGTGGACGGAGTGCCGGCGGGAGTGGCCGCCGACGGCCGTCCGGAGGTGGAACCGCACCTGGACAACCCGGCGGTGCACATGGCATTCGATGCCGACCTGCTGGAGGCTTCCTGGCGGGGAACCAGCATGCACCTGGACGTGGCCGCGACCCTGCGGAGGCTTGAGGCCGCGACCGCCGAGCGCTGATCAGCCGGTGCTCCGCCGCTGCCGGCTGAGCAGGCGCTCGGGCCGCGTTGCGGTTTGGCAGCGGCGCTGCGTTCCGGTGAGGCGGGGGAGGTCAAGACTCTTCGGCCTGCGCAGGAGCGTCGTGTTCCGGGCACGCAGGGACGCCGAAGCGTGCTTGGGCTGCTCAGGCTTCCTGCATCGGGTCCGGTGGGGTGGCGGCGTACTGCTTGCGGATGTGGGGCTGGGGGTCGATGCCGTCGACCTCGTGGGCCCGCACGGTCCAGTCCGGTTGCCGGCCGGTGATCGCCCAGGCCGCTTGCCGGGCAGCGCCGGTGGCCACGTACTCCCCGGGCTCGGGCACGAGTACCGGAACTCCCAGGACCTGGGCGGCCACGGTTTGCACGGCGGGATTCTGCGCGGCGCCGCCCACCAGCAGCGCACGGCGGGACACCACGCCCTGCTCGAGGAGAGCATCCAGACCGTCAGCCAAGCCGCACACGAGCGCCTCCACAGCGGCCCTTGCCAAGCCCGGGCGAGTAGTGGACTCCGGCGTCATGCCGTAAAGCGTCGCCGTGGCATGCGGCAGGTTCGGGGTACGCTCGCCGGCGAAGTAGGGCCGCAGCACCAGGCCTTGGGCCCCCGGCGGGCAGGACAGTGCCAACTCGCCCAGTTCCCCATGGTCCACACCCAGCAGCGCGGCGGTGACATCCAACACCCGGGCGGCGTTCAACGTGGCGATCAACGGCAGATACGAACCGGTGGCGTCGGCGAACCCGGCCACTGTGCCGGTCCGGTCCTGGGGCACGGTCTCCGACACCGCGCACACCACCCCGGAGGTGCCGATGGACACGATCACATCCCCCACGCGGGCCCCCAGGCCAAGGGCTGCCCCAGCGTTGTCCCCGCAGCCCACGCCGACCGACAATCCGGCCGGGATCCCCCGGGCGGCCGCGGTGGTGCCCACACTCTGACCCGGCCGCGCGATCCGGGGGAGGGCGACGTCGTCGGCCGGTCTGCGCAGCGCGCGGGCCAGCAGTTCGCGATCGTATTGGGCATCGGGGGTGACGTACCCGGTCCCGGAGGCGTCCGAGAAGTCCGTCGTCAGCGCCTGCAGGTCCGGGCGCTCGGGACCGTAGCCCCGCAACCGCCACGTGAGCCAGTCGTGCGGCAGGGCGACCGCCGCGATCCGGGCGGAGTTCTGCGGTTCGGCATCGGCCAGCCACCGCAGTTTGGTCACGGTGAAAGAGGCCACCGGGACCGAGCCGGTCCGCCGGGCGAACTCGCCGGCGCCGACCTCCTCGATCAGATCCTCAGCGGCGCCGGCGCTGCGGGTGTCGTTCCACAGCAATGCGTCGCGGATCACCTCACCGGCGCCGTCCAAGGCCACCATGCCGTGCTGCTGCGCACCGACCGAGATCGCCGCGACGTCCTCCAGGCCGCCGGCGTCGTCGACCGCCTCCAGCAGCGCGTGCCACCAGGCCTCCGGGTCCACCTCGGTGCCCTCCGGATGCTCTGCCCGTCCCTGCCGGATGAGCGCGCCGTCGTGGGCGTTTCGGATCACGACTTTGCAGGCCTGGGTGGAGGAATCCACCCCGGCCACCAACAATGCCTCCGCCATGGGCCGGCCTCAACGAGCCCCGAGCACGTGCTCGGTAACCAACTGCTGCAACTGCACGAAGCCGCCGCCCCTCCCGCCGAAGTAGGCGTCGGGGTCGAAATTCTCCCAAGCCTCCGGGTCCGCGAGCAGGTCCTCCACGGATTCCCCGCTACCCAGGGTGGGCTCGGACAGTTCCTGCACTTTCGCCGCCGCCAGCGTCTCCTGGACCGCAGGGTCCGCCCGGAAGTGTGCGGCCCGTTGCTTCAGGAGCAGGTAGTTCACCATGTTCGCCCGGACCGAGTCCCACACGCCGTCGTAATCCTCGGTGCGGGAGGGCTTGTAGTCGAAGTGCCGCGGGCCGGTGTACGCCTGTCCGCCGGTGGGGGAGCCGTGCTCGAGCAGGTCCACCAAGGCGAAGGCGTTGTACAGGTCGCCGTGGGCGAAGACCAGATCCTGGTCGTATTTGATGCTGCGCTGGCCGTTGAGGTCGATGTGGAAGAGTTTGCCGTGGTCCAGCGCCTGGGCGATCCCGGCGGCGAAGTTCAGGCCCGCCATCTGTTCATGGCCCACTTCGGGGTTGACGCCCACCAGCTCGGGATGCTCGAGGGTGGCGATGAAAGCCATCGCGTGGCCAACGGTGGGCAGCAGGATATCCCCGCGCGGCTCGTTCGGTTTGGGCTCCAGGGCGAACCGCAGGCCGTACCCCTTCTCCAGCACGTAATCGGTGAGCAGGTTCACCCCCTCCCGGTACCGGGCCATCGCGGCCTGCACATCCTTGCCGGCGTCGTACTCCGCACCCTCGCGCCCGCCCCACATCACGAACGTCTCAGCACCCAGTTCGGCGGCCAGGTCGATGTTGCGCAGGAGCTTACGCAAGGCATAGCGGCGTACCCGGCGGTCGTTGTTGGTGAACCCGCCGTCCTTGAACACCGGAGCGGAGAACAGGTTCGTGGTCACCATCGGCACCACCAGTCCGGTGGCTGCCAGCGCCTCCTTCAGCCGGCTGATCTGCCTGTCCCGTTCGGCATCCGAGGAGCCGAAGGCGAAGAGATCGTCGTCATGAAACGTGATGCCGTAGGCGCCGGCTTCGGCGAGACGTTCCACTGCTTCCACCACGTCCAGGGGCGGGCGGGTCGGTCCGCCGAACGGGTCGGTTCCGGTCCATCCGATGGTCCACAGTCCGAAGGAGAACTTGTCTTCCTTGGTGGGAGTGGGCAGCGTCATTGCGGTCCTTTCAGCGGCGTCACCTGAGCGGCGAGGCTGCTACCTGGAGCATCAGGTGGTCGGCAGGGCCTTGCCGCGATGAGTCATCCGATTGGCGTTTGTTGTGGACCACAACCTATCAGGTCCGGGCCTGGAGCGGGTACCCTGAGCGATCATCCGTAGCCGACAATTGCCGGGGAAATGGAGTCCGAGGCGATGCCCGCTGAGCAGCCGCATTCCGGGGATCCCCACGGCAGCAACTCAGTCCGGCAGGCGAACCTGGCCAAGATCCTGCACTTGGTTCACCATCGCGGCCCGTTGTCCCGAGCGGACCTGACTCGGGCCACCGGCTTGAACCGATCGACCGTCGGGGCATTGCTTCGGGCCCTGAGTGACCGCGGTCTGGTGGTGATGGGTGAGCCGGCCCGGGACCAGGGCGTGGGGCGCCCGAGTCCTCTTACCCATCCCGCTCCGGACTTGCTTGCGCTCACGGTGTACCCCGATGCCGATGCGGTGGAAGTGGCCGCGGTGGGTTTGGGCGGCAGGGTGATCGAGCGGATCCGCCGAACGGTCGCGGCGGCGCCGACGCCGGAGGACACCGTGGCCCT
>Ga0209487_1001660_pt1 | contig 18609 bp, 11 predicted proteins | sample Poulit2012_FD_187524 | JGI IMG/M metagenome (GOLD analysis project Ga0209487, IMG submission 187524) | Agricultural soil microbial communities from Georgia to study Nitrogen management - Poultry litter 2012 (SPAdes) (version 2) | ecosystem: Environmental > Terrestrial > Soil > Agricultural land...
CGAGGTCGATCGCGGTGCCCGCCAGGTCCGAGACGTGGTCGACGCGGTCGCCGAGCTGGAAGGCCAGCTGGAACCACCCGCCGGGGCGGGGGATCCGGGCCGCCTCGGCGAAGACGACGGCGAGTTCGTCATCGGGGATGTGGATGGTCGAATACCACGCCACGAGCCCGGCGAAGGACGCGTCCGAATGGGGAAGAGCGGACATCGTCCCGATGTCGAAGTCGAGATTCGGGTAGAGGTCCCGGGCGAGTCCGACCATGGCGGGGGAGAGGTCGAGGCCGCTCGGGGACAGGCCGAGGGCGGCGAGGAAGGCGGTGATGCGACCAGGACCGCACCCGATGTCGAGGACCTCGGCGGATTCGGTGGAGAGCACGAGCTCGGAGAAGGCACCGAGCACGGCGCGGTCGTGGGGCCTGGCGGTCAGCTCGTCTGCGATCCAGTCCGCATAGGCCTCGGCGATCGCGTCATAGGAATCACGGGTCGGCCGCTCGCGGCTGCTGCTTTTGCCGTTGTCGCTGATGCTGGCGTCGGTCATGACGTCACCCTACCGGCGCGCACTGACGCGAATCGCGATGGCCTCGGTTCAAACGAAGACGAATCGAATCCGAACACGCTTCGATGCTCAGATGATGTGATCGAATCGATTGGTGTGTCAGTGCCGACCTCTAGAGTGATGGCACGGTCGGTGGCCATGGGGGCTGTCGGACCGGAGGACCGAGAGGTGGGGCACCATGCGGAGCGAGGAAACGGCTGGCACGGCGAAACTCGACACGGCGAAGACTCGGGAGATCGAAACGCTGAGCGTCGACCCGGACGACTGCGGCGGCGCTGAGGCCGAGTCCGATCTCAGCGGGCTCAGCGGTGAGGAGATCGTCACCGATATCCGCCGCAACATCTCGTGCATCTCCTTCTGCCACGCTCGGGTCATCGCCCTCATCGACGAGGCGGAGCGACGCGGGCTGTGGGCGGAGTGGGTCGGGGTGAAGACCCTGCCCGAATGGGTCATGCATGTGGCCTCGGTGAGCATGCACACCGCACGCGAATACGTCAGGGTGATGACAGCGCTGCGAGAAATGCCGAAAGTGAACAAGAGCCTGGCTGCCGGCGAGGTCAGCTTCTCGAAGGTGCGGGAGGTGACGCGGATCGGGGAGCGGATCGGTGATGAGGAGGCGCTGCGCTTGGCCACCCTTGCCACGGGCAGCCAGATCAGCCGCATCTGCCGGGACTATCAGCAGCTGTCTGCCGAGATCGAGTCCGGGCCGCTGCCGGTCCGCCTGCCGCAGGACTGTGTGACCATGCGTCAGGTCGCCCCCGGCCGGACCCGCATCACGATCGACCTCGAGGAGGATGAGGCCGCGGAGCTCTTCACGATGCTCGATTCCGCCCGCCACGTCCTCGAACAGCGCGAAGCCGCAGGCCAGCGGGCCGCGGCGGATGGGGCCGGCGCCGAGGACCGCTCGGAGGATGAGGACGAAGTGTCCCATGAGCCGATCTCGCAGGTGATGTGCCTGATGGAGATCGTCCACGCCTTTCCTCGTGCCGAACAGGCCGGTGCGGTCGATGCCGACCGTGCCCGAATGCTCATTCACGCCTCCGCCGAGGTGGTCACCCGTGCCGGCGCCGTCCTGAGCGCCGGCGGCACCGGTGCCGACGTCCCCGCGGGGACGCTGCCCGATGCCGGTGCCTGCGCAGAGACGACGGAGGCAGGGGCAGGCGAGGCAGGGGCGGACACGACCTGCAGGATCGAGGGGTTCGGCGGCATCACCGCCGCGACAGCGGAGCGGCTGAGCTGTGAGGCACTCATCAGTGGGGTGATCAAGGGCGCCGATGGCGACGTCCTCATGCTCGGCCGGTCGAAGCGGCTGGTGAGCAGACGCCAGAGACTGGCGCTGAGCGTGCGCGACGCCTGCTGCCAATTCCCCGGGTGCCGTTCCCGCAGGCGGTGCGACGCCCACCACATCCGGCCCTGGTCACAGGGCGGGGCGACCGATCTGGACAACCTCATCCTGCTCTGCCGACGCCACCACACCGTGGTGCACAAGCATCAGCTGCGCATCGAACGCACCGGGGCGGCCTTCGCGGGAGCGATGCAAGGGCCCGCGGCCTTCGCCTTCTCCCTGCCCGACGGCTCTCAGCTGCTGCCCCTGGAGAGCCGGGCGAGAGGCCGCGCGATGTTCGACACCGCGGTCCAGGTCGCCAGAATCGAGGCGGCGACCGCCGATGCGGACCCGGGCACAGTCGGCGGCGGTTACGGCTTTGACCGGGACTTCTGCATCGCTTGGATGTTCGAGGCCGAATCGCGACATGCCCGGGAGAGCAATGCGGTCGTCTGAATCTTGCCAATTTAGAACACCAGTTCGATAATGGATGTCATGTCAGCAGCACCGGTCGTCGAACAGCTCAGCCGGGAGATGGGGATCTCCACGGCCACGGCTCTGTTCGACAGGATCCCGCCCCATCCGGTGGAACCTGTGCTCTCTCCGCTGTTCCGCCGCGGCGGCCTGCCCCGAGGCGAGCTCGTCACCGTCACCGGTGAGCTGTCCCTCAGCTGCGCCCTGGCGACGATCGCCGCTGCGACCCGGGAGCAGAAGTGGTCTGCCGGCATCGGCCTCGGCGAACCAGCGGTGTCCTCCATCGCGGACCTGGGCGTCGATCTCGATCATTTCGTCAACCTGGCCACCCCCGGCGAGGACTGGCTGCGCGTGGCCTCGATCCTCATCGAGTCCTTCGACATCGTCCTCGTCGATCCCGGGTTCCTCCCGAGCCCTTCCGAGCGTGCTCGACTCCTGGCCAAGGTCCGCGAGCGGCGGATGAGCCTCATCAGCCTCCGTCCCCTGACCGGCAGCACGGAGCAGATCGAGATCACGCACACGCGGTGGTCGGGTGCCGAACGAGGCCGAGGGCGTTTGCAGTCCTGCCTCGTCCGCGCCCGCTCGCAGACCGGCAGCCACCGATTCCTGCTGCCGGGTCCGACCGGGACTCCTGCTGCGGTCCCCGCGGGGACGTCGGACGCGACCACGACGCTCGCAGCACCCGGATCGACCGCCGCACCGGCGGCGACCTCTGAACCGGCCTCGGCCGCCGACTCGGCAGACCCCCGGTGGACGACGATCACGCATCTGCGGCAGGTGATCGGCAGTGTCCGGTGAGCGCATCCTCGTCCTCACGGTGCCCGATTGGCCGGCCGTGGCCGCCGCGGCAGAACACGGGATCGGCCCGGGCAGGCCGGTTGCGGTTCTCCACGGGGGACGGGTCATCGCCGCCAATGCCCCCGCTCGTGCGGCCGGCGTCGCCGTCGGAGACAACAAGCGAGCCGTCGGGTTCCGGTGCCCTGAGGCCCAGGTCGTGGTCTGGGACGAGGACGCGGACAATCGGCACTTCTGCGCCGGAGTCGGAGCTCTCGAGGACCTCGTCGCCCGGTTCACCCTGCTCAGTCCGGGAAGGCTGGCGATCCCGCTCGACTCCCTCAGACACGGCTACCGTGACGAGTCCAGCGCTGTCGAGGCCCTGGTCTCCGCGCTTGTGACCGAGACCGGTTGGGAGTTCTTCCCCGGCATCGCCGACACCGTCTTCGCCGCGGTGCTCGCCTCCGGGCAGGCCCGTCGGGTCGAGCCCGGACGGACCGTGGACTTCCTGGCTGACCAGTCGATCACGACCCTCGAATATGCCGGGGCCGAGGCGACCGAACTGATCGACGTCTTCCTGCAGCTGGGTCTGCGGACCCTCGGCGACCTGGCCCGGCTCGAAGCCAGGGACGTGAACTCACGCTTCGGAGCCGTCGGGCGGCATGTCCACGCACTGGCCTCCGGCGTGGCGAGCAGACCGCTGGCCGAACATGTCCGGGCAGAGTCCCTCGAGGTCGAGCTCGACCTCGACACGCCGACGACCCGCAGCGACACCCTCGGCTTCCTCGCCCGACAGCTCGGTGCAGAACTGCTGACCAAGGTGCGCAGGCAAGGGCTGGTCTGCACCCAGATCACGATCGAACTGGACGCGGCGGCCGGACAGTCCTCGTCCCGGACCTGGCGGATCGAGGACATGCAGGAGAACGCGATCGCGGATCGGCTGCGGTGGCAGGCCGAAGGCTGGCTGGCCGGGGCAGCCGTCGCAGCACACGCCGGGGCAGGGCCGAAGCCAGGACCACGGCGCGGTGGCGAGGACCCGCACCTTCTCGACCTCGTCGACGAACCGGCCCCCGATGTCGAGGACTTCTCCGCAGACGGCATCATCGCCCTGCGTCTCATCGCGGCGGAGCTGACCACTCCGATCGGAGCCACGAGGAGCCTGTTCGAGGAGAACACCGGTCAGATCACCCACACGCTCGAACGCCTGCAGGGGCTGTTCGGCCCGGATTCGGTCCTCGTCCCGGGGCTCCAGGGCGGTTGGGATCCGGCCGAGACGAATCTGTGGACCCCCTGGCAGCAGACGGCCGTGCCCGAACGCAGTCCCGCGGCTCCCTGGCCCGGTGCTCTGCACGCGCCCCGCCCGACCACCGTCGAACACTCGGCCGTCGATGTGTTCGCCGCGGACGGCTCGCCGGTGGAGGCTCGACCCTCGGGGCTGGGGGCCGCACCGGCGACGATCAGATTCCCCACCGGGGAGACCGAGGCGATCACCGACTACTCCGGCTCCTGGCCCATCGAATCCCGGTGGTGGGATCCGGACCGGGTCGTCTACCGGACCCGGCTGCAGGTGGTGACCGATTCGGGGCGGGCCCTTCTGCTGAGCAGGGAGCGCGGCCAGTGGTATCTCACCGGCCGCTACCGCTGACCCGGCCCGCAAGTGACAGACGCGCACAAGAGGCTGACTCGGCACACAGACAGATGGAAGGGAAGAGAGGAGGCGCCGATGGGATTCTCGAACCCGCGCACCCCCTGGTCGAAGCTGGCCCGCAGGCTCGAGGGCAAGGACAGCCCGCCCGTCGACAGACACGCGGACGGCTCCGATGCCCCGGCGTTCTCCCGCCCCGACCGCTACCGGGTCTCGGTCGGGCCCCGCGGTCCCGACAGTCGGGACCGATACCACGGTGCGACCACCGATGGTGCGGAGGCGAGCCGCGGACCGCGGCTGCGGACCGCGAGCGTGGAGTGGGCGGAGCTGCACGTGCACTCCCATTTCAGCTTCCTCGACGGGGCCTCCGACCCCGAGGAACTCGTGGCCGCCGGTGCCGCCGCCGGGCTGACCTCCCTGGCCCTGACCGATCACAACGGTCTCTACGGTGCGGTCCGCTTCGCCCACGCCGCCGCCGAGGTGGGCCTGCCCACCGTCTTCGGGGCCGAACTGTCCGTGGGGCTGAGGGAGAAGATCCCCGGGCAGACCGATCCCGAGGCCACCCACCTGCTCGTCCTCGCCCGCAGCGTCGACGGCTACCACCGGCTCTCGCAGGCCATCACCGAGGCGAATCTGCGCGGAGAGAAGAACCGTCCCGTGTTCGACCTCGAGGAGCTGGCGGCGATGGACGGGGACTGGACGATCCTCACAGGCTGCCGCAAGGGGCCGCTGCGGCGCGCGCTCGGCGACGCCGACGGCGGTCTCGGCGCCCTGCGCGAACTCACGAGGCTCTTCGGCCCCGACCGTCTGGCCGTCGAACTCAGTCGGGACGGGACCCCGGACGACGATGAGCGGCTGCGCCACCTCGGCGATCTGGCCCAGCGGATGCGCCTGCCGGTCGTGGCCAGCAACGCAGTCCACTTCGCCACCCGCGCCCAGTGGAGATCCGCGCAGGTGAGAGCCTCGGTGCGGTCGCGGCTGTCGCTCGACGAGCTGGCCGGGTGGCTGCCGGCGACGGCGAACGCCCGGATCCACACGGGTCAGGAGATGGCCGCGAGGTTCCCACGGCAGGCGCTGGAGAACGCGGTGCGGATCGGGCGGGAATGCTCCTTCGTCCTCGGCTCGGCCCGCCCCGATCTGCCCCGGGCGCCGATGCCCGATGACGGCGACGGCGAAGCGTATCTGCGTGGCCTCATCGCCGAACGCGGACGGCACCGCTACGGGTCGAGGGCCGAGAATCCGCGGGCCTGGGAGCAGCTGGACCGGGAGATGGACATGATCGCGCAGCTGGGTTTCTGCGGCTATTTCCTCATCGTCTTCGACATCACCGAGTTCTGCCGCCATATGGGCATCTTCTGTCAGGGGAGGGGCTCGGCGGCGAACTCCGCGGTCTGCTTCGTCCTCGGCATCACGGCCGTCGACGCGGTCAAACACGATCTGCTCTTCGACCGGTTCCTGTCCCCGGACCGCAAGGGGTATCCGGACATCGACATCGACATCGAATCCGGACGGCGCGAAGAGGTCATCCAGTACGTCTACGACCACTTCGGCCGGGACCGTGCGGCCCAGGTCGCCAATGTCATCACCTACCGGGCGAAATCGGCCATCCGGGACGCCGCATTCAGCCTCGGCTACGCTCCCGGCCAGCAGGACGCGTTCTCGAAGGCGAGCAACCGGTGGTCGAGCCTGCCCGAGGCCGAGGAATCGACGGTCCCCGCACCCGTGCTCGGCATCGCCGGCGACCTGCTCGGCTCGCCCCGGCATCTGGGCATCCACTCCGGCGGCATGATCCTCGCCGACCGGCCCATCGGTCAGGTGGTCCCGATCGAGAAGGCCACGATGGGCCACCGCACCGTGGTGCAGTGGGACAAGGACGACTGTGCGGCCATGGAGTTGGTGAAGTTCGATCTGCTCGGTCTGGGCATGCTCACCGCCCTGCACGAGATGGTCGAGCTCGTCCACCGGCACACGGGCGTCCTCATCGACCGGGCGGAGATCGACGATGAGGACGAACGGGTCTACGAGATGCTCTGCCGCGCCGATGCGATCGGGGTCTTCCAGGTCGAATCCCGTGCCCAGCTCGCGACCCTGCCGAGGCTGCGACCGCGGACCTTCTACGATCTGGCCGTCCAGGTCGCCCTCATCCGCCCGGGCCCGATCCAAGGCGGCTCCGTCCACCCCTACATCCGCAGACGACAGGGCATCGACGAAGTCGAATACCTCCATCCGCTGCTGGAGAATTCGCTGTCCAAGACTTACGGGGTGCCGCTGTTCCAGGAGCAGCTGATGCAGATGGCCATCGATGTCGGCGGTTTCACCGGGGCCGATGCCGACCGGCTCCGGCAGGCCATGGGCTCGCGCCGGTCGGAGAGGCGGATGGCCGAACTGGCCGAGAAGTTCCGCACCGGGGCCCTGGCCCGCGGGGTCGCCGAGGACACCGCCGAGGCGATCTTCGCCACCATCGCGGCCTTCGCGAACTACGGGTTCCCCGAATCGCACGCCATCAGCTTCGCGAACCTCGTCTATCAGTCCGCCTGGTTCAAGTGCCACCACCATGCGGCCTTCACCGCCGGTCTGCTGCGCAGCCAGCCGATGGGCTTCTACTCCCCGCAGTCGCTCATCGCCGATGCCCGCCGGCACGGGGTGCCGATCCTGCCGGTCGACATCGGCCTTTCGCAGGCCGCGACCGATCTCGAATGGGTCGGACCCGAACCCGCCTCGGCGACGACCGGAACCGGTGCGGGAGGAGACGGGAACGACACGGCCGCCTCGGCGGGGCAGCTGGGGATCCGCTTGGGCTTGGACTCGGTCGCCCATGTCGGATCCTTCGCCGAGGTGATCGTCCGTGAGCGCGAGATCGCCCCCTTCACCTCGGTGGCGGATCTGGCCGAACGGACCGGCATCGGCAAGCAGGCGCTGGAGAGCCTGGCCACGGCGGGAGCCCTGGCCGGGTTCGATCTCGACCGCAGGCAGGCGCTGTGGCTGGCCGGGGGAGTCGCTGGTGCTCATCCGGGCCTGCTGCCGGGAACGGCGTCGGTGGATTCGGCCCCGAGCCTTCCGGCCATGGACGCCTTCGACACGACCCTGGCCGAACTCTTCTCCACCGGGATCACCGTCGACGGCTACCCGACGGAGATCCTGCGCGAGCAGCTGAGCGCGCGCGGGTTCTCCTCGACCGCGGATGCGGCGGAAGCTGAGGACGGGACCCGGATGACGGTGGCCGCGATCGTCACTCACCGGCAGCGTCCGGCCACGGCCTCGGGAATCACCTTCATCAACCTCGAGGACGAATTCGGGATGCTGAACGTCGTGGCCACCGCCGGGCTGATGAAGCGCTTCCGCACGGTCGCGACCTCCCGCAACGCCCTGGCCGTGACCGGTCTGATCCAGCGCGGGGGAGACGTCGTCAGCCTCTATGCGCACAAGCTCATCCCGCTCGAGGTGCAGCTGCCGACGAAGGCCCGGAACTTCCGCTGACCGACCTGCCTGTGACGAAACATGACAGACGATGACGTCAACATGACAGACCGGCGGGCTCACGGGAGAGAAGTCGATGACAGTGGACACAGCACCCCCGCACCAGCCACCACCGAGGCACTCACAGAGGAGGCGCCATGAGCCAGTCATTCGACACCCGCCAGATCCACGCCGGGCAGAGCCCCGACCCGACCACCGGTTCCCGAGCCCTGCCGATCCACCAGACCACTTCGTACGTCTTCGACAGCAATGAGACCGCGGCCAACCGCTTCGCCCTGTCCGATCTCGGCCCGATCTACACCCGCATCACGAATCCGACCACCGAGGTCGTGGAGAACCGCATCGCCGACCTCGAGGGCGGCGTGCACGCGGTCCTGACCGCATCCGGACAGTCCGCGGCGCTCCTGGCGATCACGAACATCGCCGGTGCCGGCGACCACATCGTGGCCAGCTCCAGCCTCTACGGCGGCACCCAGAACCTGTTCAACGTGACCCTGCGCAAGCTCGGCATCGAGACCACCTTCGTCGACGTGTCCGATCTCGACGAGTGGAAGAGCGCCGTCCAGGACAATACGAAGCTCTTCTTCGCCGAGGTCGTCTCGAATCCCCGCTCCGACGTCCTCGACATCGCCGCGGTCGCCGATATCGCCCATGCCGCCGGTGTTCCCCTCTTCACCGACAACACACTGGCGACCCCGTACCTCGTGCGCCCCATCGAGCACGGCGCCGACGTCGTCATCCACTCGGCGACGAAGTACCTCGGCGGTCACGGCACCTCGATCGCCGGTGTGCTCATCGACAGCGGAAACTTCGACTACGGAGCCCAGCCGGAGAGGTTCCCCGGCTTCAACGAACCCGATGAGTCCTACAACGGCCTCGTCTACGCCCGCGACCTCGGTCCCGACGGCGCGCTCGGCGCGAACGTGTCCTTCGGCATCAAGGCCCGCGTCCAGGGCCTGCGCGACCTCGGGCCCGCGGCCAGCCCGTTCAACGCCTTCCTCATCGCACAGGGGCTCGAGACGCTGAGCCTGCGCATCGCCCGCCATGTCGAGAACGCCGAGAAGGTCGCCGCCTACCTCGAGGACCACTCCCAGGTCACCCGCGTGGCCTATGCCGGACTGGCCTCGAGTCCGTGGAACGAGCTCGCGAAGAAGTACCTGCCTGAGGGTGTGGGTTCGGTCCTGGCCTTCGACATCGCCGGCGGCTACGACGCGGCCGTGGCCTTCGTCGACTCGCTCGAGCTGCACTCGCACGTGGCCAATATCGGCGACGTCCGCTCGCTGGTCATCCACCCGGCGTCGACGACCCATTCGCAGCTGGACGAACAGGCCCAGGAACAGGCCGGTGTCAACCCTGCACTGGTGCGCCTGTCGGTGGGTCTCGAAGGCATCGACGACATCATCGGCGACCTCGACAAGGGCTTCGCAGCAGCAGCGGCGAAGGCGTCGACCGCGGCCTGAGATGACCACCCAGAGCACCTCCGTCGAACGGATCCTGGGCTTCGGCACGGACTCCGGGCACACGTTCGGCACGGTGGAGATCGCCTATGAGACCTTCGGCACTCTCAACTCGGATCGGTCCAATGCGATCCTCATCGAACACGCCCTGACCGGCGATACCCGCGTCACCGAGTGGTGGGCGGGCATCGTCGGTCCCGGCGAGGCCGTGGACACCGACGAGTACTACGTGGTGTGCGCGAATTCGCTCGGCGGCTGCTCGGGCACGACCGGCCCGCAGTCGACCTTCGACGACGGATTGGCCTACGGTTCGCGCTTCCCCGCGGTCTCGATCCGGGACATGGCCCGGCTCGAGCACAACCTCGCCCAGATCCTCGGCATCGACTCGTGGGCGGCCGTCATCGGCGGTTCCATGGGTGGGGCCCGGGCCCTGGAGTTCGCGCTGCTGGACCGGCGGAAGGTGCGCAAGTGCGCGATCCTGGCCGCCCCGGCCTTCTGCGAAGCCGACCAGATCGCCTGGGCGATGATGCAGGAACGGGCGATCGAACTCGATGCCGACTACTACTCCGGAGACTATTCGGCCGTCGGCCGGTTCCCGGCCCAGGGACTCGGTCTGGCCCGCCAGATCGCACACCTGACCTACCGCAACGACGTCGAACTCAACCAGCGCTTCTCCTGCCGGCTGCGGTCCGAGAACTACTACGAGGTGACGTCGTACCTCGACCACCAGGCGAAGAAGCTCACCGCGCGGTTCGACCCGCACAGCTACATCGTGCTCACCCGCGCCCTGCGCGACCATGATGTGCGCCGAGGCCGCTCGAGCGATCTGCGCACGGCGCTGGCGGATGCGTGCACCGACAACCTCGTCGTCTCAGTGTCCTCGGACCGGCTGTTCCCACCCGAACAGGTCGCCGTCCTGGCCGAGGCACTGCCCGGGAAGGTCACGCACGAGGTCCTGGAGTCCCCGGTCGGCCACGACGGGTTCCTCACCGAGACCGAGAAGGTCTCCGCGGTGCTCCGGGACTTCCTGGCCTCCTGAGGGTCCCGGGCAGACAGCAGGCCCCCGCAGTCCGTTCGCTGCGGGGGCCTGGTCGTGTCAGCCGGAATCCGCCGAGTCCGCGTGCACCGGCTGCCGGCGTGGGCCGAGACTCGGCCTACTTCGCTGCGGCCTTCGCCTTCTGCTTGGCGGCCTTGCGCAGCTGCTTCTCGTCGACGGGGTAGTCCTGCTTGGCCCGGGCCCGACGGTAGTAGTCGGCGGCCTCGGCCTGTCGCTGCGCCTCGATGCCGGTCGAGATCGTGGCCCGACGGTGCTCGTGGCCGTATCCGAAGGCATCGACGAGGTCGAGGGCGTTGGCCGTGAGCTTCGCGCACAGACGGCCCAGCGTCTCATTGAGCTGACGCGCCCGCGACATCGGCAGGCGACCGTACATCAGGTGCCAGGCCATGTGCTTCTCGATCAGGCTCAGACCGTAGGTGTCGCGCAGGCGCCGGAAGACCTTCGCCTGGTCGGCATCGGTCTGCTCCCGCATCTTCTCGTCCAGGGCCTTCCACTTCTCCAGCTCCACATAGGCACGCGCCATCTCGATGAGCTCGTGCTGGTGGGTGTTGAACAGATCCGCGGCCTTGTCAGCAGACATCTTCGTGGCCGGCCGCAGGGCCTGGGCGACGTCGGAGACCATGACATCGAGGCGGGTCTCGAGCAGTGTCCGCTGCAGCCGCCCCGAACGGATCCGCCGCTCACCGAGGTTCGGAGTCAGAGCGTCAGAGATCGCCCGGCCCGCATTGGCCAGACCGGTCCGATACAGCGTGTGCTCGGCGGCCTGGGTGCCGATGTAGCGGGCGGCCCCGCCGACGTCGAGGTGCGCGAACTCCTTCGCATAGTCGCCGAGGAGGCGCTTGGCCACCAGCTGCAGCAGCACCGTGTTGTCGCCTTCGAAGGTGGCATAGACGTCGAGGTCGGCGCGGAGGCCGACCAGGCGGTTCTCGGCCATGAAACCGGCACCGCCGCAGGCCTCACGGCACTCCTGGATCACGTCGAGGGCCATCCAGGTCGAATCGGCCTTGAACGCCGCCGCCCGAGTCTCGAGCACGGCACGGTTCTCGTCGGAGTCATCGGCGCCGGAGAAGACCTCCTCGAACGAGGTCAGCAGCTTCTCGTGGGCGAAGGCCGAGGCATAGACGGAGGCCAGGGCCGGCATCAGGCGACGCTGATGCTGCCCGTAGTCGAGCAGCGTGGTCTCCGTGGAGTCGTCACCGGCGGTGAACTGCTTGCGTTCGAGCCCGTAGCGCACGGCGATGTCGAGGGCGAGCTTCGAGGCGACCACGGAGGCGCCATCGAGGGACACACGCCCCTGCACGAGGGTGCCGAGCATGGTGAAGAAACGCCGTCCGGGCGATTCGATGGGGGAGGAGTAGGTGCCGTCGGCGGCCACATCGCCGTAGCGGTTGAGCAGGTTCGTCCGGGCAACGCGCACCGAATCGAAGGCGAGGCGACCGTTGTCCACGCCCTTGAGCCCGCCCTTGTAACCGTCGTCCTCGATCGTGACTCCCGGCAGCGGATCACCGGCGTCGTCGCGGACCGGGACGAAGAGCGCATGCACCCCGTGATTGACTCCGGCCGTGATCAGCTGAGCGAAGACCACGGCGGCAGAGGCGTCGCGGGCGGCATTGCCGATGTACTCCTTCGTCGCGGCCCGGAACGGGGTATCGATGACGAATTCCTCGGTCTTCGGATCGTAGGTCGCCGTCGTCGCCACGGAGGCGACGTCCGAACCGTGCCCGATCTCGGTCATCGCGAAGGAGCCGAGGAGGCGACCCGCCTGGGCGTCGAGCAGCCACTTCTCATGCTGCTCGGCATTGCCGAGGTGGAGGATCGCTCCGCCGAAGAGCCCGAACTGGACTCCGGCCTTGATCTGCAGGCTGGGATTGGCCGTGACGGTCTCTTCGAATCCGGCGACGTTCGTGGCGTGTTCGTTCTTTCCGCCCATCTGCGGAGGCAGCCCGGTCATCGGCAGACCGGTCTCGGCCATCATCCCGACACCGGTCAGGGTCTTCGCCCGCGCGGTCTCGAGGTCATCGGCCGGATCGTCATGGGTCGTCGGGTCGAGCGCCAGGCTTCGCCCCGTGCGGCGGGCCTCGGCCCACCGTCCGTCGAGAACATCGTTGATGGCCTGTGGGTCAAGCGACAGTTTCATTGTCCTTCTCCTCGTTGTGCGGGCAGGGATGCCCAGAGCCAATGGCTGATGGTGGTGGCGAACTCTTCCGGTCGGTCGGGCCGGGACAGCCAGGTCTCGGTGGCCGCGCGGACGAATCCGATGGCGCCGGCCGACCACAGCTGCGCCTGTTCGCCCTCGAGATCGAGCCGTTCGGCCAGCAGACCGGCGATCGAATTGAAGAACCCCCCGGTCTCCTCGGGGGCGAAGCGGTTGACCGCCGTATCGCAGAAGCGATAGACGTTCGGCGAATCCGCGGCGATCGTGACGAAGGCCCGGATCATCGCCGCCAACGACTCCTGCGCGGCAGCGGCGGAGCTGTCCCGCGCCGAGGCGGCCGTGGCGTCGTCGAGGGATCTGACGATGACGCCCATCGCCCATTCGCCCATGGCCGCCTGGAGCCCCGCCCGATCCGTGAAGTACCGGTAGAGCACGGACTTCGTGGTCCCCGAATGCTCGGAGATCTGGTCCATCGACAGCTCGTCGCCGTACTCGTCGACGACGAGACGGACCGCACGCAGCAGTTCGCGACGGCGCTGGTCGCGGTGCTTCTGCCATCTCGTCGAGCGGCCGTCTGTGATCGATTTCATGGAACCGACAGTATCAGGTACTGTCGGTAACAGCTAAATCCATCACTCGGAGGTGCCTATGTCCACTCCCAATCAACGCGCCGTCATCCTCGGCGGCAATCGCATCCCCTTCGCACGCTCGAACAAGCAGTACGCGAAGGCGACGAATCTCGATATGCTCACCTCGGCCATCGACGGGCTCGTGGCCCGCTTCGGACTGGCCGGAGAGAACATCGGCGAGGTCGCAGGAGGCGCGGTCCTCAAGCATTCGAAGGACTTCAACCTCACCCGGGAGGCCGTGCTCGGCTCATCCCTGGCCCCGACCACCCCGGCCTTCGATCTCGGCCAGGCCTGCGCCACGGGACTCGAGGCCGTCGTCAGCCTCAACAACAAGATCAACGCCGGCCAGATCGAATCCGGCATCGCCTCCGGCGTCGACTCGGCCTCCGATGCCCCGATCGTCGTCAACGACTCGATGCGCGAGATCCTGCTCGAACTCTCCCGCGCCAAGACCATGGTCGCCAGGGCGAAGATCGCCGCGCAGATCCGGCCGGCCCATCTCAGCCCGCAGGCCCCGAGCACGGGCGAGCCCCGGACGGGTCTGAGCATGGGCGAGCACCAGGCGATCACCACCGCCGCATGGAACATCACCCGGCAGGCCCAGGACGAGCTCGCCGTGGCCTCGCACCGGAACCTCGCCGCGGCCTGGGACTCCGGCTTCTTCAACGACCTCACCACCGCCTACCTGGGCGTGAGCAGGGATACGAACCTGCGGCCGGATTCGACCATGGAGTCCCTGGCCAAGCTCAACCCCGTCTTCGGCAAGAAGCTCGAGGCCGAGCCGACTATGACCGCCGGCAACTCGACCCCGCTGACCGATGGGGCCTCCTCGGTGCTGCTGAGCAGCGAGGACTGGGCGGCCGAACACGGCTTCACCCCCTTGGCCCGCCTCATCGACGCCGAGGCCGGTGCCGTGGACTTCGTCGACGGAGCCGAGGGCCTGCTCATGGCCCCCGCCTACGCGGTGCCGCGTCTGCTGGCGCGCAACGGGCTGACCTTCGACGACTTCGACGTGTTCGAGATCCACGAAGCCTTCGCCTCCACCGTCCTGTCGCACATGGCGGCCTGGGAGTCCGAGAAGTTCTGCGTCGAGAAGGCCGGACTCGACGCCGCCCTGGGCAGCATCGACCGCGACAAGCTCAACCCCCTGGGGTCGAGCCTGGCCGCCGGCCACCCCTTCGCCGCCACCGGTGGACGCATCATCGCCACTACGGCGAAGCATCTCAAGACCACAGGCAAGAAGAGGTCGCTGGTCTCGATCTGCGCGGCAGGCGGCCAGGGACTCACCGCGATCGTGGAGGCAGCATGAAAGACACCTATCTCTCCCTCGTCAACGGACCGCTGAAGCAGGTGGCCAAGAGCCTCGGCCTGCCGCAGCCGGTCGAACTCAACCGCTTCGACTCCACCCCGGAGGAGTACCTGAACCGCCCCGTCCTCGTCCTCGGCGCCGGAGACGGCGCCCAGGGCCTGGCCGATCTGCTCCTCGACAACGGCCTCGAGGTCCGCCGCAACGCGCAGACCGGTGAGAAGGTCCGCGCCGTCATCGCCGTCCTCGACGACGCCCAGTCGCCGACGGATCTGTCACCGATCGTGCTCGAGGTCGGAGCGGCCCTGCGCTCACTGGTCCCGTCCGGTCGAGTGATCACGATCTCGACCGCACCGGGCGCCGGCGACCAGAGCCCCGAGCAGGCCGCCGCCACTCAGGGCATCACCGGCTTCACCCGCTCCCTGGCCCACGAGATGCGTGCCGGGGCGACGGCCAACGGCATCCTCCTCGACGGCGTCGACCTCACCGCCCCCTCGGTGGCCTCGGCCCTGTGGTTCCTGCTCTCGGGCAAGTCCGCCTATGTGTCCGGGCAGTTCCTCACGGTGGCCTCCGACGCCGGCGATCGCCTCGACCTCAAGGCATTCATGTCCACCGGCGCCGCCGGCCCCCTGGCCGGACGCAGCGCAGTCGTCACGGGAGCCGCCCGGGGGATCGGCGCGGCCATCGCCCGCAACCTCGCCCGCGACGGCGCCGAGGTCATCGGCGTCGACATGCCCCAGGCCGGTCAGGCCCTGGCCGCGGTGATGAATGAGATCGGCGGGAAGTCCCTCCAGCTCGACATCACCGGCGCCGATGCGGCGGAGGAGATCGCCGAGGCCGTCGGCGCCCCCGTCGACATCCTCGTCCACAATGCCGGCATCACCCGCGACAAGATGCTGGCGAACATGGACTCCTCCCGCTGGGACTCGGTGATCGCGGTCAACATCGCCGCACAGGCGAAGATCAACGCGCACCTGGCCGAGGCCGGTCTCTTCGCGAACGGCGCCCAGGTGGTGTCGCTGGCCTCGACATCGGGCATCGCCGGAAACCGGGGACAGACGAACTACGCGACCTCGAAGGCCGGTGTCATCGGACTCACGGCCGCCTCGGCGCAGGACTTCGCCTCCCGCGGCGGGTCGATCAACGCTGTGGCACCCGGGTTCATCGAAACCGATATGACCGCGAAGATGCCGACCCTGACCCGACAGGTCGCCAGACGGCTGTCGAGCCTGCAGCAGGGCGGCCATCCGATCGACGTCGCCGAGGCCATCAGCTTCCTCGCATCGAGCGGTGCCCGCGGCATCAACGGCCAGACCCTGCGGGTGTGCGGACAGAACATGGTGGGTGCATGATGGCGGATTCGATGCTTCCGGTCTACGCCCGCGCCCTGCTCAAGACCCTGCCCGTGGGGCCGAAGACGAGCTCCGAGCTGCCGGATCGAACCATCGATCGCAGCGTGGCGCTCGAGCCGGTCGCCTATGCCGGATTCGCCCATGTGGTCGGCCAGACGCTTGATGACACCGTCCATCCCGGATATCTGCACATCCTCGGCTTCCCGCTGAGCATGCAGCTGCTGGCCGATCCCGAGGTGCCGCTGCCGATGCTGGGCATGGTCCACATCCACAACCGCGTCGATATGCTCGGCTCGGTCCGCCTCGGCGAGGTCGTCGACTTCCATCTCGAACTCGACGGAGCCTTCGACCACACGAAGGGCACGACGATCGAGATCCGGGTCGACGCCCGAGTCGACGGCCGACCGGTGATGAGCGAGGTCTCGACCTATCTGGCCAAGGGCAGGAAGCTGCCCGGGGCGAAGCCCAGGGCCCAGGTCCCGCACACGGAATTCACCGCGCCCCAGCCGACGGCGCTGTGGCGGCTCGATCCGAACATCGGTCAGCGCTATGCGCGGGTGTCCGGTGACTACAACCCGATCCATCTCAGCGGCCTGGCCGCCAAGGGGTTCGGGTTCCCGAGACAGATCGCGCACGGCATGTACGGGGCCTCGCGGGCGCTGTCGGCGATGGACCCGCGCATGGACTCCTACCGCTGGGACGTCTCGTTCGCCAAGCCGATCGTGCTGCCGGCCACGGTCGGCTACGCACTGACCGACGGGCGGCGTCACGAGGCGGCGAGCTCGGCGGTCTTCGACCTCCGGACGGGCAAACCGCACGTGCTCACGCAGGTGTCACACCTCGGCGAATGAGCCCCTGAGTGGGGTGCGTCACAAATGCCGATTTCGATTTTGCGCCACCGAATCTCGCATGTAGAGTTATCTCTGTTGCCAGCGCGAGTGGCGGAATTGGTAGACGCGCTAGCTTGAGGTGCTAGTGCCCAACTTATCGGGCGTGGGGGTTCAAGTCCCCCTTCGCGCACAGCGGACAACGGCCTTCGGATTTCGATCCGGAGGCCGTTTTCGCATCTGCGCGCATGAGCTGACCTCCCCGGCCGGTGGGATACGGTGGTCCATATCACTCCGGTGACAGCCGGGAGGAATGGTCGACCACCACCGAGGGGAGTCTCCAATGTCTGATTTCAGCGCCGCCGAGGCGGAGGTCACGGAACTGTGCCGCCAGCTCATCCGCATCGACACTCAGAACTGGGGAGGGAATCGGGCGAACCCGGAACTGCCGGCCGCTGAGCTCATCGCCTCCTGGTTCGCCGAGGTCGACCTGGACTCCGAGATCGTCGAGTCCGCGCCCGGTCGAGCCAACCTCGTCGCCCGGGTCGAGGGCACGGATCCGCAGGCTCCGGCCCTGGTCGTCCACGGCCACACGGATGTGGTCCCGGCCGCGGCCGAGGACTGGAGCGTCGATCCCTTCGCAGGCGTGATCAAGGACGGTCTGCTGTGGGGGCGCGGGGCCGTGGACATGAAGAACATGGACGCGATGATCATCGCCACCGTCCGGGCCATGCTGTCCCAGGGGATGCGTCCGCGACGCGACCTCGTCATCGCCTTCTTCGCCGATGAGGAGGCCGGTGGCAACTACGGGGCGCGGCACATGGTCCGCAACCGCCCCGAGCTGTTCACCGGCGCCACCGAGGCGATCTCCGAGGTGGGCGGCTACTCCGTCGACATCCGCGGCCAGCGGGTCTACCTCATCCAGACCGCGGAGAAGGGCCTGGCCTGGCTCAACCTCATCGCCCACGGCACCGCCGGCCACGGCTCCCAGCGCAACGACGACAATCCCGTGACCAGACTGGCCGCGGCGATCTCACGGATCGGCAGCCATCCCTGGCCGCAGGAGATCCCGCTGGCCACCCGGCAGCTGCTCGAGGGCGTTTCGGAGCTGACCGGCATCGAATTCCGCTCCGAGACGATCGGTCAGCTGCTGGCCGAACTCGGCTCGGTGGAGAAGTTCGTGGCCCCGACCCTGCAGAACACCTCGAATCCCTCGTTCCTCGACGCCGGATACAAGCACAATGTCATCCCCGGCACGGCCACGGCCTATGTCGACTGCCGGACTCTGCCCGGCCAGCACGAAGACGTCATGCTCAAACTCAAGGAGCTCGCCGGCGAGGGCATCGACATCGAAGCCGAGGACGAGGGCGAGGCGCTCGAATCACCGTTCGACACGCCGCTGGTGGCACAGATGAAGAAGAGCCTGCTGGCCGACGACCCCTCCGCGAAGGTCCTGCCCTATACGCTCTCGGGCGGAACGGACAACAAGTCCATGGCGGAGATCGGCATCACCGGCTACGGGTTCGCGCCCCTGCAGCTGACCGGCGATCTCGACTTCCCGGCGATGTTCCACGGCGTC